>CDZI01040257.1_pt1 | contig 46349 bp, 69 predicted proteins | sample 554811 | NCBI WGS metagenome assembly CDZI01 (sample SAMEA3182110, study PRJEB8094) | gut metagenome | biome: human; feature: gut; material: Stool; isolation source: human stools | place: Canada | collected 2013-04-23
GATAATTTAGCATACGCTGCCTAATGGCAGCAGTCGGCCCTAGGGCACTCACACCTTAGGATCCCGGCTTCAAACATGTGAGAAACGACATATGCAAAGCTTTGCGCATATGGGCGTAACATGAAGCTACTGAAATGCTCAGGGTGTTTATTCCCGGGGCGCGGAGGGAATGTCAAAGAATAAACTACACTCGTAGAAGGACAGGGAATAGGCTTTTGGACACGGGTTCGACTCCCGTCTACTCCATAGAAAAAGTGCCGTTTTTGCGGCACTTTTTATATTTTGTGTTGCATTTCGTGTTGCATCCATTTGGAAAACTCTACTTTTGAATCTTGTGAATCTTCTTTTTCATAGAGAGTGAGCCATGCTTCGTACTTTCTTTTTATGGCGGATTCCGCTTCCCCAAACAGAGCATCATAGAAGTAATTATCAATTTTTTTATCTACATCCCGGCGGACAGAATCGAAGGTTTGCATGTACCTGCTTTTCATGGTCTTATCTGTTTTCCAACCACCACGATCTTGAGCATACTTGTCGGGGACATTCAGCAATGCCATTACAGAGGCGCTAACGTGCCTCAGATCGTGAAAAGACATGTGGGGTATACCATTATTAGCAAGGAGTCTTGAAAACTTGTTAGAGACCGCTTTACCGCTTTGTGGGACCAATCTGTCACCATCTACCTTTTGGATTAAATCATAAATATAATCTGGGATTTCTAACATGCGGTTTCTTTTTGGATTTTTTGCAACACTCTTATCAATGTCCTGACCGTTAACATGAATAGTCACTTGGTCGATGTATAAATAATGACCCTTAATGGATTTTGATTTCGTAAGCCCCTTGATTTCGGACATGGAAAAACTTAACCACATGGCCAGAAGCACAGGTAATTCTATGTTGGTTCCTTTTACGACTTTGAATATTACGTCGGGCGTGGATAATTCATGTACGGTAGGATTGTCCTGTGGCAATTTCACGGAATATGCAAAAGGGTAATATTCATTTATGATGGTTGCTATGAGTCCCCATTCATTTTTAACTGTTTTAGCAGATATAGGCTCTCCCTTGCTCCGAGTAGATTGAGATGGACGTTTACATTCTTCATTGATTGCTTCTTGCAGTATTTCCTTGCTCAAAGAAGATAATTTGGACGAAATTATATTTTGAAATCCATATTTTTGTATTGTTCTATATCCTGCCACAGTTGATTCTGATAACTGTGGATAAGTACTGATGTATTTATCTATTGCTTCTGAAATGGTCAAAGAACTGTTGTTGCTCCGGAGCTGTGCTTTAAGAGCTGCATATTCAGCAGCATCTCGCTCACACATTCTTTTCCCAGCGGGAGATGGGTCATCATTTGTGATAGATTTATATTTTCTTTTTCCATTTGCATCCGTATAGTCATATACGAGGCAACGCCAGGATCCGGAAGGTAATTTTTTTGCAGTTGCCATAGTATCCTCCTTTTTGGGTATAAAAATACCCGGTGACTTGATTTTTACGTCCCGGGATGATACTATTGGAATGAACGTATAGTAGCATCCTTCGGGACTATTATCATCTCAGCTCCGGTGTTGCAGCACTGGGGCTGATTTTATATTTTACTCGATAATTATAAGCATTGTGGTTGTTGCATTAGGTTCTTCATCTTGTGAAATAGTTAATGTAGTACAACCTGAATGCAAAGCTTTAATTGTGAAATAATATGCACCTAAATCATTTTTGTTATTATTCCAGTCAAAACTAATGTTACCGTTGTCTAAGTGAGCTGTGAATGGTATATCTCCATAATATGTAAATATCCCAGTGTAGGTATCTCCACATTTTAAATAAAGAACATCTTTAGTAACTGAAAAGTTCATCCCAGAATTTTTGCTATCATAATTTTTTAAGTAAGACATCAAACTTTGGTATTTATCTTCATTGTTGGCACGATATAATCCATCTTCTTGAAGATAAGCGACCCTTTCCGAAAGATATTTGTTTTCTTTATATTTGGTATATGAATATACACAGCTAATGACCAACAGTACCGAAACAATTCCTGAAATAATTATGAAAGTAATGGAAAGGAAGTTTATATATTTCTTATGTTCTGGATATTCTACCGGGGGCTCGTAGTTAAGACTAGATCCATTGTTTAATGTGTCCATCTTTGGAATATCATCAACATTATCGCCATTTTCATTAAATATCTTAAAGATGATTTTTCGGTTATGAAAATAGTAGAGGTTTATACAACAAGTAATAAACAGACCGATCCAACCACCTATCAAAGTAGCATTAATATGAAATGAACTGGTGGCATTGTGAATTGTACTCTCAGTCAATAGAATGACAATAGGTGTCTGTGAAATTTGAGATATTAGAATAAAGTAATATCCCAAGTCACTTGAAGAATAGATGCCATATCCCCAAAAGCCCCAGACTGCTAAATAAAGAAGCCATAAAGACAGAGATATTTCAGACATAGTTGTATATGGAAGAATTTGCATTGGATATAAAATAGCACTTAAAGAGCCTATAACGAATACAATGCGAAGCCACCACCACCAAGTAATCCCTTTTTTAAAGCCATAATAAGTTTTTGCTAGTTCGTATTTCTTATTTAACGTCAATCTCATAATTCCCCTCCGTATTGTGAGCTCTCACGTAAAACACAATTCTTTTGCAATTTCCATGTCATGAGCTTCCAGTTCGATCCGGTTTACATCCTGTTTTTCAAAATCACCGTTTTTAATATGCCGCATGGCGTGTGCATAGGATTCTATGTGCCGCTCATGTGTCAGACGGGAATTGAGAAAGATGCTGTAGGATCCATCTGGATTCTCTACGACCTGCTCCGGAATCATGACATCCATGTCTATCAATATAGTATTTACGTCCAATTTCATCACCCTTTACCAATGTAACTCAGGCAGAGTACTATAAAATGTACTCTATGTATCAGATTCGGTTTTCTGCAAGTTCTTCATAAATTCAATGTGTGCTTTTAATCTCTCCGGAGACATTTTTCTGCTCATGTCGAACAATGATTTCAGATCAGGATTCTCAAATATTTCCTGGGCGATTTCTTTCGTTTCCTCATTAAGATAATATTCTTCTCCACCTTCCTTTTCTTTGCCGGTAAGTAAGTATTCTACGGATACGTTAAAATAATCAGCGACCTTTTGCAATGTGGATTGTCTTGGCTCAGCAGTTTTCCATTTTGTAACAGAGCCTCTAGCTATTCCCAAATCTGTTTCTAATTTTGATTGAGAAATGTTGTTTTTACTGCATAAATCAACAATTCTTTCATTAAGTGACATATTCAGTTTTCCTCCGTTGAAAAAAATCAGCAGAAATATATTGACAAACTGAATAAAAGCAGTATAATTAAACCATAACCGCTGAATAAATTCAACGTCAATGAAATTTTTGCTGAAAAAATATAGTAATGATTCGTGGTAGCTTCATTCTAGAATAAAATCAGTAAAAAGTCAACATGTTCGCTGAATATATTCAAAAGTTAGTGAATCTCCTATAGCAAAAGCCCTTGAGGGTGCAACTCAAGGGCTCGATCTAATAAGAACCTATAATGCAAAGGATTGTTAGACGCGCACCATTTAATCATCTAACTCCAAAGCATTCCACTTTTTTAGATGATAGGTACATCTTCTTAAATGCCTTGAAAGTGGACAAAGGTACAGGTCGTGGTGGGTATTTTTACGCTGTTACCGTGCGCAGACTGGTCAAGGGTCTGTATGGCAACCACAAGCAAGTACGAAGTTTGTTTGCGCTGTTTACTCAGCGGGCGTCACTACCAATGTAAGGCACAAGGCGTGGTATTATTCGAAGCTTAAACTGGATGTTAAACTTTTTCATGCAACCACCTCCTTTACTATTAGATACCCACCATTATATAGGAGTAACTGAAAATATTCAAGGATAAGGAGGTGTGAAATGCCTGATATTTACAGAAATGTGGTAGAGATTGCAAATAAGAAGAAAATGACCATTTCAAAGCTGGAAGATCTGGCAGAGATTTCCCCCGGGACAATCTCTAAATGGAAAAAATGCAATCCCAGAATAGATACGCTGAAAGCAGTGGCGGATGTTCTGAAAGTTAAGGTTGATAAGCTGCTGGAATAGAGAAAAGGAGAAAACGGATGCCAAAGGTATCATACATGAGATCAGAAGAAAACCGTAAGCGGTTGTCAGCGAGATCATCTGCCGGGATACAGCGGTATATGGCTCTGCGGAGCATGACAGATGATCGTCTGGCGGACAAGCAGAATGTCACGGTGAAAACGATTCAGAATCACCTGAAAGATCCCGGCAACATGAAACTGAGAGATATTTGGGAGCTGGCAGCTATACTGGATGCTCCGGTAGGAGAACTGGCAGGCGGTGAACTCCCGGAAGAAATCATTGGAAAGCTTCTGAGAGAGAAGTTGTTGTAACTGTAAATAAGCCGTGCCCTGTACGTGGTGTAAACCACCACCCCTTTTCTTACACTTCTGACATGAGTGGTGTCCAGTCGCACACTGGGCATCACGTAGAGGGTACGGACAAGCATTGGAAGTTAGAAATGATTGAACTGAATTTATCACAGGAAGAATGGATAAAGTTCATAGCACTGGCAAAAAAGGAAATGACAGAGAGAGGTTTGTCTGTCAATGACCTTGCTGACGGAATCGGGAGACCGAGAGGAAGCGTAAGAAACTTTTTTGCGAAGAACAGCAATCACAGCAGATTCTTGGCCGCAGAGATCGCGGAGTATCTGGGAATGAAGAGAGGAGGTAGAAAGTGAAAAAGGTATTCAATGCATCAAATGTTTTAGGAACCATAGCATTTTTGATGCTTCTGATTCTTCCGGCAGGACTGGTAGAAGCAGAGATGTACATATCCGCCATTGTATGTGCGGTAGTAGGATGCGCATGTGCGCATCTGTCCATGAAAGAAGATGGACAAATAAAATAGGATCCCGCACCGACCAAAGCAAGGGATCCTACTAAACAACACGCAAATGCTATTTATGTACCTATTATATGGCATGGAAAGGAAAATGTCAAATGAGCAATGATAAGGACCGGTTGGAAGAACTGGAGAAGTTGGAATGCTGTGTGGCAAATGTAATACATCACATTATTCTCGGTGATTTTACCGAAGATGATATTTTGTCGGAACTGAGTACCAAGGAAACACTGCGGAGAGCCTATTGCTTGCTGCAGAATGACGATAAAGCGCGGAAGTTAAAGTATCAGGAGGCAGAAAATGTACCGGTATAGGTGTTATGCCTGTGGTGGAATGTGCGATGCCGGAGAACTCGAAAACGGTGTCTGTTATGACTGCCGCCAGGAGGATATCCGGAGGATGGAAGCACGGAGCTTGCAGAAGAGGAAGGAACTCAATCAGCTGCTCAAAGCAAAGTATGCGGAGCAGGCTGACGGGCAGATGGTGATGGTACATGGGTGATGTGATGGAACAGGAACTGGTGGAGCTTGGTCTCCACCGGGAGAACCTTTATAAGAGACAGCACGAAGCATATGAAAGTGAGGAACGGAATGAAAGAGAAAATCGAGCAGTTGTTAATGAGTACGGAACGGCATGGGATATGTGATCTGATCGCACACATGGAAATGGAAGGATTTTTCGAGGCTCCATGCAGTGGAGCACACCATCTGAGTAAGGAAGGTGGACTGGCAGAACACAGTCTGGATGTGTATGAAATCATGAAACGCCTGAACAAGACGTTGGATACCAGGTATACGGATGACACCATTATCTTATGTGCTATCCTGCATGATCTCGGAAAGATGGGAGATCACGGAAAGCCTAACTACGTTCCGTACATCCTTAAGAGCGGTAAGCAGTCGGATGTTACTCCGTATAAAACAAATCCTGATCTGCCGTATGTGGATCATGAGATCCGGTCTGTGACCATTTCAAGAATGTATATTTCTCTGACGGAAGAGGAAGAGCAGGCTATCCTGTGGCACAACGGACTGTATGGCATTTTTAAATATGAGATCTCCGGCAAGGAGACACCGCTGTATCTGCTGTTACATATGGCGGATATGTGGGCAAGCAGAGTAGTAGAAAAGGAGGACAACAAGGATGAAACAGTTTAGAGCACTGACAGCTGATGATATTGAATGCCGTGTGTCAACGGTATCGGATAAAGGTTGTAGCCTGTTGCTCTATAAGGATGCCAGGTGCGACATGAAGATTCTGGACGAGACCGTGGGAGCGGAGAACTGGAAGAGATCACATGAACTGATCAACGGAAATTTGTTCTGCAATGTGTCCATCTGGGATGAAGGTAAGAAAGAATGGGTTACCAAGCAGGATGTCGGTACGGAATCTTACACCGAGAAAGAGAAGGGACAGGCTTCGGACGCATTTAAGCGTGCCTGCTTTAACTGGGGCATTGGACGAGAACTTTACACCGCACCGTTCATTTGGATCAATTCCGACAATGTTAATCTAAAAAAAGTGAATCGTGGTGGAAAGGAAGTAGTTACCACCTATGACAAATTCCGTGTCACACAGATTATCATTGATGGCGGAGAAATTAAAGCACTTGCAATAAAAAATGAATCGCGTGGAAAAATGGTTTTTACCTATGATGTAAGAACTGACAAGGAGAAAGGAAAGAAGTAATGGAGTTTACCGGGAAAGTGGCTGGGATCACAATGGATTTCATGTCTGGCAAATATAACATATCGTTTCAGGCTGATTCAGCTGATGCCGTGACCAGCCAGTTTGACGGTATCAAGGATGCGGAAAAGCTGACCATTACAGCAGTTAAATTCCGGCAGAGGAGATCACTGGATGCAAATGCCTATTACTGGCAGTTGATCACGAAGCTGGCAGAAGCAATGCATATCTCAAAGGGACGGATGCACAACATGATCCTGAGGAAGTACGGACAGCGGGAATACATCGAGGGAAAGCTTGTCACTCTAACACTCCCGGACACGGACAAGGCAGAGAACACAGCATTGGAAGCTGAGACTTACCATATCGGTCCGACATCACAAGTGCGTGAGGGCAAGGACGGAACCATGTATCGTACATATGTCATGTACCGTGGCTCTCACGATTACGACACCAGGGAGATGAGCGAACTTATCAATGGACTGGTATCCGAATGTAAGGAAGTTGGAATTGAAACCCTTACTCCTGCGGAACTGGCAGAAATGATGAAAGCGTGGAAGCCATGAAGAAGTGTTGGAGCGTTCTTACGGACGATATGGGATCCTGCTATATCACCCATTTGGGAGTAGTCCATATCCACCATGTGTTTAACGGCAGCCGGAAGAAATCCAGTGAGGAAAGAGGATTCCTGGTACCTTTACATCCGACATTACATACATACGGACCGGCCAGTGTGCATAGGAAACCGAATCAGGGACTTGACCTGAGACTGAAGCAGGAATGCCAGCGGTATTATGAGGAGCATTACGGATCCCGTGAAGAGTTTATAAAAGAATTTGGAAGGTCTTACCTATAAGGTTGCAACACCTGTCCTGCGGGGCGAAAGAAACCGTTCATGTAGTGGTGTCTCACAAACAGCCATTATTAGTGTCAGGGCGGACGGTGATCCGCCCGGGAGGTGGTCTATATACTGATTGAGAATTACATACCTTTTGGTTATGCCAACAGAATATCAAGACAAAAACTTGTATCAGATACAAACATGAGTGATCGGAAAATCCGTCAGGAATTGGAAGATGCACTACTGATCAGAGGGACATTGGTTATCAATATTGACAATGGATATTTCCAACCGGATGGCAGCATGGAAGACCGGCAGAGAGCAAAGGAATATCTATTCCGGGAGCAGGCAAGGACGAGCAGTTGCAATAAGCGTTGTAAGGCTATACGGAAGTGCCTGACACCAAAGGCAGAGGATACAGGGCAGATGTCACTCAAAGAATTTGGAATAGGGTAGGTGGGCTGAATGGATTACATAAAGCTGAGCCGAAAGATACTGGATTGGGAATGGTATGGGAATATAAATACCTGCCGTGTATTTATTCATATGCTTTTAAAGGCCTACTGGAAAGACAAGAAGATTGAGGGAACTGTGATCCCCAGGGGTTCATTTCCTTCATCGTATGGGCGATTAGCGGAGGAGACACAACTCACGGTTGACGAAGTAAGAACCGCAGTAAAGCATCTAATTTCTACCAAGGAGATTACCAAGCATGTAACCTCGAAATACACTGTATTTACGGTAAATAATTACGATGCTTACCAAATCATCCCAAGCAGTTTCCCAACCGATTCCCAAACGATTCCCGAACGATTCCCAACAAAAGAAGAATATAAAGAAGGGAATAATAAAAAAGAAGAACCTAAAGGTTCTAAGAAAAAATTTATCCCCCCGACCGTTGATGATGTTCGTGCCTATTGCCAAGAGCGGAACAATAAAGTTGATCCGCAGAAGTTTGTTGATTTCTATTCGTGCAAATGTTGGATGGTTGGAAAAAATCACATGAAGGACTGGAAAGCGGCGGTAAGGACCTGGGAAAAATCCAGTAGTCAGAGCAAAGAGACACCGGCGGAGAAAAGGTTCGGTGCAAACAAAGGAATGATGCAAACTGACTACGGAGATATGTCGGAGTTTGAAAAAGCCATGTTGGCAAATTGAAGGGAGAACGATGAGCAATCAAAATTATCGAAAGGCAATGGCCATTGAATCCAAAAACAAGAAGCGGATACTGGAGATCAATCCTCACGTTGATGATGGCAGCGGTATATATTTCCTGACACGGATGGACGAGGACGGAATCCGTTATGCGTACATAGGGCAGGCTAAACATATGCTGACAAGACTGGCACAACACCTCTCAGGATATCAGCACATAGACCTGTCAATCAAAAATCATGGACTGTATGCCGCGGATAATATCACAGGCTGGAAAATCGGCTTTCTTCACTACCCGGAGGACAAGCTGGACGAGATGGAGCAGAAATACATCCGGCAATATGCCAAGTCCGGTTACCAACTTAGGAATAAAACAGCCGGCGGTCAGGGAGAGGGTAAGAAGCAGATTGATGACTACCGCCCCTCTAAAGGTTATAGGGACGGCATAGAGCAGGGTAAAAGGATGTTGGCGAGGGAATTACTGTCTATCGCAGAAAAGCACCTTAAAATCGATCTGAGAGAAGATAAGAGGGGAAATAAGGTTTCTCATAAGCAATATGAGAAATTCATGGCACTGATCCATGCGGAGGGCAATGATGAAAGCGTACATGATAGTGACGAATGATGAATTGGAACTGCCGGTGAAGATGGATATCTTTGGTGCAAAAGCCGCGGCTGATTATCTGGGGATCCCTGAACAGACATTTCGGACATGCCTGCATAGGGATTCATGGTGCCGGAAAACGCATAGGTATAAGGCTGTGGTTGATGAAGATGCTACGATAAGGCTCCGGGCAGAGCGAAAGGCAGAAATGGATGCACATTGGAAATATAAGCGTGCATTTGACCCTGCATACCGTGAGAGAAGGCGCAAACACGACAGAGAAAGGTGGATAAAGAAACGTGAGCAGAGGATTTCACAGTGATGATGAATTACGGGAGATGGAAGAACATCCAGGAGAGATGTCAAGGCATATCGGACGCACGAAGCCATATGAGTGCAGCTATCCAGTGGTGGAGAGCAAGCCGAGGATTCCGGAAAGGAGTAAGGATGGAGAGACTGACGAATAGTGACAAAGAAATACCAACACTTGTAAATAATGCAGAGTACTGGCTGGAAGTATATTTCAAATTAAAAGATATTGAGGATGCCGAGGAACAGGGATTGCTACTGCGGTTGCCGTGCAAGGTGGGAGATAAATTATATCGTATAACTCCATATGCAAAAGAACCGATTATTACAACACACGTTTTACAAATAAATATCAAGCAGTTTTTCAATGAAAAAATAATTGTAAGAATTGATGTCATGGATAAAATGGGTGAAAGTTGTTATTTCTTAGATGATATAGGTAAAAAAGTATTCTTATCGAGAGCGGAAGCCGAAGCCAAACTGGCAGAAATGGAAGGTGCGGAATGAAGAGAGAAGAAGTTATTTACTGCTTAAAGGCTCAGAGTGAACGGTACTCAGAGGTTTGTGAAGAATGTCCTCTGTACGGACAAACTTTAGTAGATCATTGCTGTGAGGATGCATTACAGATGGCAATCACCGCCTTGCAGAATCAGCCGGAGTGGATTCCGGTAAGCGAGAGACTGCCGGAGGAATCATATGGATGTTTGGTAACTGTTATGGATTGTGAGCCGTCAACACAAACGGATTTTGAAAATATACTTCCGTATTTTGTCGGATATGACGGTCACGGATGGAACAATGCAGACGGAGAGACAATTACATTTGAAGTTATTGCCTGGATGCCACTGCCGGAGCCGTACCGGGAAAGCGAGGTAGATAATGGCGAAGTGTAATAACTGCAAGAATTTAGAAACAAAGGATAATGGTTTTGATGCGTACTCATGGTGCGAGAAAATCAATGACTGTCCGCATGAGGACATAGAAAGAGACTGTGAAAATTACGCACCCATGACTAGAGCAGATGAAATCCAGAGCATGACGGACAAGGAGTTGGCGATGACACTATTATATGTCCTGCGGAAGTTGAAGAAAGCGAGATAGAAGAATGACAGTGACTTGTAATAAATGCGGAATTGTAAAAGGTTTTATTGAAGAGAAAGGAAATCAAACAGGACTTTATTGTAATAAATGCGGAAAATGGATTAAGTGGCTTACAAAGGATGAAAAAAGGCTTTTTGCTCACAATTACAAATCAAAAATGACCAACGCAGACCGGATCAGGAGCATGACGGACGAGGAGTTGGCAGATTTTATTATCAATTTTGACAACCGTTTTGGTAAGGAATATGAGGGAGAACAAAGTTGTCTGTCATGGTTACAGAAAGAAAGTGAGGAATGAGAATGAATGATAGATATTTATTCAAGGCAAAACGCAAGGATTTTGGAGAATGGGTATTTGGCGGATTAGCTTATTGTGAAAAAAATGGTGCTTATTTTATTACAAAAATGGGGAAAGACAATATATCATATATCGGTTATTTTCAAGAGATTGACCCATCTACAATCTGCCAGTGTACAGGATGGAAAGACAAGAACGGCAAGCTGATTTGGGAGAATGATATTGTTAAGGATGATAAAGGAAATTTTTACAAAGCATTTTGGCAAGAAAAATATTATCAATTTTCATGGGTGTGTGTAAAATCTGAAAAATTGCCTGTGGGTGCTAAATGGAATTTAAACTGTTTTAAAGGATATGAAATGGAGATCATCAGTAACGTATTTGACAATCAGGAACTGTTGGAGGAGTAATATGGCGACATGCAAACGCAAAAATCGTAATTGTCGGTATGAGTATAATCAAAATTCTTACCAGTGCAAGAAATGTATTGAGGAAAAATTAAATCAATATCCGATTACTTGTGAAGATTGTCATTACGGTGGTTGGGGAATATGCAATAAAAGAGGTAAGAATCAGCGGAGAATGAGACCTTGTGAGGATTTTAAATGGAGTTAAGGAGAAGTGGATATGACGGAGAATGAAGCAATCAAAGAACTTGAGACATCTATTGATATAGCCAAAATGTGTACACAGAATTACGAGAGAAAAAACGAAATCCAAGGTTACGAGATGGCAATCAAGGCACTGAAAGAGGTACAGCAGTACCGACAGATCGGCACGGTGGAGGAATGCCGTGAAGCAGTGGAAAAGCAGACAGCGAAGAAACCGGAATTTGTAGATACAAGATTTATGAATAACGGAAAACATATTTCTGATGGTTGCCAGCTGCAAAAATGTTACAGGTGTCCTAATTGCAATCAACATATATTCCATGTGTGGGACGATGAACTGTATTGCAAGTATTGTGGACAGCACATTGATTGGAGGGCGAACGATGGGAAGACTGATTTATGCGGATAAATCAAAAGCGGATTTAGAAAAAGCAATTTCAAAGAACGAAGATATGGATTGCTTAGACTTTTTACGCGTTGCTTCTGTTATAGATGCCCAGCCGACCGCCTACGACCCGGACAGAGTTTTGCATCAGTTGGAAGAACGCACAGCATTCCTTAAAGACTGTACGAAGTATGGAAATAAAACAGCAGAGCAGCAGTCAAAATCCTACGACACTATGATGATGTATGAGGTCAAGGATTTGGTAGATGATTTGTTGGAGATTGTAAAGGCAGGTGGAACAGATGGCAATTAAGCTGATTTTATTCAATACAGAAATGGTGATGGCGATTCTGGACGGAAGAAAGAGTTGCACCCGGCGGTTGGTAAAACCTCAGCCGGACGAAAAGCATACATACCCACTCGGCTTTGTCACCGATAGTACAGAGAAGAGAGATATAGGATGTTTTGGATTTGGCATTGATGAATACGGCGGATCTGTTCAATGTGCAAAACCGCCGTATCATATCGGCGATATCTTGTATGTTCGGGAAACATGGCAGTATCTATATGAATTAGATGGAAATGAACAGGTCATTGAGGATACGGGGAAATATTATTATGCGGCAACTGATACAATCCCGTTCAATGCATATGTTGATGAAAATGGAGTGGAACACGATCATGCGCCGTGGCGACCATCAATCCACATGCCAAAAGAGGCTGCACGTATCTGGCTTAAGGTTACGAATGTGCGGGTGGAGCGGTTGCAGGAGATTACTGCGGAGGGTATTCGCAATGAAGGAATTTCTTCTATGGCAGTTCATGCCGGAGATATGGAAATCGCATTGAAAGAATGGGAAAACCTTTGGAATAGTACCGTCAAGAAATCCGACCTAGATCGCTACGGATGGAAAGCGAACCCTTGGGTATGGGTTATCGAATTTGAGCGGTGCGAAAAGCCGGAAGGAGTGTGATGCATATGGAACCCATTGATTACACCGCCCTGTACGAGCAGAATGCGGACTTTAAGCGGTATGTTGACAGATACTGTGTAAAGCACCGAATCAGCGTTGCAGAAGCCTTACAGCACTACCTGGTGCAGATGGCGGGCAGGATGTACAAGGAACAGATGGATAACAAGGTAGAATAGATTAGAAAGGAGTAAGAGGTTTGCTGGCCAGCGTGAAAGAGCTCTTTACTCCGAGAAGAAAATGGAATCAGTAAAAGAAAGAATGGAGCGGATTGGAGCTTATGCAAAGATTGCTTCATTCATGCAGAAAGAAAAGCAGGATTATAGTTTTAAAAGAAAATATGCACAGATTCGTGCGGAAGAGTTCCGTCGGGAGTGCGATAACAGAGGACTTAATTGTCATGTATCAGTAGGCGGACTGGATAGCATTATCCTATACATATTCCTGAAAAAGGTATGCAACATTGATGTTCCAGGAGTATCCGCATCATATCTGGAAGACAAGAGTATTCAGAAGGTGCACAGGGCAATCGGAATTATCAATGTACCACCGTTGAAACGCGAGGACGGAACCTATTGGAGTAAACCTAAGGTAATACAGGAGTTCGGGTTCCCGGTGATCTCCAAAGAGGTGGCAGCAAAGATAGAACTGCTACAAAATCCTTCGGAGAAGAATAAGACAGTGCGCCACGCAATTATTACCGGAGAGACTGGGAAATATGGTGGTTGGCAGAAAGATTCCAAAATGAAGCTTAATCATCGATGGCTGAAGCTGTTCGGTGGGTATGAGAACGAAAACGAGGGATGTGATTATCAGAAGCCTGATTTCTTGGTATCGTCCAAGTGCTGTTATTACCTCAAAGAAAAGAACTGTGATGACTGGGGAAAAGAGCATAACAGTGTACCGTATTTAGGGCTCATGGCATCCGAGGGCGGCAGACGTGCCAAGAGCCTGCGGATGAATGGGTGCAATTACTTTGGAGCATCCACAATCAGATCAGCACCGTTTGCTATATTCCACCGGCAGGATATTCTGTCCCTGGCTCTGGAGATGGACGAGCAATGGAGAAATGGATGGAAAGATGAATTCCATGAGCAGTTATTACGTGAAGGCAGGCTTACAGAGAATTATGTGATGCCCGATTCACTGATCCCGGAGATATACGGGACTATTGAGAAGAAACCGGACGGAACTCTGTATACTACTAAAGCGCAGCGTACCGGATGCAGCATGTGTGGTTTCGGAATACACATGGAGAAACGGCCACATAGATTTGATTTGCTCTATGAGAGCAATCCCAAAGAGTGGGATTATCTGATGTTCCATATGTGCAAGGATGCTGATGGAAACGACTACGGTTGGGCAAAGGTATTGGAGTACATCGGTGTTGGATGGGATCCGACGACGATTGGTGGAAACTGTAAAGGACAGATGAGCCTGGAAGATTTTATAAGGTAGCGGGTTTGAGGGGATTTGAACCCCTCGGCGCCAAAATATTACTTACACCCATGCCCCTGAATCAGTGGTTGTGTGCCAAACCCACGCTCGCCAGCACCCGCCGAAACTTTTTGTAATTCAGATAATATTGTCATAAGTGTACCTCCAGAAAAGATGAATCTAAAACTTAGGTTACCTTTTAGGCTGTGCGACCACATGACAGAGCAACAGGATAAAAATAATGTAAGTAATGTAGCATATGGCTTATTAATACGGAAATATAGTATCACTTTAGCAACAAAAAATCAAGAAAGGAGCCGAACCAGCGCGCATAAAGGGTACCCGGTTCCTGAGAGAATGAAGAATAGCAAATTAAAGGAATATTTGAATGGATTTTCGGATGACGTGGAAATCAGCCTGATAGTAGCAAATACGCAAAATAGAAAAGTATATGAGCCTAAAGAAGTCCTTGTAATGACAGATATGGAAATTCCAGCATTTGTAATTGATGTTTGCAATGAGAGAGACATGGATGCAGAAGAAATCTCTGTATGCGAGGAATGTGAACGAAATGCAAATGATCTGGAAGGGCAGATGGACATATCAGACTTCCCGGAGGTGATGCCATGATTAACGGAGAACTGATCGTTGACAACTTTGCCGGCGGCGGGGGCGCATCCACTGGAATAGAAATGGCAACCGGATACAGTGTGGATATTGCCATTAACCATGATCCGGAAGCTATCCGGATGCACAAGGCTAATCACCCAAACACAAAGCATTATTGTGAGGATGTGTGGCAGGTAAATCCGGTCGAAGCCTGCAATGGGCATCCGGTAGGTCTTGCCTGGTTTAGCCCGGACTGCAAACACTTTAGCAAAGCCAAGGGCGGCAAACCGAAGGACAAGTTTATCCGTGGTCTTGCGTGGGTAGCCTGCAGGTGGGCGGGACTGGTACGACCAAGGGTGATCATGTTGGAAAACGTGGAAGAGTTTAAGACCTGGGGACCGCTTAATAGACGGCATCATCCGATTAAGGCAAAACAGGGTAAAACCTTTGAAAAATTTGTGCAGCAGCTTACAGATTTGGGTTATGAAGTGCAGTTTAAGGAATTGGTTGCAGCCGATTACGGTGCGCCCACTATGCGCAAGAGATTTTTCATGATCGCGAGGTGTGACGGTAATCCGATTGTATGGCCAGAGCCGACACATGGACCAGCTGACAGTGAATCGGTAAAGTTAGGACTGCTTAAACCGTATGTGGGTGCATACACGCAGTTAGACTTTTCCTTGCCGTGCCCCAGCATCTTTGACACCTCGGAAGAGATCAAAGAGAAATATGGAATCCGGGCGGTGCGACCGCTGGCACCGAAAACGATGGAGCGGATTGCAAGGGGATTGAAAAAGTTTGTATTCGAGAATCCAGAGCCATTTATTATTCAGTGCAACCACGGCGGCGAGCGTAGACCGAACGATATCCGGGATCCGATGCCAACTATAACCGGAAAGCACGGTTACGGTGTGGTAGAACCCTACATGATTCCTATTGGATATGGGGAAAGAGACGGGCAAGCACCCAGAGTACATGATATAGAGAAACCATTGCCAACCATAGTTGGAAGTGGAAAACATTATCTGTGCGAGCCGTACATGGTACAGATTGGGCAGACTGGATTTACGGCAGACAGAAGCAAGGATGTGAGAGAACCGCTCACAACCATAGTAAGCAAGAATGAACATTGCCTGATAAGTCCTACTCTGATCCAGTACCATTCCGAGACGGCGCAGGGAGAAGTCCGCGGGCAGACCATAAAAGATCCAATCATGACCGTGGATGGATCGAACCGCTATGGACTGGTTACCTCATTTCTGCATAAGTATTATGACGGTGGCGACAAGGGAGCAGGAGAGAGCCTGGAGAAGCCATTGCCGACAGTCACCTCATGGGACCATAACAGTGTGGTGACGGCAAACTTGATCCAGATGAATAATCACTGTGACGGCCGGGACGTGAGGGATCCAATACCTACAATTACAGCCGGCGACGGGCACTTCGGAGAGGTTAGAGCCTTTTTGATTAAATATTATGGGGATGCTACCGGTCAGGACATTGAGCAACCGCTTGATACGGTTACGACCAAAGACAGATTTGGGTTGGTGACAATTGAGGGCGTGGATTATCAGATTGTGGATATCGGGCTTCGGATGCTGGAGCCGCGGGAACTGTACGGATGCCAGGGATTTCCGGACGATTACATAATTGACCATGATTACACCGGAAAGACCTACCCGCGCAGCGAGCAGGTCCGCCGATGTGGCAATGCGGTATGCCCACCGATTCCAGCGGCACTGGTTAGAGCAAACCTGCCGGAATTATGCGTGGCGGACAGAACACCTAACATGGTGATTAAAACAGAACAGACCGGGCAACTCCGGTTTGCGTAGGAGGATATATGGGAAAGAGACATTTAACACCGGCAGAGATTAAGGAGCAGTGCAAGCGGATCGCCCGGGAAAGCCGTATGGCTGACCGGACACCCTGGACAGCAATGGGAATCATCTGCAGCTATGTGATCATGCGCAGGGAGGGATTTAAAGGACAGCGGATCTCTCGGCTGGCGAATAAGGTAAATGAGATGGAATCCGACTGGTCCGCTGGAAAGATCGACCTGAAGGAGATTAGTAAGCGGCTGATGGATAAGGCGGGCTGGTCTATTGAGTATAAAGCCTACACCGAGGATGACATCACCGCCCGGAAGGGGTCCTATCAGTACTGGCTTGATAGGCAACAGATCGGACCACAGAACATCATCAATGAGCAGGCTACAAGGTATATGCTGTTTTTCTTCACGGCGCTGATGGACGAATATGGATTCGGCAAAGACCGGCTCACTCGCGTTGAAGAGTATATGAATGAACTTTTGCTGTCATATCAGCAGGACAAGACTACTGTCCGAGAGTGGTCCCGTGCATTACTCACGGAAGCCGGAGTGATCATGGAACCGCCGGTGGATCCGCTGACACAGACCGCAGGCAGCATCATGACCGGTTGATGAAATCCTGCGTAGGAAGTGAAATAGTAACTCAAAAGTTGAGTTAAAAAGTGAAAAATTTTATTAAAAATTTGAGTTTCTATTTGAGTTGTTTTTAATAAGTTAAATTAGGAAATAACGAAGGAGGTAGCAGAATGATAAAAATGGTTGAATTTGATGAAGGAGTCTGGGTACCGGAAGAATGCTGCACCATGACCAATCCGGCTACAAGCGGAAGAGAAAGCGTCCCGTACGATGTAGAGATGCCGTGCGAGGGATCTGAGTCTTGTACAGGTGATTGTGATAATTGCATAATCCAAATAATTATGAATGAATATGCGTTGTACACAGGACAAGCGACGGATCAGGTTGTTGGACTTATGGATATTACTCCAATTAGCGACGCAATAGAAGAATTGAATAGCTGGCATTGCTGCCCTGTGGCAGATGAGACTTATGTAGCCGCACAAATGGGAATAAAGGCTCTTAGGAAGCAGATCCCTATGAAAGTCCGCGAGATCCATGTGGACGAATACATCTGCCCCAACTGCTTACAGGAAAACGGATGCAATGACGCAGAAGTGAACGATGCATACTGCCCGAAATGCGGACAGCGGTTAATAAGCTAAATTAGGACTGGAGGAGAGGTAATGTATCGAGATGACAGATGGGAAAAAGGAATGTATGCAGATGATTTGGTAAAGTTTCACTGTGGCTCCTGCGGTGATGAATTCATAGTGGGAAGAGCGGCGGTAGAAAAGGCAAATACTAAAGGTCAGAGAATATGTTGTCCGTATTGCGGTAGCAGGTATCCAGAAGAGCGGGTCAGCACCGATGAGGAGGACATGGAATTTTTGTCAGATGCAATGGGATGCTTGGCAATATACGTAGGTGACGAAGATAACTAACTTAGGATTTAGTGGAGGAATGCTATGAGTAAAATGTCACTGGATGAAGCCATACAGCATGCGAAGGAAGTGGCTAGTCAAAATCGTAGTAATGGATGCATTGAGTGCGCAGAACAGCATGATCAGCTCGCAGAATGGCTTGAAGAGCTGAAACAATATAGAAGTTAGGATTTAGTGGAGGAACAATGAAACGAGGAGAAATAACAAGGTTCCTGGGAGATCTGTTGGTCACTGATCGGCTTTGCAAAAGAGGAAAGTATTACGCAAGCGAAGTGAGCATAGACTACGGAACAAGTGATGTTAAAAGAGTTGATTTCATGCAATTTGAGCCTTCTGGAGTAACTGCAATCAGTGCGATAGAAAAAGGGATATTCACTTGCTATGAAATCAAGAGCTGCAAAGAGGATGTATTTAGTGGGAACGGATTGAATTTTTTGGGAGAAAAGAATTATATAGTTACTACTATGGATTGCTATAAAAACATCCAAGAGGATTTAAGAAACGGAAAGCTGGCTAAGCATATTCGAGAATGCAGTCCAAACTCTTCACTATACTACGGGATAATGGTTGCAATACCGGAATATAGAGATCCTGCGGATGAATACGAGAATCCTACGCCACTGGATACAAATACGGGGTGGAAGCTTGAAATAATAATACCATGCAGACAGGGAGAGCGAAAAAGATCCATAACAGAGATGCTATTTTATATGCTAAGGAGTGGTCATTAGCTTGAACTAAACTAAAATATTAGGATTTAGTGGAGGTAACAAAATGGAAAAATTAAATCCTTGCAGGTACTGTGGAAAATCTAATATTGCCATTGAACGCTGGCGCAGTGGCGGAATGATGTATATGTGTAAATGCAACAATCCTGATTGCCCGGTTCCAACGGAGGGATATCCAAAAGGAAGAGATTTAGAAAAAGTAAAGGAAGAGTGGAATATAAGAAATACATTAAACTGAAATATTAGGATTTAACGGAGGAAAAGTAGATGGATAAAAAAGAGTATGAAGAAATTGAACGGAAAGCGAATGAACTGGAATATAATGCAAGCATTAAGTGTAATGCCGAAGTTCAAAAAGCACAGAATTTTTACAATGGATATCGGCAAGGAATAGAGGATATTTTAAAGATTTTAAGAAGAAACTGAAATATTAAGATTTAGTGGAGGTAGAACATGAGCTGTATGCGATGTATCTGCGAGCATTGTGCAAATAATCCAAACTGCTTTGACCATTGCCAGGGAGAGATGGATGAACCGTGCTTTAACTGTGATGATTGCATCCACTGGGATGGCAAGACAGGACGGGAGATGTGGAGGGACGAGTGCCCCAAGTACAAGATAACCGAGTACTGGGCAGCGCATCTCCGAAGGAAAACGAAAATAGTTTAGAATTTAACAAAGGAAGGTGAAAGTGTGAAAAGCATATTAAAGTATCCGGGAGCAAAGAATCGTCTTGCATCTTGGATATGCGAATACATACCGAAGCATGATGTTTATGTAGAACCTTTTGCTGGCAGCTTGGCGGTGTTTTTTAATAAGCAGCGCAGTCACATTGAGACAGTTAATGACATCGATGAAGAAATAGTAAATTTCTTTCGCATATTGAGAGATCGAAGTGACGAACTGGAACGCGCGATAGAATTTACACCATTTTCTAGGTCAGAGTATAAGGCAGCTTATGAACCATCTTATGATGATTTAGAGAGAGCGAGAAGATTTGCTGTTAAATGCTGGATGGGATTTGGGTGCGGGAATTTGTACCAGAATGGTTTTAAATCAGGCCAACAGACTAATTCTCCAAATCCGGCCAGAGCGTGGAGCGAACTTCCTGAAATAATGAAACTGGCTACTGAGAGACTAAAGGGAGTTCAGATTGAGAATTTACCGGCCTTAGAATTGATTAAAAGATATGATACGAAAGATGTTTTTATTTATGCAGATCCGCCGTATTTACACGGAACTCGGAAAAATTATCTTTATAAACATGAAATGAAGGATGCAGATCATGAAAAATTGTTAAACGTGTTGGTTAAACATCCGGGAAAAATTCTTCTATCAGGATATGATAATGATATGTATAACGATGTACTTCAGGGATGGAATAAGGTTCAGAAGAATACCAGAGCAGAGGGAGGACGTGCAAGGACGGAAACACTGTGGATGAATTATGAAGTTGAAAACGGACAGCTATCGTTAATCATGTAAACTGAAATATTAGGATTTAGTGGAGGTAGAGAAAATGAATGATGAAATGAAAAAAGGAATGTTACTGGCATATCAGTCAGTAAAAGAGGAAATGGATACTATAAAGGCAGAGTTGAAAAGAAAAGGAATTGAAGAAAATAAAGGTTTTTCTACTCTGAAAGGATTTATTGAGGATAATATTAGGCAGTTAAACTGAAATATTAGGATTTAGTGGAGGAAATATGAAATGGGAATGACAAGAAATCAACTTGCCTTAGTGCGATATGTGGCTGAAAACAATATACAAAAAGCCAAAGATGCAGCTCTTTGCTGCTGTGCGGAAGATACAACTCAGAAGAATCACTATGCAGTCACAAAATATCAAAGTCTATTACGATCTGGTGGAATGAATCTTATGGAGCTACCAGCAAATGTTTCCAGTTTTGCAACGATGGAAGATCTGACAAATACATACTTAGAAAGCAGATATTATCTGACCAATGAAGAAAAGGAATTATTCGAACTGATCAAGAACATGAATGATGTGAGTTTACAGCTTATGGAGAAACAGATTCCGTATCTGAATGCAACATTGCTCTATGGCGAGAGCGGAGTCGGGAAGACGGCTTTTTCCAGGTATGTAGCATATAAACTTGAAATGCCGTATTTATATGTGAATTTTTCAAGAATGCTTGATAGTTATCTTGGTGGAACTGCAAAAAATCTTACGAATCTGTTTAATTTCATCAATCAGCATCAATGCGTTGTAATGTTGGATGAAATCGACAGCTTGGCAGTAAAGAGGGAATATGGTGGTGGCGGTGCAAGCGCAGAAGTTTCCAGAAGCACTACATGTTTATTACAGCTATTAGATTCCGTTACGAATGACCACGTAATTATTGCCGCAACAAACCTCATAGATGATGTTGATACCGCAGTGAAGCGTAGATTTACAGAAAAGCATGAGTTACATAGGCTTTCAGCGGAAGACAATGAGCGGTTTATCAGACAGTACCTTGACGATGCAGGATTTTCTTATGATTTGGATTCTGTTAGAAAGTATGCTGCAGAAAATCATTCACAAGCTGAAATTATGACGCATGTAACAAGAAGCATTGCAAGTACGCTTATCAACAAGGGTGAACTGGTAATGTTGTAAACTGAAATATTAAGATTTATGGAGGCATTTGTATGAGAAAAATACATGAATGTGCAGAAGATATAAAAAATATTTTAAATGATGCAGAACGAACCGAAGAGGTTGACGGAGATATGCTATGTAGTATTAATGAGTTGGTGGATGAAATTTTATCAATATATTGTTTAGAAAAACAACAAAGAAAAATGGCTATAGCTGAAGAAAATGAGATTCTTTCAGAAGAGGCTAAAAAAGCAGGATGGAAGTCTGGTGTTATGAACATCTAAACTGAAATATCGGAAAAATTGTGTAACGAAAGGAGATAGGTATGGCGAGACCAAGGAAAGAAGGTAAGAAGAACATCCGGAAAGACATCAGCATGGATCCGGAGCAGTACGAGAGATTAATTGATTACTGCCGGCAGCAGGACAGACCTATCTCCTGGGTGATCCGGCAGGCGCTGGATGAATATTTACCGGCATAGAGCCGGAGAACCTTGAAAACTGAATATGGTTGGTGGTATAGTATTCTCAATATCAGGGAGGTGCGAATGCATGGATAGAGAATTTACGCAGACGATTGAGACTTACGGGCATCCTTTTTCAGTGTCTGCTGGAAAAGAAGCGGAAGAAGCATTTAAGACAGTCGGAATCGTTGTAAGAGCCAAAATCGAGCGGCTTTGCAATGAAAGAAGGTATGAAGAAGCAAAGGAACTTGAAAAAGCATTGATAACTATTAACAATGCAGATTATAACCACTAACCATAATCGGTCGGTGGTTTTTTTGTTGGGTAAATATGGGTAATACTACGTATTATTACACAATAAAACTGTGCATGTGTACCGCAAGACATTTGCATCCGTCCTTTATCGTAAGACAGGGGATGTATTGCTGGTAAGTAAATTACTGGGACATGCAAAGCCGGACATGACAGTCCAGTATTACCTGATAGATGACATCGAAGAGATGCAGCACAAATACAATAGAGTAGCATAGGAGAATTGATGGAACCTAAAAAAGAGATCTACAATGATGCATGGTTTTTATATAAAAAATATTTGAATGGTGACGGATCGGATGAATACTGGGAATGCCTCAACAACGATGCAAACCGCATCATCGAAAAACATAATAAAGATCCGTTTGCCCGCAGCCTTGTCATGGCTGTAATAGATGAGATTGAGAGGAGCAGAAAACAATAATGGACATCAAACAGAAAAGAGCATATTTGAAAAGTTATCAGAATATCCAAAATCGAATAGTTGGTCTGACCAATGAGCTGGAGAAATGGAAGACTCTGGGGGAAAAGGTGAATAATGCAATGGGAACCGGCGGAGGATCCGGAAAGCCATCAAATAGCAAGGTGGAAAAATCTGCAGTAAATACCACGGATATTTTGAAAAAGATTCAGTTTGAGATAAACGCGGCAGAAAATGAGCGACAGAATGTGCTTGATGCTATCAACAAAGGCAAAAAACTGCGGCAACGTGAGATCCTGCGGATGCACTTTGTAAATGGTATGAGTGTTGCCAAAATAGCGCGGAGATTGGGGAAAGAAGAAAAGACGGTCAGCAATGCCATTACAAATGCTCTCCGGGATCTGGACATATAGCAAAAAGGCAGCCTGTAAAGACTGCCTAGTGTTCCCATTTGGGTTTTTCTATGTTCATTTCTGCAATGATGCCGGGGTGGCTTTTTATGTATGCTTTATAGTCTGTTATGGCTTTGTGCCGTTCCTGCCCGGTGTATTTGGTCGAGGATGTTTGCACCTCTGAACCATCCAACATATTACGGGAGTAGGTAACCAGGAAATAATATACCTTGTTCTCATAATACCGCCGTTCACGCTTTAGCCTGACGACTGGTTGAGTGGGAGCGGTTGCAAGATAGTTGTAACGCTCTGCAAGGGCGATCCTGTACGCTTTCAGTTGCTCTATTTTGCGTTCAAATTCCTTTATTGCATCAACTGCCTTGTTGTCATAATAAAGCACCTTGTCAAGCTCATTAATGGCATCCGGATGGATCATATAGATTGACATTCTCACATCACTTTCGGTTGATGGATTGCCGTATTTCATAAACAGATCCTGGAGATCTTTTTCCTGCGTGGGGGTCATTGCTTTTCTCACTTTCTGCCGGTTTAATGGGTTGCCGGCTCCCAGTAGAATGTTATTGTGCAATGGGTAGAATGTAATCAGGCGCAGAGAGAAAACCGCCTGCATTCAAGATGCTTTGCAAGGCTTTCTTTCCGCCTGCCGGGGAATAAGGAGTTTTTCCATCCAAGGAAATAAATCCTTTTCCATCCTCATAGAGTGCGAATCCGGTAGTTGAATAGATACCGATTTCGTCTCTGAATTTGTAATTTCTAAGATTTTTAATAACCATCATGTTGATTACCTCACTTTCTTTTTGTGGTGGGGCGGTGGTGTTCCGCCCCTTATGTATTTATGCTGTGATCTGCTCCGGTTCAGATGTCCGGGTTGCGTATCTCTCGGATCCGTACATGCTGCGGATGTCCTGCATTGACTTTGATTTCTTGCTGTGCTTGTGATATTCGCCCTCGTGATAATACCAGGCCTGCTTGTTAGAGGAGTACTTAAAGCCGAGGCTCTTAAGTGTATCCTTATGCTCTTTGGTGTTGCCGGTGATCCACAACCAGGATCCGCAAAGCTCAATCATAAGTCCGGAGAGGTGCAGCAGCTGGTTAATTAGGTCTGCGTATTCGGTGGCGGTCTGCTGAGATTCTTTCTCGTAGGTCTCGCCGTTTGCGTTCTGGTGGATGTTCTTCAGGCGGTTATATGCTTCCTCGTACTGTCTGGACATCTCCTGGAACTCTGCGGTTGTATCTCTTCCGGGGTTGCAGTCCGGATGAAGGTCTCTTGCGTATTTCTTATAAAGCTGCTTTACATCTTCACAGGTTTTGCAATTTTCAAAATATCTCATTGTTGTATCCTCACTTTCGTTTTATGCTTGTACTGTTCTATAACCTACTAAAAAGATTTCGTTGCCGTACCAGTTCTGTATCTTTGCTTTTTTCTCTTCACTGCGCTTTTCGTTAAAGCGTCCGGCGTGTTGTACTTCTACATACTTGACAACCTTTTCGGTTCTTCCGGTAATGAGAAAAGTTAAACCGCTATCGTAATATGATGAATTAACTTCAAATCTTTTCATGTTGTGTACCTCGCTTTCATGTGCTCCGCTTCGGTGCGGTTCGTTTGTTGTTGAGCTAATTGTATTGCATGACGCCATGCAAAGTCAACAGGCAAATTTCACAAAGACGTCATGCAAATATTGTGCACTTTGTACATGGCACCATGCAAAAATAACGGGTATAATACAATAAAAGGAGGTATATTATGGCTTACGTAGGATATAACGAGAGTAAAAAGAAATGTAATGAAAAGTACTTAGCAAAATTCGCAAGACCAACGATCAGGATGACAGAGGAAGAGAAAAAAATAATAGAAAAGGCTGCTATCAGTGCAGGAAAGTCATTTAATCGTTATATGATCGACTGCGCACTGGAAAAAGCAAAGTAGAAAGGAAAAATATGGTAGAAAATGTATCGTACAAAAGATGTACATGTGACATGTGCAGAAAAGAGCAGAATATACCTACAACGTCAAATCTGCCAGAAGGATGGCAACATATTAAAATTTACGAAGAGTGTGATATATGCGAAGAATGCTATAGCAAGATGATACGCTTGATCCCGAGATAGCATATTTTTATAAAAAATACCCAAAAGTGTGACAAATGTCACAAAAACGGGGTTGAATCGGGAAAACAACCTGTTGTATAGTATATAATATAAATACGTGTCAAGAAGCCGATATCAGTAATTCACTGGTACCGGCTTTTATATTGCTATAATACCAGGAAGGAGGTAAATATCAATGGGTAGACCTAGAAAAATTAGCAGTCCTGAACAAATGGAGCAGTTATGGGAAGAGTATAAATCTTACTGTGACAATGTAGAGGTTAACCAAACATCATTCTCCGGTAAAGAGAGTAAGTTCGTCACAGGAAAAGTTAAAAAGTCTATCACTTACACCTTAGAAGGCTTTTGTGTATATATTGGCATGGCAAGATGTAGATTCTATGATACTTATGACAGTGATGAGAATTATAGAGACATAGTAATGCGCATACGCGAAGAATCCGAGAATGATGTCCGTAGAAAGTTTGAAACCGGCTGTATACCTTCTCAGTTATCCGGGTTATGGATGTCCAGGTATGACGGTTATAACCCTAAGCAGCAGATAGATGTTAATGCTACGATCTCCGAAGGGGATAAAAAGCTACTGGATCAGGTATCTAAGAGACTTGGAGAGAGCAAGTAAATTGTACCGGATCATAACACAATTAGCTGGTAAATGAGCATAAAAGAGGATCCCGGAATTGTGTGTAAATGGCAACAATTCAAGAATCCAGTATTTATGCGGTTTATCAGCTTTTTGATATCGTTCAACTATGCGCAAAATTAATCATTCACGCATAGTTGCTGGTAATTGTCTTATTGTTCCAGTAAATAGCAACAATAGCAGATGCATCTGTTACCGGATCCGGATCGTCTGGACTGTTCTGTGTATGGTCCTGCTGATCTATATTTTTCCTTCTGCCAGGGATCAGCCCTTCGGGCTGCTACCGTACAACCTGGGGCAGATAGGTCCCCCGGTACCCCGCGATACCCGGGCCCTGTGATCTAGGTACCATATGTCCATCAGAAAATTATATTATATTTTCAGATTTGGAGTGTCAATGACTTTACAGGAAATACGACAAAATCAAATTGAATATTGCAGAGAGCATATCGAGTATTTCATCGACACATATGGTCATATCGAGGATAAAGATGCCGAGGAGATCATACAGCCGTTTCATATGTGGGACGCGCAGAGAGAGGCTTTAAGGAGCATTGCAACACATAAGCTGAATGTTATCCTAAAGGCACGACAGTTGGGTTTCTCATGGCTGGTACTGCATTACGCGGCACATCTGCTTGTTACGATGGAAGGTCGTACATGTATCGCACTGTCTCAGAAAGAGGATGATGCGAAGGAGCTTGTGCGAAGATTCGGCGTTATTTTGAAGAATATGCCGGAACTCATTGCAGAGGATAGTGATAAGCCGATCGGATGGACCGGTGCTACATATACACAGACTGCATTAAGAATTGAGATCACTTTTCCAAGTGGTCTCGTTTCAGTTTTTAACGGAATGCCGAGTGCGCCTGGTGCGGGTCGTTCATTTACCGCCAACCTTATCATTTTGGATGAATGGGCGTTCCAGCAATATGCAGAGCAGATATGGACCGCTGGATATCCTACCATTAATCGTCCTACTGGTGGACAGGTTATCGGATTATCTACCATTGACAGAGGATCCTTTTTCGAGGAAGTATTTACAAATCCGGATAATGGGTTCAATAAGATATTCATTCCGTGGTACGCAGATCCCCGCCGTGATGACAACTGGTATTCGGAAACCAAAAAGGCAATGGGCGAGCTTATGACTCAGGAGTATCCTGCTACTGTTGAGGAAGCACTTACAGTTCCTGGTGGCTCATACTTTCCTGAGGTGAATGAGCGTAATACTGTTTCCTATGAGGAACTGAAAGGGAATACCTTGAAGTATGTTGCTATTGACTATGGCCTTGATATGTTTGCTGCACATTGGGTGAGAGTTGATTCTTTCGGAAATGCACAGGTGTATCGGGAATATGATAAATCCGGTCTGACTATTTCAGAAGCTGCAGGAACTCTTCTCAGTATGTGTGAGGAAGAGACCATAGAAGCATTCCTGGCACCGCCGGATTTGTGGAATCGATCACAGGAGACTGGTAAGAGCCGTGCACAGATCTGGTCTGAATGTGGTGTTGACCTCACCAAAACATCGAATGACTTTGCTGCCGGATGCTCCGGTATGAAAGAGTGGTTGAAACCGCAGGGAGAGGATAAGAAGTCGAAACTTACTATCCTTGATGGATGTGCACCGAATCTGTACCGGTGCTTAAAAAAGATACAGAAGGACAAAAAAAGACCGAATGTGTATGCCAAAGATCCGCATGACTTGACCCATGATCCTGATAGTCTGCGGTATTTTTGTGTTTGGTGGACAATCCCGGCGGACAGTCCGGAGGAAATCGACCGAAGACGTAATAACTGGCGGCCTGATCTGTTGGAGGACTATGAGACTGCAGACGATGAGATCAGGGCAATGATGGTTAAAAAGTATGGAGAGCCATATTATGAGGATGTTTAGGAAGATGAAAAACATGATTATGAATCCGAAACAGGCAAAAAAACTGAGTGAGTGGAAGAAAAAGTACACCGAAGCAAAGGATAAATACAGTGATGAACTGAATAATATCCGTGAATATCAGGCATTGTACGACGGTGACAGAAGAGTAAACGTAAATCCAAACAAGGGTAACGGAAAATCAAGTAAGCAGTCAATCAATGTACGTAATATTGTTTATGAATTGATTGAAACGCAGGTTGATTCTTCAATTCCCATGCCGAAAGTCACTCCTATCCATGAAGAGGACGAAGAACTTGCCAAGATTATTGAACTTGCTCTTCAGAATGAAATTCAGCTGATGAATTTTAGCCTCATTAACGATGAGGAAGAGCGTACCGTCCCCATACAGGGCGGTGATTTCATGCACGTTGAATGGGATAACGCAAAAGGCTTTCATTGCACTGTCGGCGGTGTGAGCGTGTCAGAACGGCATCCAAGAAACGTGATCCCTCAGCCTGGTATAACAAGCATTGAGGAAATGGATTACATCTTTGTACTGGTGCCGCAGACCAAAGAATTTGTAAAGAAAAAATATAATGTGGATGTTTCCGCGGCATCTGATACAGAAATCGATCTGAAGCAGGATACGAAGCGTGATGATAACAGCGATATCGTTACTGTTATTAAATGCTACTACCGTAATAAAAACGGATGTATCGGACTGTTTACGTGGTGTGAAGAGTATGTTTTGGAGGACTACGAGGATTATCAGGCAAGACGGTTGGAGAGATGCACTAAATGCGGCAGGGTAAAGACCGGAGACGTATGCGAATGTGGATCCAAGAGCTTTGAGGAACGAACGGAAGAGTACGAGGAATTGTTAGAAGACATTACCACGAAGAATGGCACAATCATTCCCGCAATATCAGGATATGAGGATGTGGACATGCGGGATGAAGACGGAAATCCGGTATATGACGAGTTCGGACAGCTGATGCAGGAGAGAAGGGAAGTCAGAACCAAGATTCCGTATTATAAGCCGGATCAGATCCCTATTGTGCTCAGGAAAAATGTTTCCCGCGCAGGAAAGCTTCTCGGATTTTCGGATGCGGCAGTTATCTCTGATCAACAGGATGCTATAAAAAAATTGGGATCAAAATTGCAGGAGAAAATCCTTAAAGGTGGTTCTATTGTAATTCTTCCCAAAAACTCCAAAATTCAGACTACTGATGAGGAACTTAAGGTTGTACGCGTGAACAATGCGCAGGAAGCATCCCTTATCAGTGTGAAGAATATGCAGGCAGATATTTCCCTTGACAGAATCATGATTGCAGAAAATTATGACTGGGCTAAGTCCACGCTGGGAATCACGGATTCTTATCAGGGCAAATATGATGCATCTGCTGACAGTGGTACCGCAAAGCAATATGCAATCAATCAGGCAGCCGGTAGACTGGAATCTAAGCGTGTTATGAAGAAAACAGCGTATGCCAAGGTATATGAGCTTATGTTCAAACACATGCTTGCTTATGCGGATCAGCCGATTCCACTGAATAAGAAAAACAGCGATGGGACATATTCTTATGCCCATTTCAACCGGTATGATTTTTTAAAGCAGGATGCTGCCGGGGAATACTACTGGGATGATGAATTTATCATTACCACAGATCCTACATCAACGATTATGATGAATCGTGAAGCAATGTGGCAGCAGATTGACATGAAATTGCAATCCGGAGCATTTGGTCCCCTGGGAGAGGATAAAACTCTACTGGCATATTGGACGTTCATGGCAGAGAATGATTATCCGAATGCTTCCAAAATGAAAGAGATCATGGCACAGCGTGTACAGGAAGAAAATGCACAGATGGAAGCACAGAATGCAGCGTTAAGTGAACAGTCAGGAGGTGCTGGAAATGCAATGCCCATATTGTAAGATAGAAGCGGCAATAGCCTCATCAAAATATGTTTTGTCAACTGATTCTCCAAAATTATTTAATGAGCAGAAACTCTTTATTGAGCATGAGATGAAGTGTCGCAATCCGCAATGCAGTTATTACAATAAAATATTTGCAACCGTTAGGAATGAACTACCGGTATCCAAGGATTCTAAGGAAACTTAGGGTCCTTTTTTGATACAAAAATTTCGCATGTGAAAAGCGCAAAAATCACGGGAGGTAATCATGGATGAAATTTTAGAAGGCGCAAACGTACAGGAACTCGCCGACCCTGTTGTAACTGATAACCAGGTTGAGGAACCTGTTGTACCTGATGGAGATGCCGGAACTGCAGAACCGGAAACTACAGAACAAGTGCAGTCAGATGAAATCAACTCACAATTTGCTGCCGCCAGAAGAAAGGCAGAGGAAGCCTATAACCGTAAGATGTCCGGAATCAACAGTGAAGTAAAACGCTTATTCGGAAGCGTTGTGAACCCTGTTACCGGGAAAAACATCGAGACGATGGAAGACTACCTTCAGGCATGCGAACACCAGCAGAGAGAGACACTGAACCAGCAGCTCACAGAAAAAGGTATTGATCCTAATCTGATTGAGCAGATGGTAAACAATTCTCCTGCAATCAGACAGGCGCAGCAGATTCTCGAGAACAATCAGAGAGCAGAAGTGCAGAAACAGCTTGATGAAGACATTAAGGCGGTAACTGCTATGGCTCCTGAGATTAAGTCTCTGGAAGACTTGGAAAAGCATGCATCCTACGCTTCCGTACTGGAATATGTGAACAAAGGATTGAGACTGCCGGATGCTTTTAAACTGGCAAATTTTGACAGTATTTCTACTCGGCAGACAGCAGCTGCAAAGCAAGCAGCAATTAACCAGGCAAGGTCTAAAGGCCATCTGGAAACAACCACAAGTGTTTCTGATGGTTCCAACCTCGCTGATATTCCGGATAAAGAAATCTCCACATGGAGAGAGTATTTTCCCGGCTTAAGTGATGAAGAACTTAAGAAAAAATACAACCAAACTTTATAAGGAGGAATCAAAAATGTTTAGTTTTGTAAAAAGCGCAACAAACCCTAATTTCCCTATCATCAAACAGCTTCCAACTACCGCATCCACTACCTACAAGATCGGTGATGCACTGGTGCTGACTGATGGTGGATTGACACAGGCAACCGGAACCACCAAGCCTCAGTTTATCTGTGCTGAGAATTACGTAGCCCCCGCAAGCGGAATGAAAGATATTTCCGTGTACGAGATCGTAGACGGTCAGGAGTGGGAGACCACCTGTGCCGCAGATGCTTCTGATGTTAAGGCAGGCTCTAAAGTAACTATTCACACGGATGCTGCTCAGGTAACAGCAACTACCACCGGCGGCGTATTCATGCTGCTTTCTGCAGGCGGTGCCGTTGGAGCAAAGGTAGTAGGAAAATTCTAAGGAGGATAAAAAAATATGGCAATTGTATTTAGTAAAAATAGTGGGCTTAATGATGATCTGTGGAAAGTAACAGCGCAGGTATTACAGGCGGTTATGCAGGATACTGATAGTGAAAAGAGTGACTTTGATGCGTTTGTCACATCTGTATTCAATGAGAAAGATTCCAAGAAGTATGCGGAAAAGTTAGGATCTATCACTTCTCTTGGAAATTTTGACATCGTAGACGAAGGTGATAAAGCACCTCTGGATGATATTCAGGCTGGACAGTCCAAGCTGATCGTACATAAAACATTCTCTAAGTCCTTCGTATGTACCAGAGAATCGAAGGATGATGACGACATTGATATTATGAAAACTATGGCTGCTAACCTGGTAAGATCCTATAAGCGTACTCGCGCACAGTTTGCATCCGATGCGTTGACGACCGAATCTGCAAGTTTCACTTTCGGAACAAAGAAAATTGATAAGACCACTGGTGATGGCAAAGCGTTGTTTGCAACAGATCATGCAGGAGTTAAAGCTGGTGTGGCTGCGCAGAGTAACGTATTTACTAATGCGTTTGGAACTGACACTAAGGTTCTGAACAAGTTAGCCAATATCGGTAGAAACTTCCGCAATCAGAGCGGACACATCCAGGGGTATACATTTGATACCATTATCATCCCTTCTAATGTTCCCGAACTGGAGGATTTGATCAAGCGCATCATCCGTTCCGAACTGATTGTTGGATCTTCCAACAATGATATCAACACCCAGAAGGGATTATGGAATCTGGTAGTAGACCCCATGTGGCAGGTAACCTCCGGTGCACCTTATATCCTGATGTCCTCTCAGGCAAACAAGGAACTTAGAGGATCTATGTTCTACGATCGTGTTCCTCTTGATGTTAAGAATCAGGTGGAGTTGCATACTCGTAACCTCGAGTGGAACGGATACTCTCGTATGTCTGCCGGTTTCAATGATTGGAGACATGTGATCCTTGGCGGTGCATCCGCAGGTACCACCTTAAGTTTTAGCTAATGGAGGTAGAATATGGTAAAGCCTAATTTTACAATAGGCACCGTGTTTGAGGATGGCGGTCTGTACTATGAAGTGCAGGCCGTACTTCCTTCCGGTGACTATATTTCAAAGAGAGTTGATAAGGTTCCGGAACCTGAAAAAGAGATCACCGTTCCTATTCCGGAACCTGAACAAGAGATCCCTATTCCTATTCCGGAGAAAACAGAAGACAAGCCTGTGAAGAAAACAGAAGATGATCCTGTGAAGAGAACAAGAACAACCACACGTACAAGAAATACTGGAGGTAGAAAGAAACAATGAGTATGACCTGGAAAGATGTCAAATTAGCCACATTACAGAAAATGTTTGCTGCGGATGGTAGCAACATACCAACAGATGAATCCACAACGGATTACCTTGCCGGAATGCCGATGGTGGCTAATGAGGCACTGGAAAGGTTATCTACTGCCGGTAAATCTATTGTAAAGAGTGTTGTTATTGCACATAATCCTTTGAAAAATCTGATTTCTGACGAGGAAGCAAGTAAGATCCATAGCCTTGGCACATATGAATTTTCGGGGGAGGGAGCACATGCATATTTCTTTGAATTTACCGGAAAAGGAACTTTAATGGTAACGGTTGGAGGAACAGAATGTGATACCATCCAACTTGAAAGTAAGAACACATATACTGAATATAGAGGGCTTCTCGAGAATCCTTTGGATGGAGATGTGGCTCTTATTTTTATCAGCAAATATCCTAGTGCGGTAAAGAATGTTGCATTGTATTATGAGGAATTTGATAAAGAATCAGAAGTCCCTGAATACGCTGAGATGGTGAGATATAATCTCAAAGAGATATGTCCTGACTTCTATCAGCTCGGAGACAATCAGATCTATTACGAGGGAAGCTTAGGTTGCGGGTATATTCAGACCAGTAAGTATTACCGGGAGAGTGATAACATCCTTGTTCTCGGCAGGGATGATCCTGGGAGCTATACGGTATATTATCGTGCATATCCACCTACTATCACAGCAGATACAGCGGATGATTATGTTCTCCCGGTAGATGATGAAGTAGTGGTACTTCTGCCTCTTTATATGGCCAGTCAGCTGTATAAGGATGATGATAACGGTATTGCTACAACATATCGTAATGAGTTTGAAGTAGCACTTGAGAGCCTTATTGACAGCAGTATGCAACAAGGCTATGAAGAATTTACGAGTGAAAGCGGGTGGATTTAATGGCTACAAAATTTTCCATTCCATCAAGCCCAAGCAGGAGTGTTCTTACGATCAGTACATTTTTAGGAGCAGATTTCACAAACAGCCCGGCTGCAGTGAGTGAGAATCAAAGTCCGAACTGTAAGAACATGATCCGGGATGTTCCTGGGAAAGTACGTAAATGCATGGGGTACAAAAAAATAGCGGAATATGATGATCAAATCAATGGGTATCATTATATCCGCGGCGAACAATATGGATTGGTCCATGCAGGAACGAAAATGTATTATAACGGCGTTGTAAAGTATTCTGATGCAAATAATGCGCGGAGTAGAAGCTGGCAATTTGACAACAAACTTTATATCGTTGATGGGAAAAAGCTTCTCGTATGGGATGGGGCGGAAGTAAAACCGGCATCGGAATATGCAAAGATACCCACAGTTACGATTGCTAAGGCACCTAATGGCGGAGGTACAAGCTATGAAGATTTAAACCTTATACAGCCTGGTTTTACAGAATTATTTGCGGGGACAGAAAGTGATACTGCGTATCATATGACTTTTGGTGGACTTGATGATACCACAGTGAAAGCCTATATTCTGGACAGCTCCGGCTCTTGGGCTGAGAAAACAGAAAATACGGATTTTACGGTAGACAGAGAAAACGGCATTATCAATTTTACGGCTGCGCCTGGCAAAAGTCCTGTAACCGGTGAAGACAATGTGAAGATAACAGCATACCGAACTGTAAGCGGATATGCTGACAGAATAAATAAGTGCTGCATAGGAACACAGTATGGACTGAAAGGGGCAATGGACAGACTGTTCTTAAGCGGAAATCCTGATTATATCAATCAGGACTGGTTCAGCGATCAAAATGATCCTACGTATTTTGCGGATACGTATTATAGCAGTCTTGGGACAAGTAAGTCTGCCATTATGGGATACAGCGTAATCAATAATTACCTGGCAACTCATAAGGATGAAATGGAGACGGATCAGTTCATTGTCCTGAGAGAAGGCGTACTGGCAGATAATAAGCCGGTATTCCGTTCGGTAAACACTCTACAAGGCGCAGGAGCCATTGCAAAGGATACATTTGCATATTTATCCAGTGAACCTCTTTTTCTCACGAGATCAGGCGTATACGCTATTACAGCACAGGATATTACGGGAGAAAAATACGGTCAGAACAGAAGCTTTTATCTTAATGGGAAATTGTTGAAAGAATCTGATCTTGAAAAATCATTTGCTTTTGTCTACAAGGATATGTATTGGCTGTGTGTAAACGGGGTTGCCTACATTCTCGATGGACTGCAGCCTATGCAGACAGATAAGTCTATGCCTTATTCTACACGGCAATACGCAGGATTTTATAGAACCAATCTTCCGGCAAATTGTATGTGGGAAAAAGACGGAAACTTATATTTCGGATCAACTGATGGAAGGGTGTGTGAGTTTTATAGCGATTCCGATGCACTTGTATCATACAACGATGACGGGGAGAAGATAGAAGCAATCTGGGAAACACCGGATCTGGACGGAAAATTGTTTTATAAAAATAAGACATTCCGTTATTTGGCTGTGCGGTTGAAGTCTGCCGTAGCTACCACTTTGGAAATGTATGTGCAAAAAAGGGGATTGTGGTCGTTTATAAAAAAGGACAATTATACTGCAAGATATTTATCTTTTGGCAGTGTCGTGTTTTCAAAATTCACTTTCAGTTCTGATCAGACACAAAAAATTATTCCAACTAAACTTCGTGTGAAGAAGGTAGATAAGGCAAGATTCAGATTCGTAAATTCTGAATTGAATGAACCTTTTGGCCTTTTTGATATTGCGTTGGAGTACGTGGAAAACGGTAATCATAAGTAGGAGGTAAGCTATGGCTTTTGAAAAAATCACGGATACATCTTTGGCAAATAAAGGAGTGACTGGGCTTCCGGATGTCCCCGGTCTCTCGACTGCAGAAATGCAGGCAAAATTTGATGAGTTATCAAGGGATGTCATTATACCTAAATTAAATGAGATCGTTGATGGACTTAACGGAGATGAGGTAGGATTATCCTCCAAAATTGAGAATCCTGAAACGAAAGAAAAAGACGTAATACAGAATGTTGTGAATGCAATTTATCAGATTGTAAAAGAAAACAGTGATAAAAGGCATGGTCATGAAAACAAAGAGACGTTAGATAAAGTTACAGCTGAACTTTATGATTCCATAACTACATTAGTCAGCATGTTTAATGGAATATCATCTATTGATAAAACTGTGACTGCTGACGACACTAAAATACCAACATCAGGAGCAATAGTCAATTATGCAATAGAATTAGGCGCAGGCGACATGCAAAAGGCTGTTTACGACAAAAATAATACAGGCATAGTGGATAATGCGGAAAAATTAGGTGGTGTCGCTCCAGAGGAATATCTTCAGAAAGCATCTTTGCCAGACACTACAGTTGCGTTTGAGGTGGCAGAAACAAGATCAAATATTTCCACTGGTGAAAAAGTTTCTACTGTATTTGGAAAAATAAAGAAATTTTTTGCTGATCTCACTGCCCCGGCATTTGCACAGATGATCACCACAAAGGAGGATCTGCTGGCTACCAAGGTGACCGGCTACGTGCCGGATGCCAAGGCGGTAGCAGATGGATTTGCTGATGTAAATGGCAAGTTAATTGCCTCAGATAATGTTCCTTTTAGATTCGGCGTGAATTCTAACGGAGAATATGGCTACATTATTACGAATCCGGCAGGTGCAGATACAGTTATCCCTTTTAGCAGTGAGGCGTCGTATGCGGCTGCACTATATAATGCTTTAAAACCAAGCGGATTAGTAAACGCCAATATGACATTTAACCAATTAATAGCTGTTGTAGCATCACAAAATCCTGCTACTTATTCTTTGATAAGAAGTGGGTGGACGGTTGGTACTGCTGGAGGAGCTATTACGCCAAGTGCTTCCTCTAATGGTAGTGCTGTTACACTAAAAATCGCATCACAAACCGGAATGAGTTCTTATGTGTATTATACTTCTCCAGCAATCAACCTATCTAGTTTTAAAACTTTAACTTTGCAGGGATCATCTTATAAAGTAACAGGTAATCCTTATGGTTCTGATGATTATCGACCTAAAGTTAAGTTGTTAAATGCTTCTGGAGTTGAAGTTACTACTTTATATGCTCATCCGAATTATGATAAGGAGAAAACAACATACACAATAAACACATCATATAATTGTAGTTCTTTAAGTGGAAACCATTATTTGCGATTACAAATGTTTTCGTATTCATCTACCGAAAGCACCAATGTTGGAAGTTATATTACACTTACCAAGGCTTTATTTAGTACTTAAGTCAATTCGAAAGACACCCACATTATGCTATATCTTTGAGCTACATTTGTATATGCCACTACATTATTACCACCATCAAAAAATATATCTATTAACCTATTTAAAGACGTTCCTTGTGATATAACGGTGAATAGAGTATATGGTGTTTGAGGCAAACTACCAGACACTAACTTATCCACTGAAACTATATTTGATCCAACAACTAGATCAATGGAAAAGAATCCACACGTAGATAATTTATACTTACCTAACTTGCCATTTAGTGTAGTAGATCAGAAGGCGGGCGCAGCCACAAGAGCGCCAGAAAGGAGCCCGCATGGGTTACATAAAATTTAAAAATAAAAAGACCGTACAGCTGGTCGTTGTATCAGAGGAGAGTCCTCATGTGATCCGGATCACCGGAGACAATCTCACAGTAAATACTGACGGCTTCCGCCTCTACCTGGATGAGGGATGCAAATATCCGCTGGACAACGGCGAGTATGAGGCATACACAACTTTATTTCGCGCGGGTGACGGCTGGTATGAGCTGTCAAATGATGGCTCAGTATATATTGAGCCAGTTGAACCGGTGCAACCTGAACCGACCGAAGAGGAGCTTGCAGAGCAGGCACGACAGCAGCAGATCAGTCAGTTGACTGCGCAAATCGATGGTCTTAAAGCACAGATCGCCGCCAGTGATTATAAAATTATCAAAACGTATGAGTACGCTCTCCTTGGAGAACAGACGGAATATGATATCGAGACTGTCCACGCAGAGAGACAGGCTCTCTGGGATCAGATCAATACCTTGGAGACCCAGCTGGCAGATCTGACCGCAACAGCAGAGTAGGAGGCTGCCTATGAGAGTGAGAGACGGTCCTACCAACAACTACATAGTAACCAAGAGTCATGAGCCGATTACTTCCTTTGCGGGAGTGACCGGCTTTTATATTGAGAAAGTGAGGTAAATATTATGAATGTAAGTGTAACCAAAATGAAAATTTTGACCGTTTTAGGTGCTATCGGCAGTTTTATCGCCAACCTTTTTGGTGGATGGGGAGAAGATATTATCACGTTACTGATTTTTATGGGGACGGATTTCCTGTTAGGGGTATTGATTGCAGCCTTTTGGCAGAAGAGCAATAAATCCGAATCTGGCGCACTAAGTTCTTACAGTGCATGGAAAGGACTCGTTAAAAAGGGTGTAACACTACTGATTGTTCTGGTGGCACACAGACTGGATATATTGCTTGGAACAGACTACATCCGGACAGCAGTGATTATTGCTTTCTGCGCAAACGAACTGATTAGCATTGTAGAAAATTTGGGAATAATGGGCGTCCCTCTTCCGGTTGCTATCACAAAGGCAATCGAAATCTTACAGAACAAGTCTGATGTAAATAAGGAGGGGTAAAAATGTTGACAGGAAATGGATTGTCAGAATATGCAAGAGTGCACCTGGGAACCCCGTATTTTTATGGGGCCAAGATTCCCGAGGGTGCTCTGACCGAAAACAAAATGAGCACTATGCACAGAATGTATCCCAAGGTCGTGACCACCTTCTACATGGCAAAGGCACGGCGAAAGGGGCAGGTCGGCAAGGTTAATGTGGACTGCTCTGGACTGATTGCCGGTTACCGACAGCTTAACATCGGCTCCTACCAACTCTATCAGACCGCATACACCAGGATGCCGATTGCAAAGATTAATGATTTTGCAGTAGGAACCGTCCTGTGGAAATCCGGACACGTAGGTGTTTATATCGGCAAGGTTAATGGCGTCCCTATGTGTATTGAAGCAAAGGGCATTAACTATGGTACAGTCATGAGCAAGGTATCCGCGACAAAATGGGTATATGGCTTGACTTTTAAGAATATGGATTACACCTACGATGTAAAGGTACCGGGAACCTGGAAGGGAACCAACCCTTACACAGAGCCTACCATGACGGTAACCAGTAAGGCACAGGCAAGGAAGAAGAATATCAAGGTATTTATTTCCGCGGGTGAGGGTGTCAAGTGGATTCAGTGGGAACTCATGGAAGCCGGATTGCTGACAGAAGATGATATCGACGGTATCTGTGGTCGGAAGACCGTAGCAGCTATCATTAAATATCAGCAGTCTTGCAAGATTACTGCAGACGGACTGGCAGGAAAGACCACTCGGAAATACCTGGTAGCAGCATAAATATGATCACGGAGGTGTGCTTTTGCATACCTCCATTTGTTTTATGGAGGAACACAAATGGCAAAAGTAACAGTTGATACTATTCGTAATATTAAGGGAGCATCTCTTGAAAGAGCTCCGAAAAAACATACTTCTTCATCTTCTGTAACTCATGGTGGAGGTGGTGTGAGAAGAGATAATACGCTGGGAAGTAATACAAGCTCTTCTGGTAGCCCTTATCGTGGACCGTCAAATATTCCCCAAAATGGTGGAGGCACCATAAATAGTTCTACTGGTGGTAGTAGTGGATCTTCGAGCGGTTCGTCTGGAAGTTATTCATATTCCACTAGGGGGAATGCTGATGTTAATGGACTGTATCAGTCCATATATGGCCAACAGCTGTCACAGCAGCAGGCGGCACAACAGCAATTATCTGATCAGTTGAGAGCACAGCAGGAAGCCTATGAATCCAGGCTGAGAGAACAACAGGAAGCACAGAGACAGGCTGCGCAGAATGCTTACAACAACAATATGTCAGCATTGGAATCTGCATATGCAAAACGATTATCAGGGCTTGACAGTAATTATGCGTCTACAAAAGATCAGTTAGCGTCATCTTATGGTAATTCCAGAACCAGTTTACAGCAGAACGAGGAGAATGCCCTGAGAGAAGCATATATCAATCGGATGATGAATGAGAAGAATTTGAGACAGCAATTGAATGCACAGGGACTTACTGGTGGTGCAAGTGAGAGTGCAATCGCATCCATGCTCAATAACTATGGCACATCCCGGAATAACATTCAGAATACTGCTGCTGATAATCTGAGAGAGTTGGAGCAGACATACAATAGCAATCTTGCAAGTGCACAGCAGAAATACAATGATGCTGTGCACTCTGCAAATGATTCTAACATGGCATACCGGATGCAGTTGGAGAATGACCTTGCAAATAATACAGTATCATCCTATCAGGATCTGTATAATGCTTTGGCCAACATGGACAGTACATATACGAATGCTATGAGTAATCTGATCAATAATCAGTCAAGTGCAAATGCTGATCTTCAGAACACGGCATTTAAGGCTATGCTTGAAAATGCAATGGCTCCGACCACATTATCGGTATCAGGATCCAGCAAGACAAGTGGATCCGGAAATAGCAGTAACACGTTGGTAAAGAGGGTAAAGAATATGCGTGACAATGGTTATGTTGCAGCGGATATTGCATCTTCACTGGCGCAGGAGGGATATACAATTCCACAGATTGAGCAGATGTTTGCAGAGGCAGGTATCGAATATTAGGAGAGTGAATAGGATATGGCAAGAGTAAATATTGACGGTAAAAATAATAAAGAATGGGATTCCAGACTGGTAGATGCTTATATGAAAAATCAGTCTAAGCAGAATAACAACAGAAGCACGGCACAGTCACGCTTGCCACAGAAACCTGATTATTCACTGGCATCGCAGGGGATCAAAAAATCCTCTGCGACGTCTCGCTATGAATCCATCCCTAATTATAATATTGTAGAGAGAACATTCAGTCCGCGCAAGCAGTATGAGTATGAGGTAAAACAGTCGAGATTGCCGAAATATCAACAGGAGAAAAGCAATCAGATTGGAAGCACATTATCCCGCGCAGGAGTGACATCTGATGACTTGTCCACGTTATCTTCCGGCACAATGGGAAATTCTGTCTTTCAGGGATTGGATGTTCTCAATGGCTTAAAATCATGGAAACAGAAAAAGGAGATTGCACAGAAAGTTAAAGGTACCGGATTATCTATGTCGGATGTGTTGGACTATGCGCAGAGGCAGAACCGGGCAAAAGAGCAGGAACAGTCTGCTGATTTTGCCAATCAGCATAAAATCCTTGGGACTGCTGTCACGTTTCCGCTTAATGCTGCCGGTGGGATTTCAGGTGCTGTTGCAAATACTGCAGACTATCTAACTGGAAAACCTATTGATCCGAACAGCTATGCCAACAGTTATAGCAATATGTCGAATGCTATGAGAGGTGTGGTAAGTAATGATTTCGGGAAAGCAGGGCAGCTGTTATACAATGTCGGAACTTCCATCGGTGATAGTGCAACTGCTATGGCACTCGCAGGCGGTAATGCCGGTGCTGCTGGTGCATTGCAAGGTTTAAATTCCTACAATAACAGTATTATTGATACTGCAAACAGGGGATTGTCTCCGAATCAGATCATGGGTACCAGTGCGATTGCAGGACTGGCGGAGGGAGCCTTTGAAGCCCTACCTTTGCAGGCATTAAAGGGTATATTTACAGGCAATGTATCTAAAGAAGCAGGAAAAGGAATTATTAAATCTGTGCTAAGACAGATGGCTAATGAGGGTGCCAGTGAGATGACAACCGAAGGAATTGACCAGGTTGCTGATATTCTGATTAACGGTGGTCTGTCCAATTATGCACAATCCGTGGACCAGTATCAGAAGCAGGGTATGTCAGAAAGTGAAGCAGAGAAACAGGCTGTAATTGATGTCTTTAAGCAGGTAGGATACTCCGGTCTTGCCGGTGCTGTTTCCGGTGGTATCATGGGTGGCGGTACTGCGCTTGCTGGTAGGGTTATTGGAAATAGATCGGCAGCTAACAAATTAGATGCGGATGTCCCGGTAACTGATATGGAGAGCACTTCTTCTCTACATAATGATGTAGATACTTCAGGGACTGCTGTAAAAGCAGGACAGGCAACTACCATATACAGTCCGTATAATGGAGAAACACCTACGCAGAAGTCACAGAATGCAAATAGGGTAGAAGTGTCTCAGGAATCCTATAATAATGCTGTGTCCAATATACAGACAGCAGGATATGACAGTAGTTTTACCGGAAGGAATATTAAAAAAATTCTTACAAAGGTTTACGAAAATATCTTTTCTGGAGAATCTACATCAAAGGATATTGTCGTGAATGGTGCGCAGTTTGGCAATGATCCATATACTGTCACTGTAAATAAAAGTGCTGTAAGTAAAATAATGTCAGATTCCAAATTATCTGCTGAAAAAGTGTCTGTACTGGATAACATAGAAAATATTGTAGGAAATTCAAATTATGTAGGAAGCGGAAATTATGTTCAACATGGATCAAAAAATAAGTCAGATGTTGTAAGATATGATTATTTTGAAACACCGGCTACCATAAACGGAAAAAATTATATTGTTGCATTTGATGTTGAAGTCCATCCGGATACAAACAACTATCGGACACATAAAGTTATAAATGAAATGAGTTTGACCGAAGCTCCTGGCATGGGTCCTTTACCCACCGCAGCTAATCACGTAACCACACAGGCAGGTGCACCTACCGATAGTGTGAGTGATTTGTCAAACTCATTTGATAATAGTATATACAATTCTGCTGAAAATGTCAACGGAACCCAGTATAATTCAAAGAAAATCGAAGGCTTCAATGATCTCGACAAGGCACTAGATCGTTTGGTTGGTATGTACAAAGGAAATGAAAATACCGCTTCTATGTATGCTGATATGAAATCGGCCATCAATGAATATTTGCAGACCGGCAATCAGAGTGCCATCGACAAGGCTGTAACACTGGCCGCAGAGATCGACGACAGTATGAAGGGACATTCCTATACCCGGAAGGGAAGCGGTAAGGGCACTGCAAAGTCTCAGAATAACCGTGTGACAACCTCTTTCACAGAGGGAGAGTTTGTCGATACTCTGATGTCGTATGGAAAGTATTTGCGGGATGCGGCAAAGAAGAGCACGGCAAATGTGAATCAGCAGAGCAATACGGCTCCTGTACAGAATGTACCACAGAGCGTTGAACAGAACAACATGCAGATGCAGCAGAACACAGATCAGGACGGAAATCATCGTATGCGGAGTTACAATGACACACTTGTCAATAAGACGGATGCACCGCAGACGTTGAAAAATGAGTTTATTGCCAATCCGGATATGTATACCCAGCTGAGCAATGCGGATACCAAAGCAAAAGCTGATGCGATTCTTGCCAGCGGTAACATTGATTCTGCCATTGCTCAGTTCCGACAGATGATCGATGGAGCTAAAAAGGATCCCGCGGCGGTTCCTCTGGGATATAATATCGCAAAAGAACTGACCAATGCAGGAAGAGTGGATGAAGCGGTGCAGATTGTAAGAGACATGAGTAAGGCTCTGACAGAATCCGGACAGTTCTCTCAGGCAGCGGCAATCACAATGCTGAATAATGATCCGCAGGCGGCCATGCGTTATCTGGTTCGTGAGATTGACAACATGAATGAAGCTGGGCAGAAGAAATTCAAGGATAAGTGGAAGAATTTCGAGATGACCGACAGCGAGGTGAAACAGTTCGCGGATATTGATCTTGGGGATACGGATGCTATTAAGACGGCGTATGAGAATGTGTATGATCGTCTGCGTAAGGAATATCCTGTCACAATGACGGAGAAACTCATGGAACTGCGTAGAGTATCTATGTTGTTGAATGCGCGGACCAATGTAAGAAACTTTGTCTCTAATGCATTTATGATGCCTATAAGGTGGACTGCTGACAGAGTTACGGCACTGGGAGAGGGCGCATATAAGCTCATCCACCCGGAGTATCAGAGTACTCAATCTGCTAATCCGGTTGCTTCTAAGGAATCCAGGCAGCTTGCATCTGAGGCTTTTGAAACTGTGAAAGAAGAACTGTTGGGAGACAACAAATATAATGATGCGCAGGGAGCTATCAGGGATAAGCAGATATTCAAGGGCAGTAAGTTCTCGGAGATGTTCGACAATCTTACAAATGGTGCATTGACAAGGGCAAATCAGGCTATGGGAAAGGATGTATCTCCTTCACTCATGGAGACAGCAAGGAATTTTACATATTATCTTCTGGAAAAAGGGGATGATGTGTTTGTAAAGAAGAACTTTGAATCTCGTATGGCTTCTTATTTGGAAGCACAGGGGATCACCGATCTCGAAAGTATTCCGGCAGATGCCTATACCCTTGCAACGCAGGAAGCGTACAAAGCAACATTTAAGGATGATACGAAGTTAGCAACCATTCTGAGTGATGTTAGACGGACGCTTGGCGTTCCAGGTGACATTGTGATGCCTTTTACAAAAACACCTGCTAACATTGCCATGAGGGGTATTGATTATAGTCCTGTTGGTGTTGCAAATGCACTGGTAAAATTAAAAAATGCTAAGAGTAATGTGGAGGTATCAAATGCCCTTACTCTTTTAGGACAGGGAGCAACTGGAACTGCAGCTATTGCGGTGGGATATGCACTGGCGCAGTCAGGCATCATCCAGGGGGCACTATCAGATGATAAGGATGAGGCACAGTGGGAAAAATCTCATGGTAAGCTGGCATATTCTGTCAAGGTAGGAGATAACTATTATACTTTTGACTGGGCACAGCCGGCATCTATTCCTATTATTCTTGGTACAACGATATATCAGTGTATGCAGGATTCTGACAATGCACTGGATACCATTTATCAGGGAGCTGTGGCAGCTACAAATGCATGGTCAGATCTGTCTCCTTTACAGACGTTGACTGATATATTCGGTGGAAATGGTACGCCGGCAGAGAATGTTGCAGACACGTTTTTGGAAGCACCTCTCGGATGGATCCCGGCACAATTAGGAGCTGCTGCACGTATCGGTGATACCACTCAGAGAGTTACCTATGATAATACCAGCAAGTTGAATAACATCATCAATCAGGCAAAGTCAAAGATTCCTGGTATGTCGCAGACACTGCCGGTTGCCTATGATACCTGGGGAAATCCCATCAAACGGCAGGATTCCACGGGGGAGGCAGCATTAGCTAACCTGCTGAATCCCGGACAGATTGGTAATATCAGGGAAACACCGATTGATGATGAAATCAACGATCTGTATGCTTCCACCGGTGATGCCGTTGTATTCCCCAAGAAGGCGGCATGGAGCTATAAAATCAATGGGGAAACAGTAAAGTTGAACAGTGAGCAGTATTCTGAGTATCAGCGTATCATGGGGCAGAATGCTTACGGTATGGCATCGGCACTGATTAACTCCGCTTCCTATAATAATATGAGTGACGATCAGAAAGCCGGTGCAATAGCAGATCTGTATAATTTTGCAGATGCACTGGCAAAGACGGAACTCCTTGGATATGATATTGAATCATCCCAAACATATAAGAAGATGTATGAGATCTATCAGGACAAGGGAGCCGCCGGCGTTGCAACATTTCTCGGAATTAAACAGAGTATGGATAGCAACAAGGCAGAGGACAAGGTTGCGGCCGTAGCGGATATTCCGGGATCTGATGAGGATAAGGGATATTATTTATCGTTATTGATCGGAAATCTGTCAAAAGAAGCACAGACCGCATATGATTATAACGGCTATCCCGGAGTATACTGGTACTATGCACAGAAGACAGGTATCGGAGATTATAGCGGGTATAAAGAATCCAACTATAAAAAGATTCAGAGCATGTTGGACGGAACGTATACGGACCCGGTGGCAAGCAGCCATGAAGAATCACAGGCAAAGATACAGGCTATGCTTGACGGGACCTACGACAGTGTTTATGAATCAGGGGCAAGTAATGAGAACCAGCGTAAGATAGCTGCAATGATAAACGGTACTTATACCGGCAATCAGGACAGTGACTACCAGGCGCGGTTACAGAGAATAAGAGAAATGCTGAAATAATGAGAAGCGGAGGGTGTAAAAGCTCTCCGCTTTTTCTATGAAAATACAAAGTTGCAACAGTAAGATTTCGTGTTGCATTTCGTGTTGCATAGCAAGGTAAAATTGCTTCTTTTTAGGACATTTTGTTACCAAGTACGAAATAGTAAAAGCACTGCAAATCACGTAACAATCAGCATTTACGCTATTTTCAACGTTTGTGGAAAAATAGCATTACGGGTTCGACTCCCGTCTACTCCATAGAAAAGTGCCGTTTTGCGGCACTTTTTCTTTTTCGTGTGTGCATTATTGAGGACTGATTCGCTGCAAAAGAGCATCCTGCAATACTTGTGAAAAGTTAATATTCATTGCAACAGCAGCTTCATTCAGCCATTCGGGAATGGTCAATGTCTTTTTAACAGCTTTGTTATTAAAACGTTTGCGATATTCCAGGGTATCGCATGCAACCATACTTAAAAAGGAATCCGCAGTAACTTTGATGTCTGACATTTTGGAGGGCTGTGGAATGGGGCGTTGGTCCTTTTCATATCCATAGAGAATAAGCGCGAGGGCATCTTCAGCCATAAACAGAGCATCAGCCAGTGTGTCGCCGCAGGTATAACAACCTTCCAGATCGGGAAAATATACAGAATAACCTCCATCTGGTTCAGAAGTAAAAATAGCGGGATAAACA
>CDZI01054506.1_pt1 | contig 45927 bp, 51 predicted proteins | sample 554811 | NCBI WGS metagenome assembly CDZI01 (sample SAMEA3182110, study PRJEB8094) | gut metagenome | biome: human; feature: gut; material: Stool; isolation source: human stools | place: Canada | collected 2013-04-23
AGCATAGCCGCGAAAACGCAGGCCGATTCGAGCTCGGGTATTGAGGACACTGCTCCAGTAATTATCATCAAGAGCATAAAAACCCTCGCCTGTGCTGATACTGCCTCCTTTCTCCGTCTTCCAGCAGGAATAAGGTGCACGTTTTAAGGCATAATTGTTTCCGAGATTTGGATATGTACCAAGTTTCTTGTATTGCGCCTCAAAATCAAAAACGCCTTTATCCGGTTTAGTTACAGTGGTTTCGTTATGCCATTTTTTCTGGTCTGGTTCAATGTATATATCAACAGGATTACCTACACGGGACGTGTTAGTGTCAACGGCACATGTGCCGACATTCTCTGAACCTCCGCCCCAATAAGCGAATATGTCGCCGGACAGATTCATGCCGCCAATCAAGGACATTCGAAGGATTATTTCTACATCCCAGCTTTGGGATGCGCCTGCAGAGTCATAAGCGTTAAACGTCGTACTCATCCGCTTGAACACACGGACATTCATACCACCTTCCGACAGACCGGATGCGTTCGGGACATTCTCATACCAATACGTACCGCCGTAGAACTCGAACTCAACACCCGGCTGAATACCGGTCTCGCTAGCGAATGAGGCGACCATCTGGCTCTCCATGCACTGCTCTTTAGGGTATTCAGAAGCCAACATTGTATTAAAGTTCGTACGCTTATGATCGTCCGCCGTATAATAGATGTCTCCCTGAGCTCCCCATGTTGCATACTTCCATGTGCCACTGTTACTCAACTTATATCTTACGCCTCCATTCTGCTTCCACGTCGCCTCGCTGTTACAGCTATCGTTTGATGATATGCCACTGCCGAAAACAGTGTTCTTATGAAGGTATTTTGTTCCGTACAAGACTTCTTGAGCCGTCACGTAAGTATTCAAGGCGTGAAATCCACCCTCAGAGAACGGATAGGAACGGCTCGTATCGGCATTCATTGAGCGGGCACGCTGCATATTCGTTACCTGGTTCATGTCATTCACACGGGGATAGGTACGGCCATTCTGGAACATCGTACACAAATTATTCTGACCCGCCGATGACTGGCAGTTTTTCTCTCCTTCATACAGGTAGAAGAAACTTCTTGGCTTATCGCCTATCGTACATACCGGACTAGGTGACATAGCAGTTGGTGGTAACGCATAATCGCTTACATCTATCCCGTCCCATACCGTAGGCTTGGCAAAAAGCCCTTTCCACACACGGCCTGATTTTCCTTTCAAGTTATCCAATAAGTATACAGTATCATCCCGGCCTATACCGATCGTGTACTTGGTCTCGGTTGTTTCCCACGGACGCAACACACGGACTTCGACACCTTCAGCATTGTAGAGCTTCGCCATGCCATGCTCATTGTAGAACGTCTCAGCATTGAACGCTCCGGCGTCGCAATACTTCTGCTGGTGCGCCTCGTCCAAGTACAACTCAACATCACATTCTGCTCGCATTTCCTCTGTGATACCGACAGTCTGCGCAAAACTACCGTCCTCAAAACGGAACAGGTTGTTACGCTTCAGCTTGTCAACTGGGGTTGTTATCTCTCCCGTATTATCATTCGTATCAAGCAAATACACGTTCCATTTATTCAGGAACTCCCAACTGCCAAAGAAACCGGTACATTCCGGAGCAAGGTCATCCTCTGGCCAGCTTGCAACACCGTAATCATTCTGCAAACGCAAATCCGATATGTCTGACTGGAGCACTTCAATACTCCTGTTCACTTCTTCCAGGTCTCTTGCTTTCGCCAACAATGACAGGGGAAGGCCATAGTTCTTCTTCCCTTTCTCCACCAAGGCGACCTCATTTCCCATGACAGTTTCCAACTTGCCTAGTTCACTTATTTTCTTATCCTTCTCCATATTCTTCCAGTATTACCATTCCACCATCTTCCATTAATACACTTCCTCCATCTTCCAACAGGACATGCGGGGGATTACTAACAATAGATCCACGCTTTCCAATACCAATTTGTAGTCCACTAATACGTATTCCCATCTGAGATAAATTCAATCCTCCTAAACAGATTGATTTCAGTTTAATACCTTTCATGGCAGCACATATATTTTGTTCGGTTTAGATGACTCTTTAAAACGGAACCTGAGCTGTTGACCTGGGACAATTCCAGAAATATTAAATTCCAATCTATTACGAGTATCTGTACCAGCCATGAGTGTAACAGTATACATAAAATCATTACCTGTAATACTTCTTTCCAGTTCTGTTAATCCCGGTTTTTCATATTCAATACGGACAACCATTTCACTACTTTCTGATATGATTATATCAGAAATATATGAATCTTCCTCCTGTTTAAACTGTAACTCTCTTGCCTCCATGATTCTTCCTTATTTAACCACCAAATACTTTAACAACAGCTCCGCATTTCCGGCAGACATGCCTACGACCATATCCGGGAATGCGTCTCTCGGGATGCAGGGGTCAGGGAACTTGCCTTTGTACTCTTCGTTATAGAGCTTGTTCTGCATTGGTATGAATTGATTCTTCCATTCGATCACATCCGGATCGTCTTCCCGGAATTTTATCGGGTCTACGGATTCCGGCTTGGTGCCGTTCTTCAGCTCCTCCGCCTTCTTCTGGATCTCTTCCACGATCGAAGAGATTTCCGCCTTTGCCGTCAGTACCTTGTACAGGTCTTCGCCTTTCATCTTCGGAAGGCGGATTTCGCCCCCAAAGATGCTGTTGATGATTACGATCTCGCCCTTTTTCATGCCGTTACCTCCTGTGCTTTTGCGGTCACGTCAGAGTTGAGCTGCACCAACAGGGTGGCGGCGGCCAAGAAATACGACATGCGCGACGGATTGGAGATCGACAGGTTGGTCTGCGAGTAGTCGCCGATATACTCTTCGCCGCTCTTGGTGTAGACCTGCCCGTAGAAGGTGTTGCCGGATGTCCCGACGGTTGCCTGTCCGCGCATAACTAATGTTTCACTCTCGATCACTGTGTCGAACGTGTTGCGTCCGTTGCTGAAAACTGTTTTTAATTCCATAATACCTGATTTAAATAATTAATACTATCTTTGTCTTGATGCCCCGATTGATGGGCTTTTTATTCATCTTTAACATATAATTGTTCTCCTTTCTTTTTAAGGGGTTGTTTATTATTTATAAACCAATACTAATTGTATATCAATAATAAATTCTTGGTCTATACCCGATCTAACAGGAAGCGTACAATACTGTGTACGTGTCAGGTTTACTTCTGGAGGCAATTCTATCTTATAAGTAGGGCAGTCCTGCCAGTCGTTTCTGTCTCTCCATTTGCATCGGATATAACTTCTTGACGTGTCAATTTCCCGACTATCGTTTCCTGTTTTCGTCAAGTTAAATCTTACATTCTGGGTCGTTGTATCTGCATCTGTCATCTCCTTGGATGTAACGGTATAGTTTGTAGCAGTCACAAAGCTAGGTGTCGACTGTATTACTGTCGTAATATCACCAAGTACGTTCTTTGCCCAATATTTACCCCAATGAATAATCCCGTAAGAAGTAGTTGGGAAATCACATATCTTATTGCCTTCACCCATCGAAAACTCACCCCAGAAATATAATTTTCCACCTTCCGGTATTCCGCCAAGAGCATTTTGTGTCGTTTCTACCGTGTAATGGCCAAGTATATTGTAATCTTCTATTGCAATATATTCGTCGATAACCGGATGAGCGTAATACAGCTCTTTTCCGGCCATTACATGTATATGCGTATAGTTTCCGCAAGGGACTTTCCAGTTTACTTCTCCAAAATCCCAGAATATTGTTATACCAACCGCGATGGATCCTTGATTCTGTGGTACGTATATCGTACTTCCTTCCGGAAACAAGTAAGGCTTCTTTGCTGCCGGATTATAACCTGCAAAAAAGCCTTTCTTACAGGAATATTCTTTTGAACTTGGTGTATCCCGTCTAAGGCGCAAGTACATCGTTCCGTCAGGCAGCTTAATATCCCACTGTCCGGGCGACATACCGCTCCATATATTCCAATACGGCTCTGCGCCGTCAATCAGCTCGCCGTCATTCCTCGTATATCCGTTTTCCGGAATTTTGAAGGCATACCCACCTGATCCTCCAACCTTAGCACGGGTACAACAACGGTATAGACTGTTTTCTAACGTAGTAACAGTTTTTGTCTCTATGCCGTTACTGGTCCTAACCTTAATAGTCGACTGCTTGGGAGCTCCTACCGTACACATGATTTGAGCCATATCGACATTATCTTTGCTTATAGTAGCCATACCATTAATTCCCTATTTTTATCTGGTTATTACTTGCGTCGATCTTAATCTCTGCATTCTTTATCTGATCATAGCCGATAATACCGCTTATCCGATAACCGGTCTCTTTATATATAGATTCTGCGATTAGCGAGATGTCAGTAGCAAGGAACTGATATATAGAGATTCCTTCCAATCGCACCCATAGATCACGAACCCGGTAAGATTCACATCGCTTTCCACCAATAGAACTTATTACCATATCTGTTTTAGCCATCAGTGAAAATCCGTATTCATCCATCTGATTAATATCTATCAATCCGGTGCTGCTCCCCGTATCAACGAGCATCACCGCCGGACGGCCATTGATCTCGACTTCAACCAGCGGACGGCTGTCTGAAAGGATCAGGATAATCAGAGAAAGAATCATCGCTATCATGCCGCGCCTCCCTTCTGTTGTTTAAGTTCGAATATCTCCCGGTAAGCATTATCCAGCCGGAGCTGCAAGTTCTGTACCCGGCTTTCCAGTGCCTTCACTTTGTCCTCTACCGGCAGGAATCGGGTGTATAGTTCTTTTATGCCTTGGAAGGCGATTGGGATGAGCGATACATAATCCATGCTATAATATCCGTCTAACTCTTCATATACGACTTCCGGATAAGGTACAATAGTCTGTTGTGCAGACATTCCGATACGAATACGACCGCTTGCATCGCTATTGTATGTATATCTGAACACGTCTAATCCTTTTATTGAATCCAGAACATTAGATAAGTAGGACTTAATAGACTTCAACCTCATGTCTGAGTTTTGAACGAGAGAACCAGCTATCCAAAGATTACCACGGTTTGATCCGGAGAAGTAAGCTAATGCGCTACCAGAACCATAGTAAAAGTTCAAGTCCGAACCTGATTGTATCTTCCATTTTGAGCCGAACTTAACAAATGGCGTACCGGTGCTTATGCTTATTCCAACCGTTCCGCTATTACTGATTGTGATACCATTCGTAATCGTTCCTCCGTTCCAACTACTACCACTTCCTGAAATAGTTGTCATGTTATAATATATTGTACTTCCGCTGACAGACAATGAGCCTACGGCGTTTCCACTTCCGCTCTTTTTTACAGATATGGATGTTATAACGGTCGGCTTATTTGTTATTTCACTCCATGAATAGGATGGTTTTGTACTACCTATCCAAGATGGTTTACTGGTTATTGTGCTCCATGCATGAGAATGCCCATTTTTAGACAAATCCCTGTATTCTGAACCAAGATAAACCCTTACATAATCTGTTCCATCAGGTGTCGCCCACCTTACGTTTTTCAATCTCTGATCTAACTGATAACCTTGATTAGCAGAAAGAGCGTCCGTCTTTGACTGCGATGTAAGGCTGTCGATAACGTTTATATTGCTGCCACCACCACTTCCGGCATTGATAACATATAACTGTCCGGAAGAATTTTTACCAATTGTCGTTCCATCATACTTAATCAATCCGTAAGTATATTGATCTGCTACCGGTAAACCACTGGCATAGCTTCCACCATCGGCGTATGCTATCACATCTCCGGTTGTTACAAGATTGTTACTTGCATCAACTCGAGTAAATGCCGTTCCGCTCTGGTAGTTGAAATACAAGTTTCCAATAGACTCAGCCGAAGTAAGGCCGTTTATTACATTTCCTGAGCCTGAACCCAATTGGATATGTACATTGTTTGAAGGACCTACTTTAAGCAATCCGACACCATTATACCAGCCTAAAGCTGTATATGTTTTTTGTGCCCGAATTGTTTGATTAGTTCCCAATGTAACATATATCGACAAATCAGGCGTGCCGCTTAGTTCGCTGTAAGCTATCTTATAGAATCTTCCATTACCGGCTAAATATTGGCCACTATTACCAGATCCCTGTAAAGAAGTAAAATTCTTATTCCCATCCACTATGAATCCGGCTCCGTTGGTTAACTGATTTGTATTGTTCGGAATCGTCAGACTTTTGGCGGAACTACCATCGTATGATCCTGTACTATATCCTGACCATGATAAGGCGTAAGGATTACGCCTTGCATCGCTAAGCCGCGAATCATTACCCTGACAAACTGTGCCGGCTGTTGTCCCAAACTTGACCGAAAGAACAGAAGCCGATGAAAGGTCAAGTCCCGTACCTACCGTAAAGTCGATACCCCCACCGGCGTCTGCTTCCAGCTGTCCGGAGGCATTGATACGGACAGTCGTTCCGTCCACCTTGACGAGGCCGTAGGTGGCCGTATCTGCAACAGGCAATCCACTGGCGTATTCACCGCCGTCGGCGTATGCGATAACATCCTTTTTTGACAGGATCGTTTCATTGAAAGTCTTAACACCACCGATAGTCTGGTTCGTTGTCAGATCAACGTAATTATCGAAATTCTTTTCCAGCTTCCCGATAGCCGACAGGATCGTGTCGGTAGCAGTAATCGGAGAATAAGCTTCCGGTTTAGTATAGCCTGTCAGCGGGGAAGAAAGAGTGAGATAGCCATTGTCATTCAAATACTTCTGCAACTGATCAATATCCAGACCCCCGCCACCGGCAAATTCCGGATCAACATACCAGCCTTCGTTTACATCGAATAGCAATCCACCTCCCTGTTTTGCCTTAAACAGGCCAAATGTATTATAATCGGCCACCGGGAGACCACTGGCGTATTCTCCGCCATCGGCAAAGGCGATTACATCACCGGGGACAACCAGGCTCTTGCCCTGCACCGGACGCAAGTAATGCTGCTCTTCCGGTAGTGCCGTGCCGTCTTCCTGTGTAGTTACCAGTTCCCAGTATTGGGGTGTTGACGGATAACCAATACCTCCTCCACCCGTCTGTGAAGCTGCTTGGATACTGTCCGTAAGCCGTTTGTTGCGCGGCGTAGCCGGAATCTGTACTTCTACATATTTATATTGCTCTTTCGCCATACCATTAATCATTTAAAACGTACCCCTTCAAAATGATCTTCCGAGAATTGAACCATCTTGATATTGCTCTCTTCGTCACGCAGGCGTTGCGTCTCCTGTAGGACGACGTACTTGCCCGGTTCGTTCCTGTCGGTGAGCGTGCAGAATCCGGGAATCAGGTCCGCTGTACCCGACAAGACCAGATTGCGCCCCTCGTAGTTGGAATAGACCGTCCCGATCAGGAGCTTCTCAAGGCGTTCCTGCACGCCGCCCCGATAGAATGTACCGATAACCGTATGTGTAGAGGTTTCGAATATCTGTCCCAATGCCACAGGCGAGGGGTTTCCGAGCGTTCCCAACACGGTGTCGATCTTGATTTCTTCGGCGGCATCCTTATTGATCCACGCCGAAAAGCTGATATCTTTCGTATTGATTCCATTCCCGTAGCCATCCACCAGTTCCACCTTGGGGTCTTTGAACCACCAATGGCGGCACTGCGAATAGTTCTTGGTGTTGATCTCCTTGTTATAGTCCCAGGTGATCAGTCCCGTGCCTACTTCCAGTTCCAGGTATCCGTACTTGTCGGGGAAGGGGACAAACTCGCCATCGCCCATCTTGTCGAACCGCGAAGGAAGCGTATCCCGGTAATACCCGATGATCTGTTTGTTAAGTTGCCATCCACCCAATCCTGACTCATTCTTCCGGTTGCCTTTCCACCAGCACAGATAAGCATCCCCCCAGGCGGCTTCGCCCGATACCCATTTCACGTTGGTTGTGGAATGGTAGTAGTAATCGCTGTCCTTCACGCCTGAGTTCTGCAGGTGTAGGAGGGCGTTCCGGTGTTCATCCCGCAGCGTCAGTTTGATGGGCAGGTAGGCGAAGTTGGCACGGTCCTGTTGTTCGTCCCAGTTGCCTTGTTCGTTGTACTTCCCGGCGTCTTCGAACGGATTGTATCGTGGGTCGAAGAGCATGTTGAGCGTCACCTTCAGCTGGAACTTCCCGCTTCCGTCCGTGCTCACCGGATAGATGAAGGAAGATGGTCCCGCCCGGAATATCATTTCAACAATACCGGTAGGGGGCAATACGGGTTGGACATGTTGGATAAAGTCGCCACCCGTTCCTTTTCGGGTATAATAAGCCCAGGCAATCCCTGCCTCAGAATTTCCGGAGTACACCGGGTCCACCCGGAAGAACTTCGGCTTGATATTCTTTGCCACGCTTTCCCCTGTGTCCGAAATGGTCATCCGGAAACCTACAGCATCCGCCTCAAAGCGGTTGTCTACATAGGTCGTGTATTGCGATCCTCCGGTAACGGTTTCGGGATCTACCGTGGCATCCAGCAGCGTTGTCTTTTCATAGGGAGAAAACGTAAGCAGCACATCGCTGTATGTCTTATCGACCGACAGCACCGCGTCATCTCCACCCCAGTTCACTTCCTCCGGTGTTTCGGAATAGAGCTGGTTCAGGTCGTACAACACGATCTTGCCGCCCTTCTGTATCATCCGGAGCGAGAACGGGCGTAGCGTGTCGTCAAGTACTTCACGTGTTGTCATCGGCTTGTCGTCTTCGTCAAAGAAGTTGTCGCCAAGCACGGATACGGCTGTATAGACCGAATCGGATGCTCCGCTGGATGTCTTGGTACTGATACGCGTGTCGATAGCCGAATACTTCACGCCTGACATATCCAATGCCTTCCGGATGATCTGCTCCATGCTGATAAACCCGCGCACGTTCCATTTCAGTCGGTCGAGCATGGCGAAGTCGGAAAAGGTAAGTTCCACGCAATAGCCGTCTTTGTAAGAGAATGGCTCTTCGTACAGTTCGGTATCCAGTGTTCCGCTCCAGTAGAGTGAGCCTTCCCGATAGACATCCAGCCGGACGCTCCCGGCCTTCACCGTATAGAGGTCGACAAACTGGCGGTCGTTGTCGGAGAATAGCTGGACGGTAGCCGAGCTGCTCTGTACGGGCTCCAGCTTATCGGTCTCCTGCCATTCGATCTCGACCGGTGACTCGCCAAAGCCTACTTGTTGCACTTCGCCCGAAAAGCCTTCTTGGTAAATATCCACCTCATACAGCACATCAGCATAACTGTAGAAGCCATATCTGTATCGTAAGTTCATGCTCATCGTGTCCGTCCGTTTTTATGTTCCACACCCTGTAAGGCTACATAGAGATCTTTCCCACGCACCTTGGTTTCCAAATAAAGGCTATCAAATGACATCCGTGCCGGTTCGATCATCGACTGGAGCTTATCCAGCGGGGCAATCACCTCCGGGTTGTTGCGTGCCCCGGAATATTCACCCACCAAAGCCAATGTCGGACCACTGACGATACCACCGTTGGCGAAGGCGGTCGCATTCTGTAGGGCTGCCTTGGCGGCTGCGGTGGCAGCTACCAGTGCCGTACCTGTAATGATAGCCGCAATTGGGTTGGCAAACATGGATTGGAAAGCAAGCGTAGCCGTACCGGCTGCGATTAACGCCGCACCGAACTGACTAAGCATATCCATCAACCCGGTCAGCATGGATTTGAATACTTCCAGCCCATTCCCGGAAGCGACGGCTTCACCCAGTCCAGAGGCGAATTGCTGGATAGAACCGGTCAGGATACCACCTATCTGTTCACCGGTAATCTCGATCTCCTTGATGGAATCAGAAAACTGCTGCTTCATGAGCTGGAAAGAGCGCGAAAGGGTAGCCTTGTCGAACTCAACAGGAATGCTGATCTTTCCCGGTACTGGTAATGTTGTTACAGACGATGAGATCGTATCCTTGTATTGGCTGTCTGCCAAATTCCCTGCAACTCCTTTGGCGATGGCAAGTTCCATCAGGTTTAATTTTTCTTGCCATAGCCGTATCTCTTTCTCCAGATCAATCTGTTGTTGGCCGGAGGCTTTGCTTTGTGCCTCCCGGAGGGTATTGATCTTGTTGGTAATGCCCCCGAGGGTAGCCAGGTTCCGGTTCAGTCCTTCCCCCGTGCCGCCTTTTATTCCTGGGGTCACGGTAAGCGTGGGCAGTTCCTTGATCTGGTCGTTCTTTCCTACGAGCAAGTCCATCCGTTTGTTGACGGCACCGATCGCCGTGTCCATCGCGTAGAAGCTCCGGATATAATCGTAGATGCCCCGCTGTGCGTCACGGCTGATCCCAATTCCGAAGTCGGACTGTATATTCTTTAGGGATTGCAGGAAGGCCTCCCGGAGCGAGTCTCCCGCAGATTTCCATTTCGGCGCATCCGCCACCATGGATGCGATAATATTGTCTGACAACGGGATGGACACACCCTGTTCCGACAACGCCTCCTGTATCTTCTGAATCGCATCCGACTGCTCTTTTACCGACTCTTCTGTGATCTTGTCGATCTCGGCGTTCCGTGATTTCAGTGCAATATGGTCACGGATAGCCGTGTTGAGCAGGTTGTACATGCCGTTGAGTTCGGACAGGCTGGCTTGTTCCGATACCATATAAGGAAGGTAGTCCTTGTAGGTGTCGTTCAATTTCCGTATGGCGGCTTCCCTTGCCGCTGTCCCTTCCGATGTGTTGCGTATGGCTTCATAGATATGGTCCAGTTTGGCGGTTTCTTCCAACAGGCCTCCGTAATAGCTTTTCGACACACCCGTCAAGGCTTCCATCGATTTTCTGGTTTCATCGTAGCTGTCCGACATGGATAGTAACCGCTTCGTGTGTTCCACGATCTGCGGACCGAACATCGTCAGCACGGTAATCCCGCCAACCAAGGCCGTCTGCCATGAGAAGAGGGACGACACGAGTTGTTTCCATACCGGGGAGGCTTTCTCTCCGGAAGCTACCAACGCTGCATTTTCCCGCTGGGCGGCCGCTATGTTATCAGCCAGTATGGGTAGGTTGTTCGAAATGGCCATCAATCCGGTTGTCGCACTGTAGGTAAAAGCCGGTATTTCCCGGACTACCTGTTGCAATGACATGCCGAGCGTATTGAACCGGGGAGCCACGGCTGAAGCCTGGCGGACTTCTTCCCCAATCTTGGCAACTCCGCCGGCGGCTTGGCCTGCTTTTTGCCCGATGCCATCCAAGCCGTCCTGTATCTTCTTGGCCGCCGAAGATGCCCGGTCTTCTATCTGTATGTTGAGTTTGTATAGCTGCTGTGTATCTGCCATGACTGATCAATGTTCTCCAAACCGTTCTACCATTTTCTTAAACTCTTCCCTGGATACCGGCCTATGGTCCGGTTCCGGCTCCCATGCGAAACGGGCCACGTCGGTAAGCGACAACCCTTTTTTCGCATAAGGCAACAGGACCTTGTGTGCCAGGAAACGGGCCTGCTCCCAACGCTCCCGGTAACGGGCCTCTTCATGCCGGCTCCATTCCCGCAGGAGGATCCCCAGCTCGTCCAGGGTCATGGAGCAGGTATCGCGGAGCGACAACCCAACTACTCCGACGGCAAATCCAATAAGATGGTCGATCCCCCCGGATTCGTTTTTTTTTCTTCTCCCGCTGCCTGCTTGCCGAAAAGGGATTCCGCCACATGGTTCAATTCGCTAACGTCCATGTCGTCCATCAGGTCTTCTGCCGAGGGGTATGGGAAGGCCGCGTTTTGCCTTTTGCAGGTGGCCGACAAGGCCATGAACAACAGTTCGCAAACCGAGAACATGTCCGTCACGTCTTGCAGGTCTTTGCCTGAATATTCCTTGTATTGCTTCAACACGCCGACCGTCAGCCGGCATGGGTATTCTTTCCCTTGTATCTTGATCTTGTTCATATTACTGTCTGTTCGTTTTTACATACCTATATCTCTTCGGCGATATAGGTATATCTCGGCGGAGATACTACTATATCTCTGGCGAGATATACCTATGTCGTTTTGTGCGGGTGGAATCCGCTGTTTTTATGCGCCCCCAGTCTTGGTTTCCACAGCCCCGTCATTTTCAAACGTGGCGGAGTAGGTGGCATCGTCGTCGGCCGGTGAGCTTTGTTCCAATTGGGTGATCACGAACATTCCCTCTTCATACTTGCTGCTTGCGCCGCCGGCTTCTTCCGTGTAGCCATATTTCAATTTGACAGGCTTGCGGCTCTTCATGATGGATACCAGCTTTTCATATACATTCCCTTCACCGAACAGTGTCAACGCCTCGCATTTGATGGTGACGCTCAGTTTCTTCACCAGTTTGTTGCTGAATGCGCCGTTCCCGGTGTCCTTCGTCACACGCTCCTTGGTTTCCCCGGACATCGTAATGGTATGGTTCGTAGCTGCCGCTTGCGGGACGTAAGCATCCGTTTCAAATATATACACCATCAGATCCCGACCTTCTACATATTCGCCTTTTTGTTTTGCCATATATTCATGCATTTGATTACAATAATGATTGCCAATACCACCGAAACCCATTTTAAGATCGGGGATATGTTTTCCAATATTCCGGTAACCGTCGGCTCTTTTGCCTTATCCAGTTGTGCAAAATCGTCCCGGTCACGTTCCATGTTGCTTTCCTCGGTGTAAGTCATTTCCGGCAACGGGTCGGTTTGAGCCTGTATGTCAAGCATACCGCCTGTCATGCCAACCGAAAGTTTCAGCCCGTCCTTTTCCCTTTCAAACCTCGTATTTTCCAAACTACGGAGGGTGTCTGCCGGGATTTGGAAAGCCAATGTCCTCGCCGGGATCGCTCCGAGGGTGACGGATACCTTTTTGTTCCATCTGAGATTGTCGGCCTTTTGGATAGAAGTATTTTCTCTTATAGTCCGACACGAGCACACGGGCAGGGCAACGATCCCAATGAGGGCAATTCGACAGTTTTTCAACCATGCCCTCCAGCCGATACATGCGCCCCCTGAATTCTTGAACCTGGTCATACAGCCATAAGATTGTCTGGTTGTCACGCTCTGCCATCTGGCGGGACACGTCTTCTTTTTCCAATTGTTTCTTTTTCCGAAGCAGCGGGAGTCCGGCCAGCCAGTTCAACAGGACGATCAGGCCGCCCCCGGTCCCCAAGTAATTGAACAACGCGTCCCAATCCATCCGTCAGGCCTTCTTTTTTTTAGTGAACAACCCGATAAACCATTGGATAAAGCCCGTATCGGCGATCCCGTTAGCCGCAAGTCCGGAGCCCAATCCGTAAAGAAGGGCTATGTACCATTCCAATCCCGCAAGGAATCCCAAGTCCTGCCACCAGCCGAACATGCAGACCGCAATGCCGATTACCCATGACAATACCTGACTGATCCAAGAGGGCATCTTTGGGAACAAGGCCTTGATACCTTCCACTACCACCGGGATCACGGTCACAATGGCTGCCAGTGATGCAAACACGGCATCATAGTCCGTACCCGGTTCCGTTCCTGTCTCCTGCGCCACGATCGGCAGGCATACTGCAAACACCATCATCCCGATCAGCGTAACAATTCTGAATAACTTTTCCATTTTAATTCCGTTTTAAATATCGTTTAAACCTATTTCTTTCAACCATGCCTTGACATCGAATGACGGGCAGGCCTTTGCCGACAGCTCGTTGTGTCCTACTATCTTCACATCGGGGAAACGCTCATGGAACTGCTCCACATACGCCTCCAATGCCTGGCGTTGCCCCGGGGTACGGGTGTCTTTCGGTGTTTTGCCATCCGAAGCTGCTCCGCCCACATAGACCACGTGGCGCGAAACGCCGTTATATCCTTTAGCCCCGTTGGTGATCTCCCATGAATCCACATTCGCATCCTCATTGTTGTCCACCAACCGTTCCACCGTCCCGTCCAGATGAATCATGTCGGTATAGCCTACCTGCTTCCAGCCCCGACCACCTTCCGCTACCGGAGCCGTATGCCAGTACCGGATTTCGTCCGATGTTACCTCACGACCTTCCGGCGTGGCGGTGCAGTGGATTACCAAGTATCGTAACTTGCCCATCAAGCCTTATCCTCCAGCAATGCGATGACACCTTTCTGGTCATCACGGATAATATCGGCTCCGAACCGGCACCACGTCTCGATGATCGTTCCGCCCAAGTAACCCGGTGCGCCTTCATTGATCTTCGTGTTCACTCTACCTTCGGCACGGCATACCAGTTTGTCATTCCAGAATAAAGCACCGCTTAACAGAGTGTCTTTCACTTCCGCATCGCCGCTGAGCGGTTTACTTCCGTTATACAGGATTCCGGCATGCCCTTCATCTGTCGAACGTGTAAATATGTCCACTCCCAGAATACGGCCGACAATACCTTCTTTCAACTTGCTTTCGTTCCCGGTTTTGTAGTAATCCACAAATTCCGGGATTGCCAAAAGATCCGTGTACATATCTGCCGTTACCATGCCATACCAACGTCCGCCAAGTCCGGAGACATTCATACGGATCATCAGGTTATACACCTTCAACAAATCGCCTTTCGTTACGGCTTTTCGATTGGAGGAGAGCCCTGCAATATTTGAGGTTCGCCCGTCTCCGGTCGTTTTCAGGATGTTCTCGGACTTGATAGGACACCAATGTTCCAATACATAAGCCGCTGCTTTCGTGTTTAACTCCGAAGCTTGTTGCATCTGTTTTGTCTGACGCTTGTTGTAGTTCACCATCAATTCCGATTGGGAATCAATAAGAAGGGGTTGACAATACAAAAGTGTTGTCGGATAACTTTTCTTGGAATCAGTCGAAGTCTCAATGGTAAGCGGTAAGGAACTGGGCTTGCCCTCTTTGGCTTTGCTGATATTAGTCTGTACCGGCTTTTCCACCAGTTCCGTTTTGTCGGCAACACCGGTTTCCCCGATAGACTTTTTATAGAAGCTGTTATCCGGGAATAATTGTTTTTGCAATTCGCTCGAATAGAGCGTAGGTCTGATTTCTGCCATACTACTATTTTTGTTAATCAATTTGGACAGCTGCCGCTGTCTGAATGAATGTTATTCCATCATATACATATTCTGCAACGAATGTCTTACCGGCAACTCCCGTAGTAACAGTTCCTGTCATCCCTGTACCGGGTGTTAACGTTTCAACCGCCGTAGTTTTTGTTTTTACAACGAGCCGTGCTCCCGGTTGTACGTCAGGAGCAATTGACAAGTTCAATGTGCGTTCTCCCGTTGCGATAACACTGGCCCCATCTACAATTGTCAGGTTATTGTAGATATCAATATTCTGAGCTCCTGTGGCTGATAAGGAAACAACTGTCGCTGCGCCAAAAGGCCATTTTGCGATTGGGTTTTGTAATTCTTGATTCATACCTTTGTTTATATTGATTGTTCATACTCGTTTAGCAAAGCCTGAAAACGCTCCGGTTCATCTCGTTCTATCCGGAGCAAGGCTTCCGGATCGTTTTTCTGATACCAGTCCCATGTACGGTTGTCTTTTCCTGCACCTTCCTTTTTCTTTCCCGGCTGCGTTTTATTCAAGAGATTGCTTAATCTTCGATTTTCAACAACTGTTTTTGGGGTCAATGTATCATCATTTTTATCCGGACCTTCTGACGCTGTTTCCTGTACGTCCGAAATCATTTCTGCAAACAGTTCAAAATCAACGCTGGCCAAACGTGCCATTCTGTCTTTGTTTTTTTCTGTAATAGCACCATTCTTTTCGCCCAATGCTATAAGGTGATTGATGATGGACTGTTCCCGTTCTTTCCATGTTTTCTCTTTCGATTTGATCGCATCCAAAATCTGTTGTTCTGTTGCATTTTCTGATAGCCCAAGAGCTTTTGTAATTTCTTTCATGTCTTTTTTCGTATTTGGTTTATATTCGTTCATTACCCGGTTTAAAAGTTCTGATACCGACAGGTTCCCCCATTCTTCTTTTCGGGGTGTTGTTACCACTTCATCGGCCAATCCCGCCGTTTTAGCTTCATCCGCCGAGAACCATGTCTCATCACGCATAAGTTTTGCAATCTTTTCTTTCTCTATTCCGCGTCGGGACAATATGGTTCGGAGCGTATCAGTAATACTATCCAAAGCCTTTTTATCTTTTGCCGATAACTTTTCTTTTCCCACACCCACGAAGAAAGGATCATGAATCATTAATTTGGCAAAATCCTGCATCTCTACTTTGTCTGCACTGATAGCGATAACAGCTGCCATGCTTGCCGCTATACCGTTTATTCTCGCACAGATATAGGCTTTTGCACTCAATATGGAGGAAACGACCGAGAGACCTTGCGATACGCTTCCTCCATCGCTGTTTATCAGGATATGGATCGTATCGGCGGCTTCATCCAATTCGGCTATGTCATGTGCCATTTGGGTTCCATCCACTTCACGGCCTATCACTCCATACATACGAATGGTTGCTTCCCGTTTTTCCTTATTGATTATTCGTTCATAATTAGACATATTAAACTGTTCATTTTGATTCCATGAAACAAAGTAAACAGCTATCAGACTGCAATAAAAATATCCTTGCAATCCTTGCAAGTTTCATTACAACCCTTGGAACTTTCTTTTTTTATCGCATGGATTACTTTCAATTTTGTATATCAAAAAATGTAACATGGACGACAGATACATCGCTTACATATTATTCAAAGAGGGAGTTTCCGGACAAGAGATAGCCCGGATCATGAAACGTTCCGAACAGACCATTTCCCGCTGGAAGAGGGATGGGGATTGGGAGCAGAAGGCAACGGAGGACCTGATGGCCATGCAGACGATCCATGAGGATATCCGGGATTTGGTACGTTACCAACTAGTCCAACTTCGGAAGCTGAAAGACCAGTATATCAAAGCCGAGACTGACGGTGGCGATCCAAAACTTATCAGCAAAGGGGACATCGACGGCGTACGTGATTTATATAATATGATTAAGGAGAAAGAGACCGACTGGACAACACTTGTGCGCACTGTCCGGAAGATTAACAAGTACCTGAAGGATAACCATCCGGAACAGGCTCGCGAGATGGCTCCCGCTCTCAATGACTTCTTAAATGAGGAAAGAGGAGGTGCTGCATGAACTTGGAACGCAACTTGACACCCAAAGAGCGGAAAGAATACGATGTGTGGCTTCAGGAAATGCAGGATACCATCCGCCTAAAACCTATTGAAAATGAAACGCCGGCCCAAAAGAAAAAGCGTATCAAAAAGCTGCTGGGTAATTTCCAAGCGTTTTGTAATTATTACTTTGAGGATTGGAAACTAAAACCGTTTGGATGGTTCCATTTGAAGGCCGTCGATTACATTTTGAAAAACAAAAACCTGGTTTTGGCTTGTGAATGGCCCAGGGAACATGCCAAGTCGGTTGTCATGGACATATTCGTCCCCATGTTTTTGAAAGCAAAAGGGGAACTGGCCGGTGTGGTACTGGCTTCCGCCAATGAGGACAAAGCAGACGGGCTATTGGCGGACTTGCAAGAACAACTGATGTTCAATCAACGTTATATCGCCGACTTTGGCCCACAATACAAATCCGGAAAATGGGACACCGGGCATTTTGTTACTGCCGATGGAATTGGCTTCTGGGCTTTTGGTCGAGGACAATCCCCCCGTGGCATCCGTGAAGCAAACCTCCGTCCGAACTTTGGCGTAATCGATGATATAGATGATGCCGAAATTTGCAAAAATGAAAAACGAGTCCTTGAAGCTACCGACTGGTGTCTTGGTGACTTATATGGTGGTATGCCGACCAAAGAGAGCCGGCTTGTCATTTGTGGAAACCGAATCCACAAGAGAAGTATCTTGGCCCACATCGTCGGGGACGTTGAAGAAGGTGATCCGGTGAAAAGCACGGTTACGCATCTGAAAGTCTATGCACTGGAGAATCCGCGGACACACCAGATGGACCTTTCTGAAAAAGGAGTTCCGGCATGGGATGAGAACTATACACGTGAAGATATATTACGCAAGATGGAAACAATGGGACGGCGTATTGCCCTACGCGAACTGTTCCACCAGCATATTGTCATCGGACGTGTATTCCGAGAAGAGCACTTGCCGTGGGCTGACCTTCCTCCTATTGAGAACTGCGAAAAAATAGTTACTTATTGCGACCCTTCTTACAAGGATTCCAAAAAGAACGACTTCAAGGCGATTGTACTGATTGGGAAGAATGGCCCATACCTGGATATATATGATGTCTTCTGCCGTCAATGCACCACACCGGAAATGGTTCGAGGACATTATGCTTTGGCGGAAGAAATTCCGGAACATAAAACATGCCCGCATTGGATGGAAGCCAATTTTATCCAAGACATCCACCTCTCCAAATATGATGAGGAAGCCGAGACGCGAGGTTACAGCATCGCCATACGCGGGGATTACAGGAAGAAACCGGATAAAGTGGAACGTATCGAAAACCTTTCAGCCTATACAGAAAGGGGACGAATCCGTTTCAACAGGGCAAAAAAGCATAGTCCCGATATGCAAGAACTCCGGCAACAGTTCTTAGGATTCCCGGATTATCCTCACGATGACGGGCCGGACGCAGTGGAGGGGGCTGTCTATAAATTGAACAAACCTACTTTCAAACAATCCAAAGGCATACGTGCCGTAAAATATACAACCAATAAAAAAAGGAGACTATGGTAATTGATTATTTGGAAACATGCGACTTTATTCTATTCATATCAGAAGCCGCACTGCGTAAGTTGATACGCGATGAAGATTGTAAGATATTGAATGCCCAGACAATGGCTTATGGATATTTGTCTGAAAAGCTGTCGGGACGTTATCAAATCAGTAAAGAATTGACCCAAAGCGGGGAGAACCGGAATCCGGCAATGATACGTTGGATGGCTGTCCTTTCCATTTATTATTTGTATCAGTCCATTCCGGACGAGGATATTCCGGAACGTGTCCGGCTGAATTACGAGGATATTATCCGGGAAATAGAACGTGTTGCCACCGGGAAAGACAACAGTACATTGGAACCTACAGTCGGAAGTGATGGTAAGCCTAGGAGCGGTTCTTCCCGGTGGACTTCCAATGTGCGCCGTTCTCATAATCCTTTTGGGTAACCCCGGTTAAATCATATTTCAATAGCTTTTAAACAATGATTCTACAGGATTTCAAAAATAAATTAATTACGGCATTAGGCGGCAATAAAAAGTCACCCCGTAAGTCCCGTTATTTGAAGCGGCAAGGACCTACCCGTGTCAATATGGAAATGAATCATTTGGTGCAGGCCGCCCTGAATGCTCTTGATCCGGAAAATTCCGACCGTTCTGATTTATTGGATATTTATTCCAATACGTGGAAAGACAGCCAGGTAATCAGCGAACATGAAAAAGCGACGGCTTTTTTGATTACTGAACCTTTTGAAGTAACAAAGATTGGTAGTGATACGGTTGACAAGAAACGCACCCGACTATTGGACCGTCCTTGGTTCACGGACTTCCTGACGTTGGCTATGGATACGGAGTTTTGGGGATATCAGCTGGTCGAGTTTGGAGAGATTGATGAGCATGGGGAGTTTTCCGCTGTTAGCATTTTCCCTCGAGAACATGTCCGTCCTTTCGAGAAGGTGATTGTCATTAATCCGTGGGACCAGGAGGGCATTCCTTATGAGGGGTTAGAAACAGAATACTTTCTTCTGCCCTTAGGTGATCCGGAGAATTTGGGCAAGTTGGAGAGCATCAGCCGGGAGATTATCTGGAAGACTTATGCGCGTTCTGATTGGTCTGAATATAATGAACGTTTCGGGAAACCGTTCCTGACATATCATACCGATACGGAGAACGATGCGGAACTGGACAAGGCGGAGGAGCAATTACAACGGTTTGGGGCGAACCTTGCCGGTGTAATCGGGACCGAAGAGACATTGGAGGTTACTGCCGTTTCAAGCCGGGAGAGTGCTGACAATTATAAGAGCCTTGCTGATTTTTGCGATGATCAGATCGCCAAGATGATGAACGGACAGACTGGAACGAGCAAGAATGGGCAATGGACCGGGACCGCAGAAGTACATGAACGAATCTTGACGGAATTCACAAAGGCAAGGTTAAAAAGAATTCAGGATATTGTCAATTACCGATTGTTCCCGTTCCTGATCGCACATGGTTACAAGCTCAGTGGTTATGAATTTCGTTTCTTCGGGTTGAAATCGAAGAAAGAAAATACAGTGGACAACAAGAGCTTTGACAAACCGAAACCTCAAAATCCGGAAGAAACGGAAGAGCGGGGCGTACTTGGTTTTTTCGGGTAAGCCCTGCCGGATTCGCAGGGCAAATAGGACGGTTATACACATCTGACTGCCCGGTCTGCCACGTGGTAGCGGAAGAGGATTTAGGTGGGTTCCGTTTCTCTGAAGAGGAACTTGCTTATATCCTTCGGCAGATCTATGAACGGGATTTTAACCCGGAAACGGATATCCAGCGGGAACTTTACAGCCATACGCTGAAATTCCTGAACGATGCGGTGGATAAGGGCTTCACGCTAAAGACGGAAGAGAACCGGGAGTTCATCGAGCAGCTAAAGTACAACAATGCCGTATTTGCCGCCTTTAAGACACACCGCGAGCAGAATGATCTGGCAGCATTGCTCTTAGATGGGGAAGGTAAACCGCGCTCATTCAGTGATTTCCGCAAAGCTACGGAACCGATTATTGGGGCTTATAATGTCAATTGGCTACATACGGAATACCTGACGGCCATTAAGTCCGCCCGTACAGCCGAAATGTTCAAGCGGTTTGAAGCAGACAAGGACCTGTTCCCAAATGTGCGCTGGTTGCCGAGCCGTGCCGTTGAGCCACGAGAATCGCACCGGGTGTATTGGAACCAAGTGCGGCGGTTGGACGACCGGTGGTGGCTCACGCATTATCCCGGTTGTCTTTGGGGATGCCAGTGTGATGTGGAGAACACTGCCGATCCGATCACCCATATCGGGTACAATCCTGTCGATCCCAATGCACCCACATTGGAAGAGGACACAAAGGATGTATCTCCCGGATTGGATCAGAACCCGGCATTCACAGGCTCTATCTTCACCAAGACACATTCTTATATCACAGAGGCTTATCCTTCAGCAAAAGAGGCGGTGGAACATTTTATGGAGAACCAAGCATTTAAAGAGAAGGTAAAGCAACAACGGCAAGATATACGGGATTGGGTTAAACTGAACTTATTGGATAAAACAGCCAATGTTCCGGAACTGAATCGGGAAGTGTCATTTACATCAACAGGAATCAAGGAAGCCCTTAACCAGCCGCACAAGTATCTTTTAGAGAAGAATGAGGCTGTGCGGGATATCCTGCATTTGATACAGTCGGGCAAGTATGTACGTTTCGATCCGGATATAAAAGGCAACCAAATGGTACGGGGCTATCATTATATCGAAATAGGGATTGAAGGGGAGCCTTCTTTCGTTGTGATTAGGGAATTGAACAACGGGGGAATGATATTCTATTCTATCGTTGACAAGCTAAAAAAGAAAGAGTAACCGGAAGCCTTTAGTGAAGGATATGCAATCCAACCCAGTACTTCCCGCTACTCTTCCATGCAAAAGTAATTATTAACCCCTTAAAACGCAAATATTATGGCAACAAATAATTCCTCTCCGCCTAAGATTCCGGACTTTACGGCGTTTTTCAAAAATCACCGGAATAGTTTGGCTCGGAGCATCGGAACGGAAGCTGTACGCCATTTCAAAGAGAACTTCCGGGAGGAGGGCTTTGTCAACAATGGCCTTCAAAAGTGGAAAGACGTGAAAAGACGTGACCCGGCCAGCCCGTGGTACGGGTTCGAGTACAAAGGTGAGAAACGGGCAGACTACCCGGTGAAGCGGGGAAAGCGGGGCCAGAGGCTCAAATCGACCAAACGGCTCAACTTCAGTCCGGCGGCTACGAGGCGGAAGATCCTTACCGGAAGCAGTGGGGAGTTACAGCGCAGTTTGGCTTACCGGATCGACCAAACGTCGGCTGACGGTATTGCAGTTGCGATCACGTCTGACAAGCCGTATGCTGCCGTCCAAAACCAAGGGGGGACGATCCGCGTGTTCGGCAAGGCTCCGGCTACGCTTCCGGCGCGTCCGTTCGTAGGGTACAGCAAGGAACTGAACGATAAAATCGCCCGGATTATTGATAATGAGTTTCAGAAATTTTTAAACAAATAGCATCATGTATTATTCATTATATAAGGACATCAAGACTATTTTGGCAGATGCGTTCGGTCTTGCAATGGATCCGGATACCGGTATCGTGAAAGACGGGACGGATGAGCTTCGGGACATCCAGTGGTTCAACAACCAGTACGAAGGAACCATCCACACGGCTCCGGTCGTGTTCATCGAGTTCTCAGATTTGGATATTACGGATCAGACGAAACAGGCGAAACAGACCGTGATCCAGATCCGGCTGCACATCGCGACGGAGGTAATGAACGAATCGGACGGGGATGTAGCAGACGGGGATGTCTGTCGTCATGAGACGTTAGCCTGTAAGGTCCTGGATGCATTGGAGGATTGCAAGCTCCATTTCGAAGGGCACGAGACGCGTCCCCTTCGGGCGTTCCGGTGGGCACATCACCATAAATACAACGGATTCATGGTTACGCTGATCGATTTAAAAACGAAGGGATAGTTGGCGGCGGTCTGCCGCTTCTTTCTTTTTTCCATGTTTCAACTCTTGTTTGGCAGGATAAGCCAGCCAGCGGTTGAACGTGCTGTAAGAGATCAGGAAGGTGTCCCGGATCATGTTCTCATAAACGAACAGTTGCGAGACGCCTTTCCGCTTTTGCTCCAAAACAATGTCTTGTACGCGGATTATCTTCTGTAACAAGTTTCGGTTGTTATAACACATGGAACCAAACAGTTTAATAACACAAAGTTATGGATTTTCTCCCAAATAGCCGTCGAACAGGGACTTTAAAGTGACTCTTTATAACAACTATTTATAGCGGACAAAAAAAGTCCCACAGAAATCTCCAAAATACCCGCAGTTTTCATAATTTCTGTGGGTATTTCTTCGGTGTCTGTGGGACTTATTAGTCCTGTTCCTGAAGGCTTATGTTCCTCTATGGATTACTATCCATTTACATCCCTATATCTCGGCGGAGATATGCCTATGTCTCGGCAGAGATATACCTATATCGCCACGGCGATGTACCTATGTAATTTCTCACGTACCATAATCCGGTTCCCATCCAACCTGCACCTTCGCTTTTACCCTGCCTGTCCCATCACAATAATCGCAAGTCGTGGTTCGATAGGCATCATGCCCGGTCTGTTCCCTGAATCCGCCCTGTCCGTGGCATACCGGACATAGATAATTCCGGAACTCAAAATGTTCGTGGACCTGCTCGTACTTCGGTGGTATTATTTCTATGATATGCTTCTGTTCGCTCATTTTAATCTTCTTTTATGGTTACAAACTTACAGGGAACTTCGAGCAATTCCCCGTCTTCATCTTCTATACCGATGGTACGATCTGCCATATCTACACGGACTATCGGATAAATGTCCCCGTCTATATAACACTCCATATTGGCGTGCCAGCATTGGGTGTCAAATTCCGCTTTTGTCATTTCACGCCTCCTTCCGCTTCGTATGGGTAAACGTCCATCAATGGCGTTTCGCTCACTTCTATAATCACATAGTCCATCATCGTTCCGCTCATGGCTGCCTTAAAATTATTGCAGGCTTCCTCAAACGTGTAGGCTTGTACCAAATACCGCATGACCGTCCGTTTTTCGAGCCCGCTCTTTTCATCCAATGTTATCACGGAGATCCGTACCTTATACCATTTATCTCCTTCAGTATGCAGGAATACTTCGCCAAAATGGGCACGGTTAATTCCGGATACGACGAACTCCCCACTGACAAATGGCCGGATTTCTTCAATAATCCGGGCTTCGGCTTCGGTAAACGAGAGCGCATCGACCAGATAAGGTTCCGTTACTTTCTTTTGCATTCCATTCTCCATTACCTTTCCATAGGTAACTTTACAAGTAAACCAATTATGCATGTTCTTTTAAGTTTTTATTCGTTTATTATTCGTATTGTCAAAACAACCGGGGCTCTTTGGAGTCTTTGATGTACTCCAGCAAGATCAGGTCGACCTGCTGTTGCTGCCAGTTCAGCCCCGGACGGTTCTTATATAGTTTCTTCACCTCCTTGATACATTCTTCCGGAGGCAATCCCATGTCAAGCTTGGATACAAACAGGTTGACCTGTTCCAGGCGCATCGGTTTCACGGATAGGATACGGGCATCACCCTTATATCGACCATCCAGATAAATGTTCTTAACGGCACCTACGCAATACTTGACCGGGTTGTGCAGGCGTATGGCGGTAAAGCTTCCGCAATTCAATTTGTTGTTCCAATTTTGTTCAAATTCCAGCCTTTCATCCATAATCTTATAATATTGTCCGATTTCACGTTTACAATAAAAACAATAGATGCCAACCATATGGCAAGTCCGGGTCAGGGTCATTACCCGGTAAGGGAATCCGCAAGGGCAGACATATATCCACTTGCCGGGTGTGAGCGTGACTACTTTGGGATTCCGCCTCACATGCGGTTGAAACTCGGTTCCAATTTCCGCCATACCCCCAGGTTGTCTTTCTCGTAGAAATAGAAATTCGTCGCCGTCCCTTCCACCAAATGCGATTCCTTGAAGAGATTCATGATGTCGGAATATTCCGGGTCGGCAAACTGGTTTTCCAGTTCGTAAAGCTTGCTGATCGATTTATAGTCAAGGTCACCGTTCTTGTTGCGTTCCAGCAGCGTCATCGCAAGCTGGTACATCGGGTTGTCCGCCCCGTCCTCTTTTCCTTGGATCCAATTCTGTAGGAACTCGATCAGGCGGGCGGCTGCCACGTCGGCACGTTCATCGAACTTCTTCACCTTGTTGCTCTTGACCTCGATCTTGAAGTTGTCATCCTGGACCGTAAAGCTCATCTGGGCATTGCCCCGTTTCAACTGCCCGTATTCCAACATCACATCCCGGAATGCCCCCAGTTCGTCCTGGCAGAACTTGTGCAATCCCTGTACTTCGATGCATACGGTGCTGACTTTATGTTTCATGCCACAAATCATTTCCGCCTTGATGCCCTCGTAGGCTTCCCGTTTCCGGATTCCGGCTTCACGTTCTTCCTGGCGTTTCTTTGCCAACAGTTCTTCTAATTCCTTGCTTGTCAAATTGCTTAAATCCATATCGTTTGTTTTTAATGTTTGTTTATGAGTTGTTTGTATTTGATATATTCATCCCTTAGATAATTGAGGGAACGCTCCAGTTCGTCAATCTCCTTGTCCCATTCAACCAGCAGCTTCCGGTGTTCCGCCATGTCCTTGTAGGGCTTGGTAAGCATGGTTTCGACAAGGAAATCACGTTCGCCTTTCAGGTACTCTTGCCTGCGGCGTAGCTTTACGCCCTGTTCCTCTATTTCGTCCAGCCTCGTCTGGATAGGTGTCAGTCTTTCCATGTCAGTTTTTGTTGACCGGTATATCCAATGCCGGATTACAATTCACGTTCACTTCGTTCTTCTTAAGCCAATCATTATAAATGGCCTGCAACCGTGACAACGGGATGGCGTTGAAACGCCCACAGTTGGAGGCGTTACAAGCCACCCTCTTCGCGTATTCCACTTTCCTCTCGGCGGATCCGAACTTGTATCCCCGTTTGTCCAATCCGGCGCAAATCACGGCGATGACCCGCCGCCTGGCTTTTTCCTGTTCCGCATCGTAACGCATCTGCTTCTGATCGCTATCGCCCTTCAGCTTCTCGATCATCAGGCTGTATTCTTTGGGGTACTTCTCATACAGTTCGCTGAGCGACTGGGTCCGGCCACCGCTGGCTTCACTTACGATGCCCTCTTTGATCACCTCCTTGTACGCCTCGTTATAACCCGGAACTTGTTTTAGAAGTGTCCAAAACAGGGCATGATTCGGTTTCTTTTTCGTTGCTTTCATAAGATGTATGTTTTAGGTTGTTATTCTTCATTTACGCTGTCTCCGAATCGGAGTGCCGCTTTTTCTTCATCGATTACAATGCGTCCGCCTTTTCCGTTGACACGCCCGGAAACCAATGCGGTCAATCCTTGTACCTGGATGATGACCTTGGCGTACCGGCGACAAGCCTTTGCTGTCGCCGTATAGGGTTCGCCCTTTTCTTCATGCGCCAAGAAGATGAATGTGATATGGGGATATTCCTTAATTAGATTCCATAACACGCGGTCCTTCAGTTCGTCTTTATAAACCGTGATATTATCAATAAAGATGATCCGTTCCGACTTCCGTTTCCCTAACCGCTCTTTCAGTTCCTCGATTGGCAGGTAGTCCGTAAACTTCAACGTCTGGTTTTCCGGGCTGATCCCGGCACGGAACATGGCTTTCTTGAAAGAATCCTGCATTCCCTCTTCGGCACTGATATAAAGTGTTTTTTCAATCGTACTCAGATAATTCGCCAGCATGAGGGCAAACGAGGTTTTCCCGTTCTTTTCCGGTCCGTAGATAATCCATGCACCACCGTATTCCGGCTGGTCGAATATCTGTTCCCATATTCCGGTAAACGGCATCTTACGGGCAATCTTGCTATATACGTTTTTAACTGATAATGTCCTCATAGGTTTTACTGTAATAAGATTAATAGACTTTCTGCGCGGCGCAAACCTGTAGCTTCGCCTTCCTGGTTGTCAGTTTGCAGGCATTTGTTCACAATGACCGGAAGTTTCGACTTGTCGTCCATATTGACCGACAGGACATCGGTAATCAGTTTCCTGTAGAAAGCGATCCGGTCTGTTTTCCCTTTGGGGACGGCATACGAGAACTTGTCGCTGAACCGGCTGAATACTTCGCGATATGAACTGGTACGGCGTTTGATTCCGGCTTTGATCTTCGCTTGCAAGCCGTCAGCCCCCATCAAATACCAACCGCATGCACCGTCGGTGGCGTTCCAATACTCTTTCAAATCCACAAATGCCGCATAGTCTATATCGCCAGCTTCATCGATAATGACAATCGGGTTCGGCATGGCGTTCAGGTAATATTTGATATTCTGTTTCACTTCGGCATACGTTCCGGCACTGTCGGCACCGATACATTTGGCCAAAGCACGGGCAAACAGGATTTTTGTCTTGCACTGGCTGGCATCGATATAAAAGCAGTTTTTTAGCGTGCGGGACAAATATTTGGCCGAATAGGTCTTGCCGATCGCACAGTCATCCACAAAGATCCGGCTTTTATGAAACTCCTGGCAGAAACGGACCTCTTCTTCGATGATGGTAAACACTTCCGTCCGTGCCATATTCCAACGACGCTCGGATGGTGATACATCAAGCAAACGTCCAAGATTCAACCACTGTTCCGGACGGAGCACACGGTCGGTGTCTCCGTTCTTGATACGGCTGTAGATGGATGCGTTCAAGCCGTGTTTTTTGGCAAAGGCAGCGTCAGATCCATCGTAATTCTGACGGGCTGCTACGAGAGATTCAATTACCCTATTTCTGAAGTCTGTTGTAATTTCTATCATGATTCTTACATTTTAAAATCTGTCCAACATGGTGGAATGTTTATATTCTGTTTCAAGGCCGTTTAAAGCCCCTTGCAATTCTTCTTCCGGCTCCGTTAAGATCTCCGTATCTTCCGGTTCAACTTCTTGCGGGGTCGGGCCATACATGTTTTTCCACGGGATGGTGAACTTATGGTTCAATACCTGCGGACGGTTATCCACGATGATCAGCTTTTCGATCTCGTTCTTATGGCGGCGCGCCCATCCCCTGATGGTATTCTTGTAGCGTTCCATCAGTTCGAAATTGGCTTTCGCCTTCGCATCGTCTTTGGCTTCCAGTTGCGATCGTTTGGCTACGGGCTTCGGCAATGCTTCGCAAACCAGCCGGTTGTTTAAGTAAACCAACGCCTTCAGCGTTTGGCCGTTGTGTCCTCTGAGCCAGCAAACGTCCACGTCTTTGCCTTCTATCTGTTCCATAAGCTCCAACAACGGATCACCGGTGTAAATCTCCCCGTTATCGCCCAGCAGGTACCACCCGCTGTTCAACCGGATCTGTCCGACCCGGCAACTGGTTTGGGTCCGTTCTCCTATATAAGGCAAGATCCCACGCCAGTTGATCGGGTGAAGATCCGGATGCTGTCGTTCCATAAATACTTCCCAGCGGGTTTTGTCCGGATATTTCGAATGGGGCATGTTGTTCCACGTCATAATATCTTCCAGACAGTTCCGTACCAATGTATCGTAAGGAATGATCTCCTTCTTTTCTCCGCTCTTCTGGAAAGCCTCGTTACGGGCAAATGGGCGACCGAGCCATCCGGCACGTTTCTTCTCCAACTGGTAGCGGATATTGCTGTAATAACGCTCAATGCGCTTGCTGTGTGCAGAGTTCGCCAAGATGCGTACATATTGGAACATACAGCCTTCACGCAGAAACGTGTCTTTAAAATTGCTGTTCAAATGCGACTCGCATTCCAGTTCGGCCGGTATATTGATGCCCCATTCGGCACAGTTGCGTACCAATTCGCGGTAAAAGTCCATGATGATGCCGTCCTTACTCTTCCCATAAACAAAAGCGATGATACATTCACTTCCCAGATCAATGGCGTTGTAGAACCACATGCGCATTCCAGGGGCATATTCGAATGGGGGTTGGCGGTCGTCTATACTGATGATGCTGCCGGCAAACTCCGGCTGTTCGAGGCTCTGGTAAGCGTCAAACTTCGCCATGTACTGCTGGCGGTCGGCTGCCCGTTTTAAATGGGTGGCAACCTTTTCTTTCCATGAAGCGAGGAACATGGTCACAGTGCGCTGGCTCATTTTCCCGTATTCCGAAGGGTCATATATTTCCCCGGTCTCCGGATTGACCACATCTACATAACCGTTCAGGAAAGCATCATACAAGCGGTAAACTTCTACCATCGTGGGCTTCTCTTTTTGGATGTACATAGCCCGGAGCAGGGCCAACTGTTTTTCTGTCTTGACCGATGCGTTGTTGTTGTCGTACCCTTTTAACAAGGATGCGTAACCGTCTTTTTCAAATCGTTCCATTTTACGTTTCAGGGATAAATAATTGGTTGGTAAATTGTGTTCCGAAAGGTGCTTGCGGTTCCGCCAGACATTGAACACGTTCACGGCTTCGGACAGGTATTTGTCCATGTTCTTCATGGGAGATTTCTCCCCTTGTGCGACCAACGTGGCAATACGGGCATCCCGTAGCCGGAGCACAGCCAGAAGGACACTGGCATCCAGTATATAGGCCTGCTGGCGTTCCTGCCCGATGTATCCTTTCTTCCCAGCCTTGACCTGCGTGTAATATTCCACCGCCCCGCGGTCCTCACGGAAGTAGCGTTCCAGGATGCAATCCACTTCGCGCGGATCTCCTAACGCTTTGCGGATTTCCACCGGTAGCGTGTCATATTGGATCAGGACCTCATTGCCCAGTCCTTTCCCTTCCTGAGCCCGGCGCATACCGTACGTTTTCTTGGAATCACGCCAAAGCTTTGCCTTCAACGCCCCCCAGGATGGAAAGAACTCCGGTATTAGTTCCTCTTTTGTTACTACTAATATATTATTCCATTCGTATGGCATAATTACTTTGTTTCAATATTCCTACATTGTTCCCGGAAGCGGATTCGAACCGCTGACCATATCGCCTGACTTACCAGTTCCGATTGTTCTACCTGACTGAACTATCCGGGATACCCTCTTTTTTCCTTTCAATCTTCATCCAGGAAGTGGTCGAACCAGTTACCTATCCGGTCGATTTCTTCCATGCATTCCTTTTCGTTCGAAACCAACAGCAGGCTGAACACCACCCAAGGCACACACAGCATCCAGCCCAAGGCCTCCTCCCGGCTTCCGAACTCGTAGCTTTCCACCGTGCCGACCCCGGCAAACAGCAGGATGAAGCTGACAACCCAGCCCCAAATGATAATTTTCGCTTTCATGGCTGGTACTCTTTGAACTGTTGTTGGGCCAATGTCAAAATGTTTTCCGCCATACCGCTGACATGGCGCATCCAGCCGAAACGCGTAGCGAGCATCCGGCGTAGCACATCGAAGTCTTCTAGGCTCACGCAATCGTTGTAGGCGTACCAGGTGCTTTCGCCCGTTTCCGTGTCATATCCTGAAATCCCCCACATCTCTTTGGCCCCGATTTTCACCTTCAACGGCGATTCCGCCAATACCACTTTGAATACCGGGTACTCGCTCCTGTTTTTCATCCCGGTATAAACCAACATCGGGAAATACAACCCGCGCTTTTCTTCCGCATCGAAAGGTTGCATGCTTAATTTCTTATAATCTAACTTTGTCATAACATATTAGTTTTATTGTTATTATTGGTTCCCGTGCCGGTCTCGCTCCGGTACATGCAAGTCGTCAGCTTTCTTCACGGGAATAGTCTCGGTTTTGGTTTTTTACCTACCTTTGTAGGAGCACAATCAAAAATATTTTTATTATGCAAGAGAATCTTTTTGATGTGATTCGTGAATCGTTAGAATCACACAGGGGCGACAGGGAACGTATTACAATCAATCTAATGAATGAAGCTAAAGAGTTGAATATCCCGTTCAATATCTATATGCAGATCATTCATCAAATGCATGACAATGGAGAAATATTCATCAAGCGTGTAACCAAAGATGAAGGATATTCCATTTTATTTCTGTAAATCGTTGTTCTTTCCCACCAAGAGGTTTCGTTGTTTGAAGCCTCTTGGCATTTTATTTGCCTCTTGTATATTCCAAATACATTTATCATCTCGTACTTCTTGGCAGTTGACCGGGATGCTTCCCATGCTGAACATTTCCGCCATGCGAAAAAGGTTTGGATAGTTCAATGAATAAATGTATTGTTCTTCTGTCATGCGAGCCGAATATTCCAAATTATTGTCGCAGTAGAATTTCTGTTCATACCATATTTCACCTGTAGATTCATCTTCATGGCATTCATGCACGAAAAAATATGAATGCTTATGCAAAATGGTCGTTTTTTTATCGTTTCCCATATTTTTATCTATTATTCTTCGTTTCTATTATTAATCCCACTCAAAACAACCGGATTTGTTATTACTGTTGTCCTTTACAACCCTTCATAATCCAGTATATCAGTTCCCTTGTTTATGATCTTTTCTTTGACATAAACCGGTATTCCGAACAGGCTGTATTTGATATGTATGATATAGCCTGTTTCTGTCTTTTCGCAATACACTTTCTTTTTGAGCATTTTAAATCCGTTTTAAATGTTCATTATTCATTAATCTCTCTCACTGTCTCGCCCTTCGCGTTCAATATCCGGACGGTGCGGCTCATCGGTTTCTCTTCCATCAATACGCCGCCCCGCTCAAGGGCCATCGCCCGTGCCTGTTGCGCAGCTACGCTGTCGCGCTTGAAGCTGAGAGCCAGTGATAAGAGCGTCTTCGATATTCCAAGAGACCGGCAGATCTCAGCCCGGGCAGCCATGTCGTTCAATTCAATCTTCCTTTTCAATTTTCCCTTTTCCATATTATTTCCTCGTTAAAGCGTTCAAGACTTCCGTCATCCTTCCGTGACCGTAAGCATCGAACCATTTCTCACGGTTCGACATGGCCTGCTGTTGCAGGTAAGCCATCGCATCGTTATGCTCGTAAGAGCCGTTAAGCACGCACCGGACAGACATGTCCGACATGCCGAACCGTTTGGCGCATTTGCGCAGGTCGTCCTCGATCAGGTATTTCTTCATTTCAGCCAACATCTGCTTGCGCACCCGTTTCACGTTCCGGAGGCTCATGGCCGTTTCTGTAGTCATATAAAAGCCGTGTTTCCGGATATTGGGCAACACCTCTTTCGTTACCCATTTGCGGAAAGCTTTCGCTTCCGGTTTGCGGGACTGGAAGATCAATGTGTATAGCCCGGATTCGTTCACGGTAGCCATAGATTGTTTCCCACCAAGGGTGTCGACTACTACACTACACCCTTTTTCATCTTCGTCCAAACGAGCGATTACATCTCGATAAAACTTAATATCTAAAACATCGCATACGTCTTTGGCAACAAATAAGGGTTCGCCATTTACCATCACGCTTCTGATTTCTCCAAATTCAGGGCTGGAGATCACCGCTAATCCTTTTTTCATATTCATGTACTCTTTTTGTGAAAAATAACTACCTTTATAGCCGTGTAATCATGTTACACGATGCAATATTAGTACACATTTTGAAAACAAACAAATATTTTCCGCTAAATATTTTCAATATGAAAACTTTTTATTCAAAACAGGATATCCTTAATAGATTAAAAGAGGTTTATAACATACAGAAAGATATAGACTTAGCTAATCTTTTAGGTATTTCAAAATCTACTCTATCAAATTGGGTAAGCAGAGATAGCCTTGACTATGATAGAGTGTTTTCGAAATGTGAACACATAAACATTGATTGGCTTCTAACAGGTCGCGGATCGATGTTGAGAGATGACGATTCTTTACAAATAAAAAATCTACCTGCACGGGAAATATCAGAATCACCTGCCCAAAAGAATATGATCCCATTTTATGATGATGTAAGTACTATTGGAGGATTAAATGATCGCGTTGCAGCTACCAACGCTACCAGCCCTACCGAGTGGATTGATGCTGGAGATTGGTTTCCGGAAGCGACAGCCGCCATACGCCACTATGGAGACAGCATGGTAGAATATCCCAGTGGTTCCATCCTTGCCTTAAAGCGGGTGAACGATGTTCGCTTGATCATGAACGGACGCAATTACGTGATAGAGACTACAGAATATCGCGTCACGAAACAGCTACAAGACGAAGGGGATCACTTCATGGCATACAGTACCAACCGTGAAACTTACCCAAACGGGCATCAGATACACGCGCCGTTCCCCATTCCTAAAGATGCAATCCTACATATAGATCTCGTTCTCGGATGTGTTACAAAAGAGTATAGTAACGGAGCGATACAGATACGGAAATGAGGTATACATAGTATGAATATGATAATATAATGATATTGATAATTATGGGATTAAAAACAACATAAAGTGCTGAATTAAAAGCTATTAGCTTTGCAGAAGAGATGAATTGGTGTAGAGCATTGAGAAAAACAGGGGACTTGGTGAGTCGCCTTCATCGCTTGTGTGAACAATATCCTACAGCGGAAATCCTGTTGGAATACTATCCTCTACACAAAAACGGGGGTGTTTATTTAGACGCTCGAATCGAATGTTCTCAAGCTGAAATACAAAAGGAGTGTGAGGAGCTTTATGATCGGTATTACTTTTTATCTCTGCTGAAACCTTTGAAGTAGGTTTATACCAAAAAAATGCTTCCTAAATTCTGGCATAGAAGCAATATGTTTAGCGTACATACCTAATAGAAGGGGAATAGACAAATAGATTCATTCTCGGTCAATTCTCCTTCAAAATTTACTACTACGCCATTAGTTGAATGATGTTTCAAAACGCTTTTTCCGTCTTTATCCAATACATCAAATGCCAACACAAATTTCAAATCTTCTTTATCTTGCATATTATCCACCATTTTAATATTGAGTACATCTATTTATCCCAAAATATACGACTTTTTCAGGCTATAAAGATTAAAATCATACATAAATAACTATAAAATAAAGACTTAAATATATCAGATAAAATACCCCCTTGTTCGTATGGGTACTCGAATCCACATATAAGCCACGATTTTAACTATAATTTAACACGCATAGGGTTCTGAATCGCCACCAAAAATCCAAGCAGGTGTAACCCTAACTGTAACCCTAACTGTAACCCTAAACTCAAAAACGAGCCCAATCAAGCACGATCTACCATTAAAAACTAATACCGCAACAAAGGCGAGAACAACCCGTTTATTGACTGGCAACGGAAACCAGATCCCCAACGGATAAACGGTATAGAATGATCGCATATACAGGCTACCACAAGAAAAACAAAAGCCCTGACTACTAAAGCATAGCCAGAGCCATAAATAAGGGCAGAAACGCCGTAAAACAAGCCATTCATGCCCTCTATTTATAGATTTCGATGAATTACCGCCCGATCTTTAAAACCCGATTAAAACAAACCCCAATTTTAAGCCGAATTTTCCGCCCAAGTTTAAAGCCAAATGTAAATCAATTAAAGCCTTTTGATTTTTCGTTTTTCTTCCATATCTCTTTATATTATTATCTATCAATATTATACGGATATATTATTTTTATCTTTCGTTTTGCCCCTTATACAAGAAGGGCGCGGCCTTCAACGACAAATGAGGATAATTTCTCGGTATTGTCGTTGAGGCCGCGCCTCTTTTATTAAGCCGAAGCCTGAATCCTAAAAGGAATCAGAACTTCAGCGTATTCAGATTCTTATCGATCAACAAGCCGTCGGTCGGATTGAGGGTAAACTTCACCTTCCGTTTTGCTTGGAAAGTAAGAATAAAGAGATCTTCCGAACCTGAAAGGACCGGTTTGTCTCCTAAATTGACGAAGGTTGGATAGAGGATTTTCTGACCATTGGTATGCAAGCGGTCGTAGGTTAAATTCTCCATTTGAGCCATACCTTGGGTTTCCACTCCTACAAACTCAAAGTTTTGCTGGTCATACGGCAGGGCAAAACTTAAGGCATTGACCGCACAAAGATCCATTCCTTTAACCAATACCCGAACAGTATCGCCAGCTTGTATAGCCTGTGTCTTGTCGAGGCTGATTGCCAATTGACCGGAAACTTTCTCTTGACCCGGATCTTCGATACCGTCTTCCAGTTGGGTTGCTACTACCGAGATGTCATAAGCGTCGATCAACTCGTTCCGGTTGATATCCCCGGCACTGACGTAATCGAAGTCGGCGTCGCCTTTCCGCAAACCGGTGTAATTCATGTACGAGGTTAGGTCGTTGCTATCGATCTTACCATCGTTATTGATATCGCCCGGCAGATAACTTTCTGTACCCGAAACCTTAAAGACATACAGCTCACGACCCGATCCGTAATTGCCAGCAGCCTCTGTCACGTGTAGTTTGATGTAACGAGCCTGCGGATGATCTTTGAATTCAAATACCTTCACATCGCTATTACGTTTCCAGGCAAAGGAATCTACTGCTGTCCAGTGTTCTTTATCGAGACTGTAGGATACTTCTCCGCGTAAGATAGTGCCATTACCGCTATCCAGTCGGGGCAGGTAGTGGAACTTATCCAATTGATTGAAGCTACGTAGGTCGATGATCAGATCGAACGGTACTGCCTTTTTCCCATATTCCGAATGCCAAACATCTCCCGTTTCTGCCCAATCGAAGAGACGATCCACTTCAAATCCTTCCTGTGAAGGAGCCGACGATTCTCCGCGTATTCCCTTGATCGCAAATTCCAACGGATTCGTCTTGGTTTCTACACCGAAGGAAACCCAGTCGGATACACCATCGCGGTTGACCGAACGTATCTTGAAATCGTAGTGTGTTTCTGGTTCCAAGTCCTCAAACGAGAGTGACGTCTGTTGGATGGTCGTATAAAGCATGTTGTTGAACTCGATTTCGTAGTAATCGGCATTCTCCACTTTGTTCCAAGTCGGTGTGACGGCATAAGCTTCCCGGTTCTCTTACGTTACTTGTGCTATGGGAGCTGTCAGATTACCCGTCGAATGGAGATACGAATTACCCAGGTCGAAACGATAGCCTTCGATTATCAATTCTGTGTTCACAGCGGTAATATTGGCAGATTCCAGTTTTACCCGTAATTGCGGATTCCGGCGGATGGAAACCTTGGCAAAGTCGCTACCTGGTGTCGCAAACCGGTTCCATTCAGGACTTGCTTCGTAAAAGACGACATTTTCGCCCTTCTCGAAAGCTTCCAGCGAGGTTACTTGGGACAGTTTTACTTTCCGTGATCCCAACCGTGCTGTCACTTTCTTTGGTTCTTCCGATACTTGTATGCGGAATTCGGTCTGTTTTTCCTTCTCAAAGCCGGCGAAATTTCCGGTTGTTGGTGCAATGCGGACAGTCACTTTCCTGTTGTTTTCCTCCATGTTAATCTCTGTACTTGTGCTCTGTCCTAGCCGGTAGGCTTCTGTACGGCCATCATCGTCATATTCCGTAAAGGAAGTCTGACCTGCCGGATAAAGTTCATACATACGGATATGTTTGTCAATCTCCGAGACATTGTTATTAGGATTCGTCATCGGAATGATTGCTCCGGCTTTTACAAAGACCGGTAGTTTCCAGATCGGAGCCTTCCAATTATTCACTACCTGGTTTCCGGTATATTTCTCACCTGTGAAGTAATCAATCCAGGTTCCTTCCGGCAGATAGATGCCATCACGGATATCATTCCCTTCTTCATCTGCCGCCGTATTCTTGTAAATCGGGGCTACCAGGAAGTACGGACCGTATAAATACTGGTATTGTGTCGCTTTTCCCAGTGTGTATGTATTCGGATATTCGAGGAAAAGTGCCCGAATCATTGGCAGACCATCCACGGCTTCCCGCGCGATGCTATATGTATAAGGCATCAGTTCCGACTTCAGCTTCAGATACCACCGGTTGATGGAAGTGGCCGGTTCTCCCAAAGCATGCGGATACTTCTCGTTGGCGCCCCAACCATCCATATTCAGTTGCATTGGACTCCACGTTTTCCATTGGAAGTCACGCATATTGACAATCGGATTCTTTCCACCGAAAATACCATCCATATCCGAAGTGATATTGGGTTGGCCGGACAATCCCGAACCAATGTAAGTCGGAATATGGAAACGGATGTATTCCCATTCGCCTCCGGTCTGGTCGCCCGACCAAATACCCGCATAACGTTGTGTGCCTGCCCAACCGTCCAAAGAAATGATAAACGGACGTGCGTCATTTCCATAATACGGCATGATATGAGCTACATCAGCCACGCCATTTAGCCCGAACGAATAGCCGGCACCAACCCAAGCCACATCTGTCTTGAGTACACGCACACCAGCATCCCGGACTTCCTTTACAATATCACGTTGGAGCAATGCACTAACTTCTGGTTTCGGATGTAAGTCGGATTGGGTCCAAAGACCAATTTCCACACCTTGCTGGTGGGCATAGTCTGTCAGACTCTTCAAGTTTTGGATATTACCGTCAAGCGTCTCCGTCTGACCGTATCCGGCACCATAACCATCATTCGGAAGTAGCCAACCTAAAGGCATATCGTGTGCCTTATATCGGTCGATTACTGCTCGGGCAGAGAACTGGTAATTTCCTTTCTCTCCGTTGAGTGATTCTTTGATACCGCCGTTGTCTTTCTGGCTTTCCTTATAGCGTTTGCCGTCTTCGAAAAGGATTCCTTTCTCGTCTTCTTTCCAGTAATCGCGGTTGTAAGCGTTCAGATGACCTTGATAGAAACCAAACTTCGGTAATAGAATTGGATTACCCGTCAGTTGATAGAAATCATTTAATAACGGAACTGCTCCATCATTGATCATAAAGAATACATCGAGGTAATCTGTCTCATGTGAAAGGGAAACAAGTCCTTTCTGAGAAGCACCGAAGTCATATTTACCTGGCTTGAAGGTGTACCACATGAAGCCATATCCGGCTGTTGACCAATAAAAAGGAGTAGGAGAAGCTACACCTCCATCTGTCCAACTGTTCTGGTTTACGATCGAAATACTTTTTCCTTTATGTGAAAAGCGTCCATTTTGTACGCCGCCACCATAGAAGTATTCATCTGGTTGTTCCTGAAGGCTCAAGCGGGTTTCACCTTTTCCATAAGAAACGGGTTTCGCTTCTTCCAGTACAGTACGCTGAGTTGTCCGGTTTATGATTTTCATCCGGCCATCTTCTTTGGCGAATTGTAATTCGATCAGGGCTGTATAAATGCGGATCTGTCCGTTCTCATCCTTTATTTGTATTTCCGAAATCGGCTTTCTGGGTTGATCTACCAGAATTTGTGCTTCTGGTTGTGCTTCCGGATCGCGGATGATACCTCCTTGGTTATCTTGAAACATCCGGAAGATATTCGGACCATAAAAGTCGAATGTCATCCGCTGGCCATTCCTGAATACGAGGTCAACGGTTGTTGGGTTGATCCGTTGGGCGCTGACAACGGGCGTTACTTCTGTTGTCATAACGGGAACCGGTTCAGAAGGCTGGATTGCCAGCGCCGGACCACTCATCAATAACATCGGAAAAGCCCATATAAGCAGTTTGGTTTGTTTGTACACTTGTTTCATACCTGTTATTTTATAGAATAAGCCCAGGCGGATTCCTGAAGAAGCCAGCCTGAGCCAAATGAATAAATCTTTTTCTCATTAAAAAGCATCGCAGATGCTGATGCATTGCAGTTGTCGGTCGAATGTCGCCTTGTCCAAAGAGGTAGTTACATGGATAGTAACTGCTTCACCCGGTATCAGATCGAAATAATTATCTGAAAAGAAGTTGTCGATACCTTCTAAACTCAAGAACACAGCTCGGGCAAATACGTCGCAACGCAGGGTTACATCAAATCCGTCGCCTGCAGCAACTGATTCTGTCTGTATAATGGCTTTCGGGAACTGAATGTCTTTGTAGCGGGTCAGGAAGTAATTGTTGGTGATGACTTGTTCCTGACCTTTCTCTTGGAAACGGGCGTGGATGAATACTTCATTTCTGTCTTTTCCGCTCAGTAACTCTTCCGTAAGTGCCGTATATTGAATCTTACTGGTATTTGCCGGAACAGTTACCTGCTTAGTCTTCTCTGAAATGATATTTCCTTTCAGATCGAGAACCCGTACTGTTAATTCTCCTTTGGTTGCCTTCAGGCGATCGGATACCATATAAATATTCACAGCTCCTTCTTCTTCAATGGGTGATACCAGAATATCCTGGAAAGATTTCTTGGTGAAGTAATGCTGTGCCTTCCAGCGTCCGTAGTAATCACGGCTGGCCCATGAAGCGACCGGCCAGCAGTCATTGTGTTGCCAAACCAGTGATCCCATATTATAAGGCATCATCCGTCGGTGTGCTTCCATTGCTGTCTTGATGGCATCTCCTTGCAGTAGGATACTCAGGTAAAGCGTACTGGCAAAGTCTTTCGGTTGCCCATACTCCTGTTTGGTAATGGATTCAATACGTTCGTTCGCGATTGCTCCTCCACGCTGATGGGCCATCATGACATCCGAATAGATGTTATGATCCCGTTTTTCGGGAGCATACTTCAGTACGGACTGGTATTCGGGGAATGACTGGAATCCGTATTCCGAGAAAAATCGAGCTTTTATCTTATTGAACTGTGTGATAGGATCACGTCCTTGCCATACGTTCCAGTAGTGAGCATCTCCATCTGGATTCCAATCTTCTTTGCCTGATTCGCAGCGGGCTTCGGGATTTCCTCCATAGGGTGAAGAAGGCCAGTAAAAGGTTGTTGCATCGTATTCCTGAACGACTTCAGGCAGAAGATGCTGAAACAGGTCGTTATGATCTTTCCACATTTGGTCATATATACCCATCTTCTTGTATTTTCGCATCCAACCCCAGTTAAACCAAGCCGTATGATTTTCGTTGTTACCGCACCAAATGGCCAAACAGGGGTGATTCCTTAGGCGGATAACATTATCGATGGCTTCGTGACGGATGTTATCCAGCATTTCCGGATTCATCGGATAGGTACTGCAGGCAAACATGAAGTCTTGCCAGACCAGGATGCCATGTTGATCGCATAAATCATAGAATATGTCATTCTCGTAGATACCGCCACCCCAGACACGCAGCATGTTCATGTTGACATTCTTGGCATCCAGGATTGTCTTCTCGTAACGCTCGGGCGTTACACGAGGCAAGAAGTTGTCTTGTGGAATATAGTTAGCTCCTTTGGCAAAGACTTTGACTCCGTTCAATTCAAAATAGAAGCTGTGTCCATACTCATCCTTCTCATTTACTACACGCAGACTGCGGATACCCAGATTGGTCGTTTCTGTATCGCAAGTCATTCCGTTCATGGTAATAGCGGCCGTAAACGGATACAAGTGCGGTTCTCCCAGACCATTGCTCCACCATAGTTTCGGTTGCCTGATGGTCAGATCGGTTTCAATGACATTGATTCCTTTTTTTACCGGCATGGTTTTATGCCAGGTGTTTTTGATACCTTCTGCCGTGATGGTTAAAGTCACATCTCCTTCTTTATCCGCGATGACCGTGGCACGGGCTTTGATATCGGCTTTCTTGGCGGATACATTCGACTGGATATAATGGATGTTATCAATCTTGGCATCGTTCCAACCAACAAGGTAAACCGGTTTCCAGATTCCACTTGTTACAATACGTGGTCCCCAATCCCAACCATAATGATAACCGGCTTTTCGGACCAGCACACTTAGTTTGTTGTCGAAGATTCCACCGTTTTCTGACTGGTCATTTCCGGCTTCAATCGGGTAGGGAATGTCTTTGTATTTGGGTAAGTCTACTTTGATCGGAGAATGAAGATAGACTCGCAATTCATTTTCTTCCTTCTTTAATAATCCTTTGACATCAACTTTCCATTCCCGGAACATATTGTTTGCTTTCAGGATACATGAATCATTCAGATAGACGTCTGCATACGTATCCAGTCCTTTAAAATCGAGTTCGATGTTATCCTTGTTATAAAGATCATCATCAACCTTCAATGTTGTCTTATATTCCCAGTCTTCTTTGTCAACCCACTGAATGGCGCGTTCGTTCAGCCGGAAGAACGGATCTTCAATGATCTGATTGTCCATCAGGTCTGTTTGTACAACACCTGGAACAGTTGCCGGATACCAGTTATTGCCCCGGACTTGTTTGACGCTCCATCCTTGGTTGATCTCTTGTTGAATTAATCCTTCTGCACCAATGGGAGTTGCCAATAGGGCTGTTCCCAACAGGAATGCAGAAAATCTTGTTTTGTGTTTCATGCTTTATGCGTTTTTATAGATGTGTTATACTGCAATGAAGTGGTATGTTTATAATGATTCCATTTCTTCTAAGATACTACATGCCATGGCAACAGTCGGTACATCCTTGATGACGATGCTTCTTTTCCCGTTCACTTCTTTCAGGTTACATATCCGGGGATGCTTTTGGATGTATGCCAATAACTGACCAAAGGCATGGCTTTGATAATAAGGACTGTCATCGGCTGATACCAGGTACATATTCATCTGACCTTTCTTCAAGACTACTTTCTCGATACCCAACGACCGTGCCATACGACGAAGACGGACGATACGAATCAATTCTTTTCCTTCTTTCGGAATCTTTCCGAATCTGTCTTCCAGGCGGGCACTAAAGGCTTTTATGTCTTCTTCCCGTTCCATATTGTCCAACTCACGATACAGTGAGATACGTTCGGAGTCGTTTGGAATATACGTAGGAGGGAAGAGCATTTCCAAATCGCTTTCTATATAGGTTTCCTTGATAAAGTCTTTGCCTTCTTTTTCTTTTCCGTCCGACAGTTCGTTATACAGATCAGAGAACTCGTCATTCTTCAGTTCATCAACAGCCTCTTCCAATATCTTCTGATAAGCTTCATATCCCAAGTCGGCAATGAAGCCGCTTTGCTCGGCGCCCAGCATGTTGCCGGCACCGCGGATATCAAGATCTTGCATGGCGATATGAATACCACTGCCCAGCTCGGAGAAACTTTCTATAGCCTGCAGGCGGCAACGAGCTTCCTGCGTAAGTGAACTTAATGGCGGCGACAAAAGGTAGCAGAATGCCTTTCGGTTACTTCTGCCCACGCGTCCGCGGAGCTGATGCAGATCCGACAAGCCGAATTGCTGGGCGTTATTGATGATAATGGTATTGGCATTCGGAACGTCGATACCGCTTTCGATGATACTTGTTGCTACCAGTACGTCGTATTCGTAGTTCACGAAGTCGAGAATCTTCTTTTCCAATTCGTCCGGTTCCATCTGTCCGTGTGCTACACAGACACGGGCATCGGGAACTTCCCGTTTTACCAGGGCTTCTATCTCGTAGATATTCTGAATACGGTTGTTGATGAAGAAAACTTGTCCGTTACGACTCATCTCGAAGTTGATGGCTTCGCGGATGATGTCCGGATTGAAGCGTTCTACTTCCGTCTGTACCGGATAACGATTGGGCGGAGGTGTCGTAATGCTACTCAGATCTCGAGCTCCCATCAACGAGAATTGAAGGGTTCGCGGAATCGGAGTGGCTGTCATTGTCAGGGTATCTACGTTTGTCTTGAGCTGTCGTAGTTTTTCTTTGACGGATACACCGAATTTCTGTTCTTCGTCAATGATCAGAAGTCCCAGATCCTTGAATACAACGTCTTTACTTACGATACGGTGTGTACCGATCAGGATATTGACGCTTCCTTCCTTGACATCTTTCAGCACATGTTTGATCTGGGTTGTCGTACGTGCCCGGCTGATATATTCAATCCGGCAAGGGAAATCCTTGAGCCTTTCTTTGAATGTTTGGAAATGTTGGAAGGCCAGTACGGTTGTTGGGACCAGTACAGCTACTTGTTTATTGTCTGATACGGCTTTGAAAGCAGCCCGAATGGCTACTTCTGTTTTTCCAAAGCCTACATCTCCACAGATCAGGCGGTCCATTGGGCGCTGACTTTCCATATCGGCCTTTACTTCGGCTGTCGCTTTCATCTGGTCGGGTGTATCTTCGTAGATGAAGCTAGCTTCCAACTCTTGTTGCATGAAGCTGTCGGGACTGTAGGCAAAACCTTTTTCCTGTTTGCGTTTGGCATATAGCAGGATAAGATCGCGGGCGATGTCTTTCACCTTCTTCTTGGTGCGTTCCTTCATCTTTTCCCACGCACCGGTACCCAGCTTACTTAGTTTCGGAGGTTCGCCATTATCCTTTCCTTTGTATTTGGACAATTTATGAAGTGAATGGATACTGACAAAGATCGCATCGTGATTCTGATAAATCAACTTGATGACTTCTTGTATCTTTCCGTTTACTTCCATGCGTACCAAGCCACCAAACTGACCGATACCGTGATCAATGTGTACGATGTAATCACCTGGTGTAAACTGATTCAGCTCTTTTAGCGATAAGGTAATCTTTCCGCTTCGGGCTTTGTCGCTCTTCAGGCTGTATTTGTGGAAACGGTCAAACAACTGATGGTCGGTGAAGCAGCATATCTTCAACTGGTCGTCGGCAAAACCGCTATGGATGGTTTTGTTGACAGCCGTGAACGGGATATCTTCTTTCCGGTCTTCAAAGATAGCACGGATACGTGCCGCTTGCTTTTCGACATCACTAAGTATGTATAAGGAATACCCGTCTTTCAGATATTGCTGAAAAGTAGTACTGACCAAGTCAAAATTCTTATGGAAGATGGGTTGTACCTGAGTCTGGAAGTTGATGGTCGCATCGGGTGTTCCTACGGCGTGTGTCCCGAATTGGATAAGTCGCAAATCGAGAGCTGCGTGCATAAACAAATCCCATTGAACCAACTTAGAGTGCATCAACTCAGCGCTGGTAAATGATTCTTCGTCGGCTACAACCGGTTCTTCGTTCCAGATAGCTCCGATCCGTTCGCGACACCAGGCAAGATCATGAACAACCAGGTTTGTTTGCTGAGAAAGAGTTTCCAGCAGACATTTGCCTGTCGCATTTTTCTTGCTGACTTCCGATACTATATAGATACTATCCAGTTTTTCTTTGGAAAGCTGACTTTCTACATCAAAGCTACGGATCGTTTCTACCTCATTCCCGAAAAAGTCGATACGATAGGGAAACTCGAAAGAATAGGAAAATACGTCGAGGATACTACCACGGATGGCATATTGTCCCGGTTCGTAAACATAATCAACCTGCTCGAATCCATAACTGTCGAGTACATCTGCCACGAACATATTGTCGAGCTTCTCACCCGTATGAATCTGCAACGTATTTTGTTGCAAGGTATCCTGCGAAACCACTTTCTCGGCAATGGCTTCCGGATAGGAAACGATAATAAACCGTGCTTCCGGATTCTGTAAAACACTCAATACTTCGGTTCGCAAGATTTCATTGGCCGCATCAATGTGTCCGTATTTGATATCACGCCGATAAGCAGATGGGAAGAAATAGATAGATTCATCGCCCATCAGCTGTTTCAAATCATTATAAAAGTAACCGGCTTCTTCCAAATCGTTCAGCAGACAGATGAAACGATTGTTCCCTTTTTTGAAAAGGGCTGCCACCATCATCGCCGGAGCAGAACCATTCAATCCCTTCAAACTGATATTTTGATCTTTGTCTGCCTGTATCAGTTGATGAAGAGCTGTTATCCCGCTATGCGAAGTATATAAGTTGAGTAATTCCTGTATATCCATAAAAATCTCCAGACGGACCTGATGCGTCCGTTATTGTTTCTATTGCAAATGTAGGAATTATCCATTAATCTCTGGTTGTATAGGAGCGGATTTGTCAATGCGTCGGTGGCTTAGTTGAAAACACAAGATGAAAAACTTTACATGTCGGGAGATAAAAGTCATGATCCCGTTTCTAATTCTTTAGTTCACGCTGCGGATTACTTAGTTCACGGCGTGGTTTAAGTAGTTCACGCCGTGGATTACTTAGTTCACGCCGTGAACTAAAGAATTACCTATAAGATGAAGAAGTTTAAGTACCGTCTTTGATCGATTTCTGTCGGTCGTAAATGAAAAGAGAAGGAGTGTAGAAGATGAAGAAAAAGGAAGAGTTCAGGTTGAAGAAAACAAAAAGAGAGATTTGCCATTATACAATACTTCGGTAAATTTTTACCGAAAGATTAATTAGTATGTGGTGCATTTTTTAATTGGTATTTACACCGTAGGTGCAAAGCAGTTTCCATACATCAGGTTTATGGATGACTTTAATGCCAGGGATACTCCTCTCTATACTTTGTTTTACTTCCTGAAGTTTTGCATTTATGGACACAAGACTCACATTACGACTTTCAATAGGTATATAAGTAATGTCTATATCGACAGAATAGCGTGGCATATTCTTGTGAAATAGATTGATGGCTGTACCGCCATGGACGGCAAATTCTTTTATCTTATAGACAGATGGCATGATTCGAATCAATAGAGCCACCTGCTTTTTGTATTTATCCTTCATAAAGACTTAATGATTTTGGGATTGTCATTTTATACTTTGAATTATATAATCCATCTGAAGAAAGTTGAATTTTGGAATGGCCTAAATCGATATTCTCAAGATTTAGCTCATCATACCAATAGTGACATGCTTTTTCTGCCATATAAAGAAAAACGCGTTTCACACGATAGTTCTTGGTGGTTTCCAACAGGCGTTGGACAATGTCGCTTCTCAGAGTTGTTAGTTGTTCCATTATATAATACAAACCAGCATAATCGTAGTATTTAGGAGCAAGTAATAGGCATTCTAAAAATGCAACTTCTGGAGATGATATGATTAATATTCCACTATCAGTATCTTTTGTTACAACTTCCATCATGCCAAAGACATCTGTATTAAACGTTCTAAGTGTCATGTCAAACATGTCGTCAATCATCCATGCAGGACGTTTATTAAGATTTGCTAGTGCTACCATCAGTATAGGCTTACCCATCGGCACATAGTGATTAAATCCTCAAGTTTCGGATTTAGACTTTGAGGTTGAATTTATTGCATAAAAAAGGCTTTGAGTATTTCCGTATATCACGGAAAATGAGTAAATTAGATGTAACAAAAAACATTACTCAAAACTCAAAGCCATGAGCAAAATTACAAATATTCCCTCAGAAATCCGCAACTTTTTCTCAGAAAAACGTCGCAGTATAGTTATGGATACATTTATGCGCCTGCTTGAAAGCTTAAATTTGGACAACCGCAGTCTTGGTGGCTTGAAACGTGAGAACTGCCAGTTGACGAACCTTCAAGTGTTCCAGATATTGTTACTGCTTCCATTCTTTGCAATCAAAGGCTTCTCCCATTACGATGGTTCGGCGCTGTGTCGTATGTTTGGCGGTAAGAAGGATGTTCTCTATTCATATCTGTCACAAGACAATATAAATTGGAGGAATGTCATATACC
>CDZI01061729.1_pt1 | contig 45730 bp, 46 predicted proteins | sample 554811 | NCBI WGS metagenome assembly CDZI01 (sample SAMEA3182110, study PRJEB8094) | gut metagenome | biome: human; feature: gut; material: Stool; isolation source: human stools | place: Canada | collected 2013-04-23
CCACGGCACTTGGAAACTTGTTGGAATGCCTACAAGATAGCCAACCGCAACCATTACCTTATTACAGACATCGGCAAATGGGCGGACTACATCTGTATGTTGGTAGAAATGGGCAAGGACATCAGAAGTCCACATTACATTTGCCCCGACAACCTTGAAGCCGAGCACGACAGAATATCCGAGAAAATCAGAGTAAAGAAAGAAAAGGAGCGTACCGAGGAGGAGATACGCAAGGCATTGAAGAACGAGGACAAATTCAAGGAAATGAAGAGCCGTTTCTTCGGTTTGATGTTCACGGACGGCAATATCGTGGTGAGAATGCTTGAAAGCGTCAGGGAGCACGTTCTTGAGGGCAAGGCGATGCACCATTGCGTAGGCAGCGGTACAAACTACTCACTCAATCCCGACTGCATCATCTTCTCTGCAAGAATAGCCGAACAAAGGGTTGAGACCGTGGAGTTTTCACTCGAACAGATGAAAGTCGTACAATGCCACGGACTACAGAACAAGGACACCGAGCACCATGCCGACATCATCAACTTGGTGAACAGCAATGCAAGACTTATAGAGCAGCGTATGGTTGCAACAACATAAAATCCATATCGGCGGAGCGATGATAATTCGTTCCGCCACTTTCTTGAGCCGAGGAGCGGAAAAGAAAGTGGCAAAGAAACCGTCTTTTCCTTATCTGCGATGCTTGCAAAGAACAAAGGACAGCCCCCAATCAAAAGGACTGTCCTATTTTATTAAACTTTATTATATGGAGTAAACAAGAGCAGATACTCCATTTTTCTTCTTCGCTCGATGGAAGGCACTATCTTTCCGTTCCACCTTTTGAAGTCCACATAGTCACGATAGATGTTTCTGTTGCCACTTCGCATCTTGGCATACATCCGGCTTTTCATCACCTTTCCACACCCCACATTGTAGGCAAGTGTAGCCAATAGTAGGGAGTCACGACCGAAGCCACGGAACATGGCGCAGAGCTTTCTGAGGTCAGAGCGCAGCAAGGCATCGGCTTGCCGTTCCGTCATTCTTGGAGAATACCTCTCGCCAGGCAACAACTTGTGCCCATATCCGACATAAGGATGGTGCTTCGGTCCGTGCAGACCCTCGTACTTCTTGATGCAGGCGACAGCCAACTCAAAACGTGACACATGACGAACTCGCTTTATCGCCCCTTGCGTCTGGGCAGACAAGCTGCCCGACACAAGAAGCAAGGCTAACAATATTATCAACCTCATACGCTACCGAGTTTGTTGGCACTTCTCGCAAACTCTTCCTCCTCATCAGTATCGTTGAAACTGAACTCCATTTCGTATGACTTGCCGAAGTTGTCATCCACCACCACTGTCAGCGTCTGTGTCTCCGTACTTGCCGAAGTATAGTAAAGACGGAACTTCTCGTTCTCCAACAGATAGCGGTCGTTAGGCTGGAACACCGTTCCGTTCTCCATTCTCAGCGAGCCTTTTCCGTCATGCTGAAAATAGCGGATGGTATAGATGGTGCCGTCAAACTTGCCCTCCGCCTTCAACTCGCAGCGGATTTCAACGGTCTGTCCACGCACAATGTCCTTTGGCACAGGCATCGTCTCCACCTTGAAAGGATACGACTGCAGAATGTCCAACTCATCGCTGCACGATGAAAGGATTACCGACACGGCACACACGAAAAGGAATGCCAACACGCTCACTGATTTCTTGATTTTATTGTTCTTCTTCATTGTCTTGATGTTTTTGAATGATTGTTACTTTCTTGTCTTATGGCTCATCAGGTACTCGTTCAAGTCCTTGTAACCTGTGTATAGATGCGAATGGTCTATGACTTCTTACCTGTCAACTTGTTGGGTAGCTTGTAGGGTTACTTGTTGGGTGCTTGTAGGGTACTTGTTGGGGCAAGGCACAAAGAAAAGTGAGCTGTGGGGTAACTGTATGACAACTATGGGGTAACTGTGGGGTAATTCTAAAACTATATGATTTTAGTACAATGACATAAAGCATTTTGCCACAATTTTTGATATATTTGTGGCAAAACAACTTTATTTGATGCCTATGTAGCAGGAAACGCTAAACAATTTCTTCGTTTGAGTTCCAAAATAGAAAGAAACGCTAAACAATACCTTCCCTGAAGAAAAAAGTGGGCATTGTTTTGCGTTTCTTGCCATTTAGAGAGCCGTTTGACGAATTGTTTAGTGTTTATTTCGACTTTTGATGGTTGTTGGGGCTTTTGTTTAGCGTTTCTCGCTACTTTTAACCTCAGTTGGAGGTTTTGATGCACGTTTCTTGTCATTTTGTGATTCAACGAAGGTCTTGTTTTGCGTTTCTTTCTACATTCAAATGCTAACGGAGATATTGATGCAAGTTTCTTCCACCAATCAGAACTAACAAGAGCAAGAAACGGCGTTTCTTACACCATTTGTAATTCCAGTTTTACAATAAACGTGCGCCAATGGTATAACAACCGTTAAAAAATAGGTTTAATTTAGCAATTTTATCCGATTTTTATTCATTTGTTCCCATTTTAACGATTATTTTTGTATATTCGCATTCGCAATCGGGAAACCGACAACGCAAAAATCTAAATGTCGAACTTAATTCCAATGATTATGAAGGAAATAAATGACATCAGTTTGCCACGCATGAATAATGGTGCGCATTTCACGTTCGTAAGTAACATTCTTGCACGTGTTGAGTCAGACACTGCCGTAAAGGGCAAGGCTGCTGACCAAGTAAGTAATTTCAAGGCTGCTGTTGCGGAAGAGGACGAAGCCTTGAAAATTTCACAGAAAAGTCTCTTGACTGATGATATTACCAAGGCAGACAGCGACCGTGACGCACTCTATGCTGGCTACAAGAAAGCCGTTGAAGCATTCCTTGCTATGCCTATCGCTGACATGGCACAGGCTGCAAAGGTTCTCGCACAGCACATCAAGGACTACAAGATAAACACCGCCGACCAACTCGACAAGGAGACCGGTCTTTTGGTGAACTTTATCACGGACCTTGAGAACAAATATTCTGCACAGGTTGCCAAGTTGGGCTTGACAGCATTTGTTACCAACCTGAAGGAAGCCAACGAGCGTGTAAGAACACTTACCTTGCAGCGCACCAACGAGAAAATGGGCGTATCTGTCGGAGCTTTGAAGACTGCTCGTACAGCAAGTGATAACGCTTACCGTGCATTGGTGAAGATGGTGAATGCCCTTGCCCTCGTCTTTGGCGAAAAGGATTATGCTCCGTTCATCGACTACGTGAACACCGAAATTACTCACTATAAGCGTGAGGTGCTTGGTCAGAAGTCTTCCGCTCCTTCTACTTCGGGTAGTTCTTCTGCGGATTCTGGCAGTAGTACCCCAAGTGGAAGTTCATCGTCAGACTTTGGCTCCTCAAGTGGTAGTTCTTCATCAGGTGGAAGCTCGTCTTCTGATGGGGATAATGACTATATCGGGCTGTAGTAAATCAGAAAAAGATTGTTCAATGCTGCTCTCAGTAAGTTGGGAGCAGCATTGATTTGAGTAGCATAGAATGAATGCAAAAACAAATTTCTTATGGCAAAGATTATTGTAAGAAACCAAACGATAAAGACTCTAACAAAAGATGGAGTTGACTACATCTGTATTACAGATATAGCAAGGCAGAAGAATCCAGCCGAACCTAAAGATGTGGTAAAGAATTGGTTACGCTCCAAAAACACCTTGGAGTATTTGGGACTTTGGGAACAGTTGAACAACCCTAATTTCAAAGGGGTCGAATTCGACCCCCTTTTGAAAGAAGCAGGTTCAAATGCTTTTACAATGAGTCCAACTCGGTGGGTAGAACTTACCAATGCAGTAGGTATCGTATGCAAGAATGGGGCAAATGGAGGCACTTATGCCCAAAGGGATATTGCCTTTAAGTTTGCCAGTTGGGTTTCTGTGGAATTTGAACTGTATTTGATAAAAGAGTTCCAGCGACTAAAGGAAGAAGAGCAAAAGCAGATAGGATGGTCTGCCAAACGTGAGTTGTCCAAGATAAACTATCGCATCCACACGGATGCAATCAAGGCGAATCTCATTCCGTCAGAGGTAACTCGTGAGCAAGCAGCCATGAAGTATGCAGATGAAGCGGATGTACTCAACATAGCAATGTTCGGTATAACGGCAAGGCAATGGCGTGAGCAGAATCCCGACAAGAAAGGCAACATCCGTGATTACGCCAGCATCAACGAGCTTATTTGCCTATCGAATATGGAGAACCTCAACGCTGTGTTTATCAATGATGGAATGCCTCAGTCTGAGCGACTGATAAAACTCAATCAGATTGCCATCCAACAGATGAAGATTCTTGAGGATACTGGTGGAAGAAATCTTTTGCAGTAGATATGTACGTTTTACTGCATAATTCGCCACTTTTGCGTTAAAATTTCATAGCAAATTCTTTATTGCCAAAACTTTTGGTTAATTTTGCACAAAAATTACAAGGTGGTGCGCCATAAACTATGACATACCATCTTTGGATTTATATAGTTCACTGATTGTCAAACTAAAAATAGAGTAAATAAGAAACAGACATTACACAAGAATGAAACGCTAAGGATTGAGCTATTCCAAGAGTAGCCTTTCCTCAACAGAGACTTAGAATGAGGTTTACCTCAAAATCTTTAACTGTGCGTTTCCGTTCTAAACTTTTTAGATATTGAGCTTTTAGCTCTTGTTCTCGCCTTTGAATACCGCCAATATTCGCACAATGAGAGCAAGCAGTATGAAAGTTCACGCTCATAGGCGTGGACTGTTCTATGCTTGTATTGTGCAGGTCACTTGGCGGTAACCTAAAGGCGCAAGCTACGAACGGTTGCACGCCTTTTTTATTGTTGTTACATGAAAAAAATATTATTAGTTATGCTAATGGCTTTTGTTACAAACATGTCATTAGTTGCAAAAGAACCTTCACAAGGATTTTTGAATGGTGCATATGCTAAAATGATGGCGCAGTCAAAGATGATAGATTTCGCCAAAAACCACACCCCGATAAAATCTATTGTTTATTATGGGAGTTTCACTTTGTGCCCATCCACAGGACAGAATTCCTCTTTGTCTGGTACTCTTACCGTTTATTTTTACTCCAATGGAGTTATAAAAGTAGACGGAGAGTATTATATTCCTATGGAAGACTCTAAAGAAGGAACACAAGGCTATCTTCTTCCTGTTGGGCATAAGCTGCAAAATGTTCGTGCTGTATCACTTTTGCATAACAACACAGAAATTAATTATTTGGTTGCTTTGGAAAATGGTAATACAAGAATATGGTTTGTACATCATTATAACATGTCTTCTTCAAGTAGTTCTAATGGATACTACAATAATACTCCTTCCTATAATGGTAGCAATGGTTCTTCTTCTCGAACTTGTCCAAGTTGTAGAGGTTCAAGAAATTGTAATACTTGCGGTGGAGCAGGTAAATATTGGGAAGAAGTTGGGCAATATACAGGAAATTCATATAAGAAGAAAATAGATTGTCCTGTTTGCTATGGAACAGGAAGATGTGGAACATGCCACGGAAAAGGCAGTCTTTAATTTAGCAGACTCCACTTAGAAAATAAAGGGATATAATACCCATTTTTATTAACTATCGCACAATCTAAGTGCTTTATAGTTGCGCCCGACACATACAAGGGATTTAACAATGAAACATTCATCATTTTTCAAGGCATCCTTAGTGATGTTAGTTAGTGTCATTAGTTTGCTGATGCCACAAAAGATTTCAGCACAAAGCACTGTTTATTTCTTTATGAGAAAAATCTGCAATACAGAACTGGACGTATTCCAAAATAGTAAACCGATTTTTGATATGGTTGGACCTGTTACAAAAACTCAACAGGTAAAGTCTGCAATGGTTCTACCATTAAACACACAGGCAGCATGTAAACGCAAGGCTGTATTTGCAGCAACAGGAAAAACAATTTTTAGTATTGATGCAACATATACCAATCCTGTAAATGCAAAAACTGCGAAATACGCAGCAGAAATCCAACTCAACTTAATAGACGGTGCTACTTATTATGTGTTTATCACCCGAAAGGGCTTTAATGATTTGAAAATGGAACTTCTTTCAGACAAAGAAGCAGAGAAAATGCTAAAAGACAAAAAGTTTGTAGCATTGGATGATTATGATGAAGTAAACTAAGATGCGTATGAAAAATATATTGGCTATCATTCTATGGATATTTCCAACTCTACTTTTTGGGCAAAATATTGATATAAACAAATATTTTGCTCATACCTTCGACAATTCTTTTGTCAAGAGTAAATATGGAAAGTTCAAGGGGCAATTTCTGAAGGGGAAATGCAATGGCATGGGTGTCCTTCAAATGAAAGATAATTCTTTATACGTTGGTGATTTCATGGATGGTGAGATTACTGGATATGGAATGAAGATTGTAACGAGTGGCAAAAAAGTACTTGCCAACTGTCCTGAAGCAATGGTTTATGTTGGCAATTGGAACAAAGGACAGAAGAGTGGTGTAGGCACTTGTTATGACAATGAAGGCAAGGTTATTTATCACGGCAATTTCTTGGCAGACAAACCTACGGCAACCTATCCAACTAAAAATGCGCAATCGGCTAAACTCTTTTCAGTTATAGAGTTGTCCGATAATGTAACGTTCATAGGTGAGACCAAGCAAGGCATACCAAATGGATTAGGGCTTGTTTTAATGGAGAATGGCGACTTGTGTCAAAGTGATTATAAAAATGGAGAAAGATGTGGTATTGGTTTGTACCTTATGAGTGATGGGAATTGGGAAACTCTTAGCTTTGAAAATGGGAAATCTTATACCATTACCTCTTCTGATAATTACAATCAAATAGACAGCCAACGCAAACAAATGGTAAGAGAAGCTTGGGCAAAAGCTGGAAGAGAATTGGCAGGGCTATCCACTCAAATGGTAGAAAGTGTCAACAATATACATGCTATTGCTAGCGGGAAAAGTGTAAGCAGTTCTTCTGCAAACGTTTCTTCTATTTCAACATCAGATATGCCAGTTTCTACTGATAACAATTCTTCAAAAACTTCCAATACAAAAGGAAAATCCCAAATGTCAATGTCAGACCAAATGAACTACAATTCATTGCGCAACACATATAACAAATGGGCATCAGACCTTATGGAGATGAAAAATGCTAACGGAAAATATCAAAATGGATTTAAGGCATCGGACAAAAAACACGCACAAGATGAAATGAAACGAATTCGGAAAAGTGCTATGCAAAAATGGAACAAGGAGATACCTTATAATTCTATAGAGGATTGGTAATGAGTGTATTCTATAAAAGTGCTTCCGTTTTTCAAATTCTCAATTTCAAAAATAAAAACTTTTAGTAAAAACAAATGTGCTTCCGTTCTTCAATAAGAGAAATGGGAGCACACTCTTAAAAACATAACAATGAAAATACTTCCATTTATTAGTACAATAGACATGCTTAGCTATGGAAATGCCATGCAAGTTAGAACTGGTCAAACTTTAGTGGCTGAGACTATTAGTTATCATTCATATGATCCGATGATGCAGTTGGCTTTTAAAACTCCTGTAGAGAAAATGATAGTTGTTTATGCTGGTTTAAAAATAGAGAAATGCATTCTATTTGTAAACATCACATATGCATACAATGCGGTTGTTGAGCATTATTCAAAAATGAACAATCCTCTTAATTTAATGAAAAGAGAGATGCCGAAGTTTGCTGAGGTCTATATGCAAAAAGAGGCAAACACCCCATTGTCCACATTATTTTTCAAAAAAGAAGATGATTGTGTACTTTTGGTGAAGCAAGGACCAGCATTTTTGTTGGAAACCAGTGAAGATTTGGAGATGGGTACTCTCGGTATGATTCGTAATTTTGCAAGAGTTATCCTTGAAGATATATACAATGCAAATGTTTTGGATTCTTGTGCAATGGCGAAGATTTCTTCCGATATTGCTGTTATAAAAACTCTTATTCCTGAATAATATGGACTATCTACCATTTATCTCGTCATTTGAGATGTTAGATGATAGGACAAGAAAGTTGTTACTTTCTAATCCTGTAGTCACATCTTTTGAAAATGATGACTTGAAACAATTTCAAAAAATACAAAGAATCTGTTATATGCATGATAATTGTTGTGCTATCATATATGTGGGGTATATGTACACAACTATAGCATATATGATTCAATTATCAAATTTGTATATCAATACTGTTAACGAGTTTGGAAAAATTGATTTTGAAAATAATCAATTCTATTTGGATATAAATAAGGGGAAGAAATACATACCTTATTTCACAACCTTGTTTCAGAAAAGACAATGTCTCGAAGAGCCATACTTCTTGATAAATGGTGAGGCTGGCGAAATATTTGTAGCCCAACAGTTCTATGTTGATGATATCAAAACCCAAACTGATTTCACAAAAAGAGTATATGGGCTTTTTCAAATTGGTAAAAGACTTTATCAAGAGCAAGAAAAAGCAAAAGTCAACCTAAAAAAAGTATCATATGCTAGAGAAATAGCAATGGGTATAAAATTTTTGTTACATTTTACATAAAAGCCATGGATGGATTAGAGGATTTTATAGAAAATGGTATTGAATTTTTAAAAGAATTCATACCTTCAAATGATGGAAGTAACGATGTAGGAGATGAATTGTCAGATGATAGTTCTAAAAATACAATGGATTTTGTAGATAATTTATTTTCTGCCGATTATTCATCGATAAATTCTAGTAATTTTTCTTCTTTTTCGGATGCATTTGGAAATGCTATGGAATTAGACGATGCGAACTTTGACGATGGGTACACAAATTGTGATTTCGCAAATAGCAATGAGGACAACAACAGTGAGCCAAGTTTCACAGGCAATGACGATAAATATTCAGATGATGAGTATAATCGAAAAATGGCAGATGCAGCATTGAAAGAAGAAGAATATTTGCGAAAGAAAGGTGATGTCAAAGGGGCTGAAGCCGCTCATAATCTTGCTATGAAACATATCGGTAGAATAAAAAACTAAAAATGGGAAGGATGTATGATAATAGCAAAGCAATTTGTATAGTTCATCCTTACCTATTTGCAAGCCCTGTGAGTGAGCCGCGTTCAGATACTCGTCAATCCATTCCTTGTTGATGGCGTTTTGTCGGCTGTACCTTGACAGCGAGTGCATGTTACGTGCGGTCTTCTCGAACTTCTGCAAGGCCTCGTCACTGTTGTCTATGAAGACATACTGGTTATAGATATGGTTGCAGGACAACAGCAAGCCAACTGGAGCGGCAAAAGATAGTCGGCAGTCACTTCGGTCAGTGGACAATCGCTCAAAGCGGTTGTCCGTAGAAACCTCCGTTGGCAGGTCTTCCGTTTGTGACAAGGTATGCAGACAAAGATGTTTGTTTCCTATACGCATACCACTTGCAGACAATTCCATATCCTCCAAACATTGCACGTTCTCCGTGGAGAGCGAGAGGTACTTGCCTACAAGTCCCGTTGTCCGTTCCGTGCCTGTGATTTCCTCATCCGTCAGTCTGCGCAAGGAGATATAGCCGGAGTCGTTGATGATTCTTGCGAACTGCTCCACGGCATCGAGGAATCTTGCGACCGTTTCCTTGTCCTTGATTTCCTTGGGGATGATATGCCCACGGCACAAGGTGGAAAAATTGCTCTGGTGTGCCATGCGCTCCTTGGAGGTCTTGGTAAGGAACAGGTAACACTGGTGATGCAGGTAAGGACGCTCATTGAAGTGTCTCTCGTAGCTTCTTGACAGAAAGCTCATATCGCTTTTCAGCAAGTCCGGTTCGTAGTTCTCTTTCACGAACCAGTCCTGCTTGTGTACGATGCTGTAGTCGGGCAGCACCTTGATAGCCTTGCACCATGCGGCATGTACCGACTCATACTCCTGCGATGTTACCGTGAAGATTTCGGGGAGCGTTACCTCGTAGGCGACCGTGATGTCGCCATCCTTGGAGATAATGCAGCCTTGCTCCACGGCAAGCAACGGGAACTTGCTCTCAAGGGTGCTTGATTTTCTGATATTTCTCATTCTTCTTTCTTTTTATGTTTGAACATTCGGTTTGTTTTCCTTCGGTTGAGGATATAGCGTGGATGGCTCTTGGAGGCAAGGAACTTCATCAGTCCATGCTCTCCGTACTTGTTGTTCAGGTGGAATGTTCCCCATACAAGCAATGATCCGAGCGTGAGACCCAAGCCGATGCAGACCAGTTGGTCCGCACCTGCCATATAGAGGACGACCACAAGGAAGAAGACGGCAAGCAGTCCACCTGCGAAGATGAAGAGGTACTGTGCCTTCAGTCCCTTGAACTCAACCGAATGACCGATGCCCTTGTTGATTGGGTAGTCAGCCATAAGTCTTATACCTTATTATATTATAGGAAGAATGAGCGGAGGATGGTTGCACTCACGATGAGGAAGATGCAGGCTCCGAACCAGCTTGCGGCAGTCTTGCTCGTGTCCGGGTCGCCTGACGAGAACTTGCCATACACCTTGATGCCTCCGATGAGACCCACCACGGCACCGATGGCGTAGATGAGCTTTGTGCCTAGATCGAAATAGGAGGTCACCATACTTGTTGCCTCGTTGATACCTGCAAGTCCGTTGCCTTGCGCAAATGTCTGTGATACGGCTGCGACAATCATCGCAGCAAGAAGAATGATTCTGTTTTTCTTGTTCATAAATCGTTTTTTTCTGTGCCTTGGGGATTGGATGATCCCGGCTGGCGATTGATACTTTTGTTTACTCATGCGGCATGATGCCGACTTGTGGATTCAGTGGCGAGCTGAGATTTTAGCCGTAGTCTTTCTTTTTCATTGGTGTACTTTAAAATTATTGTTAGAGGCGATATGCCTTGAGTCCCTCATCAAATGCAGCCTTGATTTCGGCAGCATGGATAGCAAAATGCTCGTTGATGATGTTGTCTATGAAACTTGCTACAGTAGCCTGTCCTTTACCAACCACATTCACAAACTTCATAATGCGCTCATGTGTCTCTTCTTTGATGCATACCTGTTTACCGTTTCTTGCAGTAAAGTCGGCTTTGGACATAAACTTGTCTATATACCCAACTTTTTTTTCTGCTTGGGACGACACGGTTACATTCACTGTGGACTGAATACTGATGTATTCCTTTGTCGCACCATTCTTTCTTTTTCTGTTTCTTTCCATTGTTCTCTAAATTTTATTGTTATACAAAATCGAGGATATTGAAGTCCTCTATGCTGTCTGGCACTTTAAACACCTTCTTTGACTTGGATATTTCTTCTATCTTGTGAGTTTGCAGGTAGAAGGTGACAAATTCATGAATGTTTTTCTTGCACTCCTTGCTGTTCTCCATGAATTTCTCATAGAATTGGTTACCATCCATCTCGTGGAAGACCTTTCCTGCATGTCGTTTCTCCTTGTCCGTAGCTTTTGAAGCCTTGACCGTCTTCACGGCTGTATCTATGTCCTCAAAACTTGTTCCTTTTGCTTGCGGTACATCGGCATCGTCCTCATCGTCTGAATACTTCACACCGACATCTTCTATGCGGACATTTGTAAACACATCATCCAGTAGTTCATCAGGAATCCTTGCCGTGTTCTTTGGTGGATCCTCGAATGTCACGTCATTCTCAGACACAGGCTCTGACTCAGTTTGCTTCTGTACCGTTTCTTCTTTCTTTCGCAGTTGGGACACTTTGAAAAGGCTTTTGCCTACAAGTGCCATCGGGTCGATGGGTGGCTTTTCCTCTTCTTCCTTATTGTTCGCAACTTCAAGGAGCAACTTGTTGTAAAAATAGATAGTCCAGACATTGAATGCAACCAAAACTATCATGAATATACTTTCCATTGTCATGCTTATTCCTTTTTATTTGTCATACATTCCAGTCATCTATCTCTTTTCTCAGCAAGCCGTTGATTTCTTCCTGGTTCTCTTCAAGATGTCTCTCAAGAATAAGGTCGATATAACCACCAACTGTCAACTCATGCTTTGCGAGCACACTGACAATCCTCGAAATTCTCTTGTGTATCTCACGACTGATATAAACGCATTGACGAGTCTTTATCTCGTTTCGTTTGAGAAATGCAGCATCATAACTTTCAGAAGAAACCTTGGATGGCTTGCGTGAAGTTGACGGTTTGTCGGTCTGCGAGCGTTGTGGTTTCTTTCCCGCCTCTTCTTTCTCTTCGGTATCCTTCACTGGGTTTTGGGAAGCTCCGTCAAGAATGGATGCCGTTGTCGTGCCAATCTTGCTCTTGCCAATAGAGGCAATGAGCAGATTTTCATCTATTGCGTCAGTGTTGATTTTTCTGCTTACCATAGGCTCATGTCTTTATGATTTCACAAATCTCGTCGGACAACTCCTTGATGCCACTCCCTCGCAACAGGTTTGGGTCTGATGGAAAGATGGTGGAACGGAACACTGCCTTTCTGTTCTCCGACAGCTCTCTTCTGAAACGTTTGCTGTCTGGCAGTCGTGTGTTGAGAACCGAATAGTCGAGAGACTTGAACATACCTTCATATACATCATACAAACTCGTGCGTTCTCGTTTGTCAACCATTGTCCAAAAGAAAGCAAGTTTCTTGGTGACCGACCAACCCTGTGTCAAAAAGTTGTCGTGGAACAACTGCATGAAGCTCATTGCGCTTTCTACAACAAAGCGGTCTGCGCTGACGGGTACAAAGATGTAATCCATCTGAGACAAGGTCTTCATGACGCCCTCACTTTTGATAGTCCCAGGCATGTCAAAGAAGATGAAATCAAGTTTAACCTCTGTTTCATTCAACACTGTCTCTGCGTCGTCAAGCGCATTGACAGCATTGCTTCTCGTTACGCTGAAGGACTTCTTGCCCAGCTTTTTGAAATGCTCACAGGCTTGCGCCTTGAAATAGTCGCTGCTTTTGATGAGTTCCAGTTCCTCGTCTCGCAGGTCTGCAAGGTTGTATTGTGGCTCGTCACAGTCTATGACCGCCACATTGTAACCCTTGACATTGTGAAAGTAGTTGGCTACAAGAGCCGTGATGGTGGACTTTCCTATTCCGCCTTTCTGTGTTGCGAACGCAACAAATCTTGTCTTACTCATATCGTTAACTTTTTAAATTGTTGATTACTCGTTTCTATGATTTCCTGCCAATTCAAAGATATGAACACTTTGATGTCCATGTCTATCGGTCATTGCTCCATTATGGAGACCTTGAACTGTTGCAATGCTTCATCATTTCCATACGACAGTACGACAGTGAATCAGTAAGTCTGTACGTCAGTGGAGCATCATGGATGCAAAGAGACGCTGCAATAGTGACAGGCTTATTCGTTGCTGCAAATGCTTGTTTCATCATATTTTCAAATCATTGGTTCAATGTTTCGGCTGCAAAATAACAACGAAATTTCCAAAAAACAATGGTTTTCAAATCCTGTGGCAGCATGTTGCCGATAGTTGCAGTGGTTGTCTGGGGTAGCATTGTTACAAGGGCGCATTTTTAGCCGTAATTTTGCACCCGAAAGGCAAAGCAATGGATAGCGCATCCATATCGTTCCGACAAGAACAAGGCTTGATGCTCCGCAAAGGACAGGATTTCCCGAACAGCTTCCATTCGGGATGGGACAGCTTCTTACGAAGGCTAACTTCAATCCACCCTAAGCGGATTTTTATGTCCTCAAAGACATAGCAAGGTATGTTTTGAGTTACTCAAAACCTTTGGAGTTACTCTCCAAAGACCTTGCCCTGCCGGGTTGGTAGCCTCTCCGAAGTCGGGCTCCCCATGTTCCAATCTGACGATAGTTTGCTCAGTTCCATTATTGCCGCATGTACCACTTAATCCATTTTAATATGAACACAGAAAGAAAACGAGGGGGACGAATCCCCAAGCTGAACCCGAAGTCGCACCATGTGATGCTTCGGTTCGACGATGACGAATGGATGAAATTCCTCGTCATGTATGAGCAGACTGATGTGAAGGCGAAGGCTGTCTTTGCCAAGGCACGCATCTTCGGCGAGCCGTTCAAGGTGCTGCGTGAGGATAAGACATTGGTGGAATACTACACCAAGCTTTCTTCTTTTCACTCGCAGTACCGAATGATTGGCAACAACTACAACCAGGTTGTCAAGGAACTCCGTTGTCATTTCTCAGAGAAAAAGGCGATGGCTTTGCTCTATAAGCTGGAGAACTGCACCAGGGAACTGGTCTCTCTTACCCGTGGAGATTGTTGAACTAACCCGTAAGTTTGAGGAAAGATGGTCGCAAAGATAAGTTTCGGAAGTTCATTGTATGGCGCACTGGCATACAATGGTGAGAAGATTAACAAGGAAGAGGGAAAGCTCTTGGCAACGAACAAAATCTTCGATGATTGTTCGGGAAAGACGTGCATCACCAACGCCTTGCGTGATTTCCAGCGATACCTTTCTCCGCATATAAGAACGGAAAAGCCTGTCGTGCATATCTCCCTGAATCCGCATCCTGATGATGTGCTGACGGATATGGAGATGGAGAACATCGCACGGGAATACTTGGAGCGCATGGGATATGGCAACCAGCCATACATGGTTTACAAGCATGAGGACATCGACCGTCATCACATGCACATCGTGACCATCCGAGTGGATGAAAACGGCAAGTGTTTGGATAGCCGATACAACTACCATAGGAGCAAGGCTATCACCCGTGACTTGGAGGAGAAGTACAATCTCCACAAGGCGGACCGCAAGCAACGCCAGGCAGACAATCCACTTCGCAAGGTGGATGTAAGCCAAGGCAATGTGAAGAAGCAGGTTGCCAACACAGTAAAATCTCTCTGCGCTACCTACAGGTTCCAGTCCTTGGGCGAGTACCGTGCACTTCTCTCCTTATATAATATATCCGTGGAGGAAGTCAGAGGCGAAGTTGGCGATCGTGAGTATCATGGTTTTGTCTATTCTGCCACGGACGGACAGGGCAATAAGGTCGGAAATCCTTTCAAGGCTTCCAAGATTGACAAATCTGTCGGTGTGGAGGCAATAGAAAAACGGTTCGCTTATTCTACCAAGAAGTTCAAGGAGGACAAGAAACTCTCCGAGATGACCAAACATAGCGTGAAAGCAGTCTTGAAGCAGACGTATCATAAGGATAAGTTTGTTGAACTGCTGAAAGCAAAGGGCATTGATGTTGTTTTCCGACATACAGCTGACGGCCGTATCTACGGAGCAACATTCATTGACCATCGCACTCAAAGCGTTTTCAATGGTTCAAGACTTGGAACGAATCTTTCTGCCAATGCCATGCAGGAGCACTTCACCTTGCCTTACGAGAATGAGCAACCGATACCGCTTACCATTCCAACGGAAGATGGCGTTGTCTTGGAGAAGGAACTTCAAAGCTCTGAATTGTTCGACGAGTACGGCAGCGGTCTTGGACTTATGGCAGGGAATGGTTCTTCCAACGAGGCACAGGAAGCAGCATTTGATAGAGAGTTACGCAGAAAGAAAAAGAAGCGAAAAGGCCCGAAACTTTAATCATTGTCAAGGTTGGCTTTCTTATACAATGGAGAAAGCCTGCCTTCAGCCATAGTATTTATTATTAGTTGATTATCAGTGTTATACGCTCTAAACGGTAGAAAAGTGACCGTATGGATTCTGATTAGATACGAGAAGGTGAAGATTTAACGTATTTAACTTTTGATCACATCAGAAATCACGGAATAAGGGTTGGGAGGGGCGCTTTTAACCGAGCCCATAATGTGGTGAATGGAAGTTTTAGGATGAAATTCATAAAGGGGTACGTTTGAAACGACTCCCTTTAAGGGTGTGATTACATGTCATACTTTTTTTGTTCTAAAAAGCATTTTTGTGTAGTTTACAATGCTACGTTTTACGTTTTTTTTACTTGGTAAACGCAGTTTTTTCATTATTTATGCCGTATTTCGAGATAAAAACATTATCTTTGCGGTGTAAAATGTGATACCAGTATCAAAAATAGTACTCTAATATGATATTTGAACGTAAAAAATACTTGAATGAACTTATTGCAGGACGTGGCAACGGGCTTGTGAAGATTATAACAGGTGTCAGACGATGTGGAAAGTCTTTCCTGCTGTTTGACATCTGGCATAACTGGCTTTTGGAACATGGGGTGACTGAAAGTCACATCATTGAGATACAACTTGATGATTTCCGAAACAGGCGGTTGAGAAAGCCAGATGCCTTGCTCGACTACATAGACTCAAAGGTAGTGGATGATGGTAATCCTTATTATATAGTCTTGGACGAGGTGCAACTTGTAGAAGAATTTGTGGAGGTGATTCTTAGCTTGACACACATGAGGAATGTGGATGTGTATGTGTCAGGCTCAAACTCTCGTTTCCTGTCAAGTGATGTTGTGACTGAGTTCCGAGGCAGAGGTGACGAGATACGCATCTGGCCTCTCACCTTTGACGAATACTTTAATGGTATTGGGGGCGATATACGCAAAGCTTGGTTAGATTACTATACTTTTGGAGGACTGCCACAAGTAGCATTATTGGAAACGGAAGAAAAGAAGACAGACTATTTGCGTGGTCTGTATGAAACGACCTATCTGCGTGACGTAATTGAGCGCAACCATCTGCGTAATCCTGAAGGGATGAAGGAATTGGTGCGTGTAATAGCCTCGGGCATTGGTTCATCAACCAATCCAACGAGAATAGCCAATACCTTTCAATCTTCACAAGGGGTAACCATAAAAAGAGACACTATAAAACAATACATTGACTATTTAAAAGACTCTTTCTTGATAGAGGAAGCCTTACGCTATGATGTGAAAGGAAGAAAATATATTGGTACCGAGACAAAATACTACTTCGCAGACATCGGCATACGTGCAGCCATTCTCAATTACCGCCAACAGGAAGAAACGCATATTATGGAGAATATCATCTACAATGAACTCCGTAGCCGTGGATATAATGTGGACGTAGGATTGGTTGAACTTGGTGGCAAGGATGAGAACGGCAAGTTTGTCAGAAGGCAGTTGGAGGTTGACTTTGTGGTGAACCGCCCTCCATACAGAGTGTATATCCAGTCGGCTTTCCATATGCCTACGCTAGAGAAGGAACAGCAAGAGCGACGCCCATTATTGTCAATCAATGACCACTTCCGCAAGATTGTCATTGTCGGTGATGACATTCATCGCAAAGAAGATGAACTCGGCGTGTTGACTATTGGATTATTGGATTTCCTGACGGACAAGAACTTGTTGGAGCAAGGCTAAATTATCTATGCACAATCTGTTCGTTTCGCACGCCAAGAACGGCAATGGTTCAACCTCGGTAGTCCGTAGGCCGCACACCAAGGTTGTGCGAGACGTAACGACTGAAATATGCAGGTGACGAGAAACCAAACATATCAGATATTTGCACGAAGGTGAGCGACTTGTCGCGCAACAGACGCGAGATGTCGAGCACCGTGTAGCGGTTGATCCAAAAGTTGGCGGCATAGCCACTGACAGACTTCGACACTTCTGATAGATACTTTGATGTCACACACAACTTATCGGCATACCATGTCACTTCCCGGTGAGTGCGATATTCGCCGTTTTCAAGCAAAGAAAGAAAACGGCTCATGAGTGTGGCATATTGTGTGGAAACGTCCTGTTCCTGATAGAGTGAGGCATGGAAATCAAAAAAGTCGATGATGAGCGACTGCACTATATTTATCAACATATCATGATAGAAATGGTGGGCAGTCTGAGCAATACGTATCTGCAAGTTGTCAAAATTGCGGCGACATTGCTCAAACTGCTCCTCGTTAAGGTGCATGATGGGATTTAGGAACAAGGCCAACTGTCCTTTCATGCCATAGTTGCATTGTGGAGTGCATACTTCAATGAATGGTGCAGCAATATATATCATTATCACACGGAAACGACTGTCCGTCTTGACAGACTGAACCAGTTTGCCTTGGCGTACAATCATAAGATTGCCACGCTTCATCTCAAGCTCCTTGCCGTTGAACATAATATGGCACATGCCATCAAGACATAGCGCATGTCCCAGATAGCCTTTATAAGCTTCTGTTCCTATTCCCGACAAGCTGTCGGTAATGATAATGTTTTGTTGCTGTTCCATTCTCACTTTCAGTTAGTCAATCATACTTTATATAACGATAAACACGCTCTTTTATTGTGCTTTGTCGACAATTCTCGAACCACCGAACACATCACTTATCTCCATTGAAGAGAGTGCCTTGTCTATAGCCACAACCTCATCTTGTGAGAAACAGATGTCGGCAGCCCCGATATTCTCCTTCAATCGGCACAGGCAGCGTGTGCCTGGAATTGGCACAATCCAAGGCTTCTTGCTCATCATCCATGCCAATGATACTTGCGCAGGAGTGGCGTGCTTCTCCATGGCAAGTTGTTCAATCATTTCAAACAGACATTTGTTCTTCTCGAAACTGTCCTTTTGATACTGAGGCATTACTGCACGATAGTCAGTCTGTGCGTCAAACTTCGACTCGGTGTTGTAGCACTCCGAGAGCACTCCGTTGGCAAGTGGCGAGAAAGCCACAAAACCCACGCCAAGTTCCTTGCACACGGGGAAAAGACTCTCATGCCGGCGTGCCATCATCGAATAGCGGTTCTGCACGGCGGCAACTGGGCAAACCCTGTGTGCACGTCGCAGATAATCCTCTGTTGTTTCCGAAATGCCCCAATGCAGAATTTTGCCTTCTCTTATAAGCGCAGCCATTGTATCAGCCACTTCTTCGGGTTCAACGTTATTGTCAATGCGGTGCTGGTAGTAGAGGTCGATGTGGTCGGTGCGAAGACGACGCAACGAACCTTCAACAGCAGCTCTGATTACCTCTGGACGTGAATCTGGGATAAGTGGATGGTTGCCCGGAAGTTCCGGATGGTCGAAGCGAATGCCGAACTTGGTGGCAATCACCACTTTGTTGCGGTAGGGAACCAAGGCTTCACCCACCATCTCCTCGTTGAGATGAGGATTGTCGGGCGTGCCGTAGATTTCGGCTGTATCGAAAAACGTACAACCCATATCTACGGCATTTGCCAGCAATGTCATAATATCTTCCTTGTCTGCCGGTGCTCCGTATGCATGACTTAATCCCATACATCCTAACCCTACGGCTGATACTTGAAGCTTGCTTTTTCCTAATGTTCTGAATATCATAGTTCTCTCTTTGATATTTCTGCTTATTGACGACCTTAACGTCTCATTTATTCTGCAGGCTTAACCAGGCTTCGCCACTCCATGAAGTTTTTCGCCATCTGACCGTCGTGGTGGTCGAAGAAGAGACTGTGGGCGGTGTCGAGCGTGGCAATGGTTTGCATGTCATCAGCATCGAGTTCGAAGTCAAAGAGATTCAGATTCTCTTCCATGCGCTCTTTGTGGACGGTCTTAGGAATGATAATCACATCACTCAGTAGCAGCCAGCGCAAAGCTATCTGGGCTGCTGTCTTGCCGTGTTTCTCGCCAATCTGAGTGAGGGTTGGGTTGGTGAACAGTCCGTTGAGACCTTCAGCCAGCGGAGCCCACGCCATGATATGAGTGCCAAACTCATCCATGAATTTGCGCGCCTCGTGCTGCTGGTTGAATACGTGAGTTTCTATCTGGTTTACCATTGGCACAATCTCCATGTTGGACGCAAGATCCACGAGATGGTCTGGGAAGAAGTTGCTCACTCCGATGGCACGAACCTTGCCAGCCTTGTAAGCCTTTTCCATGTCACGATAGGCTCCGTAGCGGTCGCAGAAAGGCTGGTGGAGGAGCATCAGGTCGATGTGGTCGGTCTGCAGTTTGCGCAGACTCTCATCGATGCTCTTCATAGTCTGTCCCTCACCGTAGTTTGAAATCCAGACCTTAGACACAAGGAAAAGTTCATCACGATTCACGCCGCTCTTTTTCCATGCGCTGCCCACTGCTTCCTCGTTATGATAAGCCTGTGCGGTGTCTATCATCCGATAGCCTACGCTGAGTGCATCCAGCACACAACGCTCACACTCATCAGGCGAAACCTGATAAACTCCATATCCCAGTTGTGGCATTTCCACGCCATTGCTTAACTTTATCTTATTCATAATCTTTGAGTCTTTATATTGTTTGTTTTGTTCGTTTGCTTTATTCTATTCTTGATTTCTTTCGTAATAATTATCTTGATTTTATCTGGATAAATTCTCCTGAATCCATTTCTGCAGTAAGTCAGCAAGAACCACATTGTTCTTCTCAGCAAAGAGAAAGTGGCTGTTGCCCTTGATTCCTATCTTCGGCAATACCACGAGCTGGGCTTTGCCGCCATGACGGTTGATGCAATCCACAAACATCTTTGCCATATCCACTCTTGCTCGCCAATGGTCGAGCGCCCAATCCTGACTTGGAGATTCCGGGATGTTATCGCCGTAATATATAATAACAGGTATGTGGGTGAGCTGCTCGAAGTCTTTGGCAGAGATGGCTTTTGCTTCCAATACTCCATACGAGTCGTTGCACTTGATAGGTGCAGGAACTTCGGCTTCGGGGAATACGAAATCGCTGCCAGGTTCATAAGCTGCCACAGCTTTTACACGGTTGCTCTTGATGGCAGTCAGCCAACCCGGACCACCTCCCTGTGAATGGGTGACAAGGATTCCATCGCCCGATTTCTCGAACACGGCAGCAACTGCATTGGCAATCACTTCTGGGTCATAATCGCCCGTATTGGGAGTAATCTGACGGAAGAACTGCTCCAAGCTGGCAGAATCGTCAGGAAACTGACTGCCTGCGAAAAGATTTGGCCAATGTCCCATTCTGAAATTCTCAAACCAATACTGGTCTTGCGGCTTAGCAGAGATGGAAGCCGAAACGGTGGAATTTCCTGCTCGTCCACGTCGTGGCTGATCTACGATGTAAGTGCTGAATCCACGGCGCAGGAAGAGGGTTCCGAAACCTTCACGTCCATCGGGCGTAGTTTCCCATGTCTTGCCCGATTGTCCTGCTCCATGCAGAAACACCATCGGGTAAGGATTTGAAACTGCAGGTATCTGGTAAGATACGTATGCGTGGTCGCCATGCAAGGTCTGTCCCTGCGGATTGGTCTGGTCGTGAGTATCATATACTCCTTCGCCCTTGACAACGATTCCGCCTGCCATAAAACTACCCTGTTCTTTTATGACAAGCGGAGCTTTGCCCGTATTGTTCTGTGCAAATCCTGCACAAGCAAAAAGCAGCGTAACGGCTGCAATAAATAACTTTTTCATTTTGCAATAATCGTTTTTGTTATGACTGTTGTGATTTTGTTTTTTACATTTAGTATGATGGCTACGAAACTTAAAGCTACGAAGAGCAACATAATCCATGACATTGTGAAGGGGGTGCCTGTAGAGAATGAAGCCAATAGCAATGAAGAAATGATGCCGCTGCCATACTGCAAGGCCCCCATGAATGCCGCCGCCGAACCAACCATAGTGGCAGGGACGGCATCAAGCGCAGCCGCATTGGTGCATGATGCGATAATGCCGTTCATGCTGAAGATGATGAATACGAAGCCGATGATGCCAAATATGCCACCCCAACCCGTGGAGGCAGACAGAAAAAGACCTATGCCACCAATGATGGCTGTAGAGGTAGAGAACAGCAGGAGCTTGTCAAGTGAATAAAGAGTAACCATTTTTCTGTTGAAAAGTCCGATGCTCGACACCCCTATCATGTTCATTCCGAAAAGCAGTCCGTAATATTTTGCATCCACATGAAAATAAGAGATATAGACAAACGGAGAACCTGCTATAAAGGCATAGATGGCAACATAAAAGGAAGCCACGCTCAACGTATATGCCATATAAGGCTTGTTTTTGACAAGACGCAGATAGCACATAAATTCGCGCTTGATGGAGTCGTTGGCTCTTTTTTCTTTAGGTAGAGTTTCAGGCAAGAAAAATACAGCCACGAAAAGCATTGCACTCAGAGCCGTCATCAGCCAGAATATGGCTCTCCATGACCATATATCCTGCAAGAAGCCTCCGGCAAGAGGAGCTATGATAGGAGCAAGTGCAAGGATGGTCATCAAAGCCGACAACATCCTTGCAGCCTCCGTGCGATTGTACAAGTCGCGCACCATTGAGCGTGAGAGCATCGGTCCGATGCAGGCTCCTGTAGCCTGAAACACTCGCCATATAACAATCTCTGTGATGGAATCGGACATGGCGCATCCTATAGAGCCTATGGTGAATGTAGCCATACCCGCATACAGCGGTTTTTTCCTGCCGATGCGATCGCTGATAGGTCCCCATATCAGTTGTGCGATGGCAAAACCGATAAGAAATCCTGTGATGGTAAACTCCACATTTCCGCCTAACGCCTTCTCCATAGCCGGCATGGCTGGCAGGTAGATGTCGGTGGAAAGTGTGGTGCAACCCATCAGTCCGCTCAGAATGAGCATGAACAACCATTGTTGCTTATTCTCTTGTGAAATTTTCTTCATTGTCATATTCTTGATTTAAAATTCCGCTGCAAAGTTACGGAGAATCAAGAATAGAGACTTTACGATAAATTCGGCTCGTATTACACAAAATTCATATAAACACAGTATTGGGCACAAAACGATGAACCACCGAGCGAAACCTTACATGAATACTCTATCTTGATGTGCCTCTATTTTTTATATTGCTGTCCGGTAAAACTTTTTCAAACAGCAATATTTGGAAGGGAATGTTTCAATCGAACCCATAATGTGCCAAACAATAGTTATCCTATGAAATTTTATAGGTACGTTTGACACATCACTCTTAATAGATATTATTATTCATGTTCATTGTTCTGAAATCTGTTTTAAACTATTATTCGCTTTTTTATAAAAGCAAAGCAAATGATGCCCCACATGCCAATGTGTTCATCCATTCTCCACTTGCCTTGTTATGCGACGGTTGCAGATTGTAATCAATGAAGAAGCGGATGCCGTAATTGTTGTTTGCCTTAAAAGAGCAGGACAGGCCGCTGCCAAAGCATACACCGTTTCTTGTACCGACAGTAACATTGGAAAGTTCCAAACGTGGATAATGCACAAAACCACATAGAAGTTTACTGCCAATTGCCCACCGCTGTGACAACGGATAAGAAAAGTAACTGCCACCACATAAGGAAACAGCGTCAAATGAATTTTCTTCTGCCTTGTCACCATTAACTATCAACGCTGTGTTTGATACAGTAAACCGTCCGCCTATGCCAAGGTAAGGATTAAAGAAATATGCCCCTTCCAATCCGACGGAAGAACCTGATGAGGTGCGGAAAGTATTGTTTTCGTCGATGTCATATCTGCTGAGAGGGACGTTAAGTCCCACATATAAGCTTGCGAACGACGGATTGCCCATTCCGCCATCCAATTGGAAGTCAGTTGTGGCAGAATGATTGATGCCTTTATTCTTGAATATCAAGTCACCAATCCAATAGCCCATCTCTGTGGTGAGTATTCCTATTCCTGCACCAGTCAGCACATCGCTCAGCCAATGCTTGTTGTTGGCCATACGCATAAGTCCCGTTGCTGTAGCCGTAGTATAAGCACCTATACTTATCCAAGGACTTTTATGCCCATATTCCTTTGAAAGCATAGTGGCAGTCATGAAGGCTGTAGCTGTATGTCCAGAAGGAAAAGAGTGCTCGTTGGAACCGTCGGGGCGCGTTACGTGCGTTGTGGTTTTCAGCGTATTCACCACACCGCCCATAAGCATGGCAGAAAATGCATCAGATACCAACATTCTGCTCCAAGAGCTGCGTCCTTCTACTCCTGCAGTCTTTAGTCCGAGCATGACGGCTGCTGGCGCAAACTGCATATAATCATCAGTATGGTTGCGAAACTTAGGCATATAGTCGTTGCGCAGACTACGAAAATGGTCATCTTCACTCTTTACGATGAGTCCAGCAGCAACCAAGGGAACACCTACATATGTCATCTGATACAGTCGGGATGAAGAGAACTTGTCCAATTTGCTTTCTACCTTTGGCGAAGGTTGATCTGGTTGATTAACAACTGGTATACTGTCGTTCAACTCTTCCGCAGTCACATTATTGTTGCTGACAACAAAAACGCAGATGGTTAAAGCCAAACGTAGTTTAGTCCGCTTCGTCATATTAAACGTGTAGCGCATTGCATGGTAAACACAAAATCCTATGAGAACGCCCAATATTCCGCCACATAATACATCAGCAGGATAATGAACACCAAGATAAACTCGCGAATAGCACACGCACAGAGCTAAAGTTATCAAGAAGCCTGTAGTCCATCGTCTACGTATAATCAATGATGCAAGCGAAACGGCACCGAAGGAGTTTGCAGCATGGCTTGAAACAAAGCCATATTGTCCGCCACGATACCCATTAACAAGATGCAGCAAGCCTTCCAGCTCAGTGGCATGTGACGGTCGCAAGCGTGCAAAGAACGGTTTTAGAACACTTGATGAAACCTGATCGCACAAAGCAACAGTCACGACCATGGCGATAATCATACCGATAGCCACTGAGTGATTGAAATGCTTGAAGACATATATAATGAATAACAGTGACGGCGCTACCCACAATATACGAGAAGACATAAACTGCCAAAAGCAATCCTGCAAATAGCCTCCGTCGTAATTTAACAACAGCATAATATGTTTGTCTATGCTGTCAAGTTTGTCTATGAATATTTCCCACATAAGTACCTTATTTTGTTTGCGACAATATAATTCTTTGAGCAAAGATAAGGTGGAACTTTGTGGAAATGTTGGAGATTGTACAAAATCTCGGGATTTCATCTGAAACTTACAACAAAACATTGTTGGTTCTCTTTGTATTGGTATTCTATATTCCAACCATGATAATCGCAAATAGCCTTGACAATGGCCAAACCAAGTCCGTTACCGCTCTTGTTTTGTGTCGGGCGATAGAACCGACGGAAGATAAGCGATGGGGATAGCGGCGGTTCTGCGGAAGTATTGGAGATGGTAAGTCTTTTGTCGTTTATACTTATAGTAATAGCTCCATCGGGGATGTTGTGCCTCACGGCATTGATGAAAAGATTGTTGACCATACTCTCCAAGAGGATGCGGTTGGCATTGAGGCTCAATGGTTTTTGTATATACTTTCTGTATATGTGCAAATGACCTGAAATACTTTCAAGTGAGGGGAGAAGGCTGTCAATGAATAGGTCGAGCTGTATTCGCTCCTTGGTGTCAAACTGCTTGTTGTCAATCTTTGCAAGCAACAGCAGACTGCGGTTGAGATGCGAAAGACGTGATGTCATTTGAAAAAGGTCTTGTATGATGTTTGCCTGTTCTGCCGTCAACTCGGGTTGCTGCAACAGAAGTTCCAGTTTGGTTTGGAATATAGCAAGTGGTGTTTGCAACTCATGCGAGGCATTCTCCGTGAATTCCTTTTGTGCGACATAACTGTCAATATCCTTCTTCATCAGTTTGCGCAAAGCATCGGTAAGTCTTTCAAACTCTTTCACGTCGCTTTGCGGCATGACAGGAACTTGCATATTCTCCAGTTTGAAAGACTCAACCATACAGAGTGTCTTGTCGAAAGGTTGCCACAGTTTTTTCGACATCATCCGTATGGTCAACATGATGCCAATAAACAGCAAGGCTGTTATCAGCAGATATTGCAGCATGATGCCCTTCATGATGTCTTCCTCCAAATCCATCATAGGGATGTCATTCCCTGACTGTACAGCCTCTATCAAGTCTGCCATATCCTCTGCATAATAATTCTTGGTAAGCAGATAAAATGCAGGGGCGGCAAGCACAAACAATGTGGCAATGCACGCAACAAAGCGTGTCATCGACTTACGCATAAGGCTTTTTGATTTTCCATGCCTTGCTGTTTCGTTGAATTTCGTCATATAGCATTCCATTTATACCCCATACCATATACATTCTTGACACAATCCCTAATGCCAGCCTTTGCGAGTTTGGCTTTCAGGTTCTTGATATGCGTGTAGATAAAGTCGAAATTGTCCATCATGTCGGCGAAGTCGCCGCTCAGATGTTCGGCAATTGCACTCTTTGATAGTACACGATTCTTATTGCCGATGAAGAACAACAGCAATTCGTACTCGGACTTTGTCAACGTGAGGGAATGTCCGTTGGCAGTAACACTCTTTTCAAGCAAGTTGATGCAAATGCCTCCACACTCCAGCATATTGTTCGCTCCAAATTCCTTGCGGCGTATGATGGCATAGATGCGTATACTCAGTTCGGCAAGATGGAAAGGCTTGGCGAGGTAGTCATCTGCCCCTATCTGCAATCCCTTCACCTTGTCATCAAGCGAATCCTTGGCTGAAACAATAATCACTCCAGCCGGATTGTTGCGCTGTTTGATGTCGCGCAGAATGTCAAGACCGTTGCCGCCGGGTAGCATCAGGTCGAGCAACACACAGTCGTAATCATAGACGCGAACCTTCATCATGGCATCGTTAAAGTCAAAGGCTTGTTCGCACAGATACTTCTCGCCTTTGAGGTAATCAACAATGCTGTCGGATAGTTTGCGCTCATCTTCTATTATCAGTATTTTCATTTCTATTTTATTATTTGTAAAGCATAACGATACTGCCAGCAGTTATCAGCAAGGCACCCACGATGACTTTGGCGTTTATCGGTTCTTTCAAGAACATGAACGACAGGCAGATGGTGAATACCACACTGAGTTTGTCGATGGGGGCAACACGTGATACGTCGCCCAGTTGCAAGGCTCTGAAATAAAAGAGCCATGACAGCCCCGTGGCGGCTCCCGAAAGAATGAGGAATATCCATGTGCGCGATGGAATGCACCGAAAGTCGCATGTGTGGTTGCCCAGTATGGCAATGCCCCATGTGATGAACAAAATGACCGTGGTGCGGATAGCCGTAGCGAGGTCAGAATCAACGTCTTTCACTCCAATTTTGGCGAAGACTGCCGTCAATGCGGCAAAGAAGGCTGACAACAAAGCGTAATATTTCCACATAGTTGTGATGATTTGTGTATATGATAATATAAACGCAGCAATGAAAAGCATATTGCAGTATTCATGTTACAATACTGTTAAAAATCAGTTTTATTCCTTATGCTGTACAAAACTACAAAATATCAACAGACTCCTTCCGTATTTTTGCGGACGAATTTGTGGAAACGCAACGTAATAATATAAAAGGAATAAAATATGAACATCAAGACATTTATAAGCCGTCCCATTCTGTCGGTCATGCTTTCGGTTGTCATTGTCATAATAGGCTTCATCGGACTTCTCTGTCTTCCGTTGGAGCAATATCCAGACATTGCTCCGCCAACCATCAAGGTGAGCGCAACATACGTTGGAGCCAATGCCGAGACAGTAATGAAGAGCGTGGTAACACCATTGGAGGCTTCGATAAACGGTGTGGAAAACATGCAATATATGACTTCCACAGCCGCCAACAACGGCACTTGCGCCATAACCATATACTTCAAGCAAGGGTCTGACCCCAACATGGCTGTGGTGAATGTGCAGAACCGTGTAGCTTCGGCTCAAGGACTGTTGCCAGCCGAAGTGACAAAGAGCGGCGTAACTGTACGCAAGACGCAAAACTCCAACCTGAAGTTCCTCACACTGTACAGCCCTGACGGTCGTTATGATTCCAAGACATTGACCAACTACATGAAAATAAATATCGAGCCGCGGTTGTCGCGCATAGCTGGTGTTGGTGAGGTGAATGTTTTTGGAGCCGACTATGCGTTGCGTATATGGCTCGACCCTGCAAAAATGCATGCCTATGGACTGGTGCCAGCTGACATAGACAATGCCTTGGCTGCACAAAACCTCGAATCGCCTATGGGAGCATTGGCTGCGGAGTCGGACAATACTTTTCAATATGTACTGAAATATCGTGGACGCTACAGCAACGAAAGCGAGTTCAGCAATATCGTGATTAAAGCCTCTGCCGATGGTGGTGTGTTGCGCCTTGGCGATGTGGCACGGGTTGAGTTGGGTACGGTTGACTACAACATGAAGAGTACAACCAATGGTAAGCCTGGCGCATCGGCAAGCATCACACAAGCGGCTGGAACCAACGCCAATGATATTATCAAGCAAATAGATAAGATAGAGGAAGATGTACGCCAATCACTTCCCGACGGAATGGTATTGGAAGACCAGACAAGCGTAATGGATTTCCTTAATGCCTCCATGCGCAATGTCACGGAAACGCTCGTCATTGCCCTCGTGCTTGTGGTGATTGTCATATTTGTATTTCTGCGTGACTGGCGGTCGATGGTCATACCAACCATTGCCATTCTTGTGTCGCTCATCGGTACGTTTGCCTTTATGTATGCCGTTGGTTTTAGTCTGAATCTGCTTACGCTTTTTGCCCTTGTACTTGTCATTGGAACAGTGGTTGACGACTCCATTGTCGTAGTCGAGGCTGTTCAAGCAAAGCTCAGCCAAGGTAGCGATGGTGTATTTCGTGCTACAACAGAAGCCATGAAAGACTTGAAGTCGGCACTCATCACCACTACCATTGTCTTTATGGCGGTTTTCATTCCTGTGAGTTTCACAAGCGGAACTACAGGTGTGTTCTATAAAGAGTTTGGACTGACAATGGCTGCTGCCGTAGCCATATCCTTGTTCAATGCCTTGACGCTGTGTCCAGCTCTTAGTACCTTGGTCTTGAAGCGGAAGAAAAAGCCAGTAGAAAACAAGCAGAACAAATTGCAGAATGCCTATATGCGTTCAATCTTGAAGACTGTGAAGCACCGCAAACTTGTTATGCTTTCATTGCCGCTTTCCATTGTCCTATTAGCCATTATGATTGCTACGACCAAGACAAGTCTTGTGCCACAAGAGGATATGGGAACTATTGATGTGAACGTGCAATGCCGACCAGGATATAGTCTTGCACAAACAGGCAAGGTGATGGATGAAGTGGAAGCTGTAGTTAAGAACATTCCGCAAATCAAGATACATACACGAATTGACGGACGCGATGCACAACAAAACCAAACTTCTTCTGCCGGATTCCTGTCTGTCCGTCTGAAAAATTGGTCGGAGCGTACAGGTCGTGCCGATGACATCGACAGCGTGGTAAACGAGATCTACCGCCGCACGGCTTTCATCAAAGAAGCCGATGTAAACTGTGCCACGCTGCCCACCATACGTGGTTATGGTTCGGCAAGCGGTTTTGAACTTTATGTACAGAACCGCTCTGGCGAGGATTTCAAGGCTCTCGCCGTTGCTACACAAAAATTCATAGATGCCTTGAACAAGCGTCCGGAAATAGGCAAGGCACACTACACGTTCAATATGGACTATCCGCAGTATTCGGTAGAAGTGGATGCCGCACGGTGTATGATGAAAGGTGTGTCGCCCAGGGAGGTACTCGCCACCATGTCAGCCTATATAGGCGGTGACTATGCCTCGAACATCAACAAGTACACCAAACTCTATCGGGTGATGGTGCAGTCGGAAGCGGCAGACAGGCTCAATGAGGAAGCTTTGAGGAATATGTTTGTGAGAAGTGCTGACGGAACGATGTCGCCATTGAGTGAATATGTGGTACTGAAGAAAGTGAACGGAGCCGAATATCTGACACACTTCAACCTTTTCCCTTCCATCCGCATAAATGGAACTGCCGCCGCAGGCTATAGTTCTGGACAAGCCATACAGGCGATAAGCGAAGTGGCTGCACAGACGTTGCCAAAAGGCTACGGCTACGAGTTAGGCGGATTGTCGCGTGAAGAATCGTCGCAAGGCAATGCCACCATTGCAATATTGGTCATAAGCATTGTGTTCATATACATCATACTTTGCTGCCTCTATGAAAGTCTGCTCATACCGTTTGCCATTATCCTTGTCGTTCCGTTCGGCTTGTGCGGAAGTTTTCTTTTGTCCTCGCTGTTTGGCATAGACAATAGTATCTATATGCAAATAGGTCTCGTCATGCTCATCGGCATGTTGGCTAAGACTGGCATACTATTGACAGAATACGCAACGGAGCGGCGCAAGGCTGGTGAATCAATCATTCATGCCACACTCTCTGCCGCTGCTGTGCGTCTGCGTCCTATCATGATGACGGCAAGCGTCATGATAATAGGAATGTTGCCACTGATGTTTGCCCATGGTGCAGGAGCAAGAGGCAATGTAGCCATCGGAACTTGTGTTGTCGGCGGAATGGTTGTCGGAACAATCGCCATATTGTTTTTCTTGCCAGTTCTCTATTGTGTATTTGAAACATTGGAAGAGAATATGAGGCATCGAAAATAAAAGAAGTCTGGATATAGGTGTCAATACTCTATCTTGATATACTTCTATTCTTTTTAAAGCCACTTAATCCAATTTTTTGTGTTCCGTCCCAATTCGTAAGTTGGTCAGCGCACCCATTTGAACCGCCAAGTGAAACGTATGTGTCTGCACTGCATGACATATGGTCAACAAAAGCGAGAAAGTTGTCAATGGCTTTGTCTGTGAATTGAACTTCATTCGTGGCGAAGAGTTTTGTCCAGCTGGTGACACATTCTTGCTTGAAGTCTGTAAAACCTTTCCACGACATACCTGATAAGAAACTTTTTGCTGCAGAATCTATACAGGGTTCAGAGTCCAATCCAATATCATGTTTTGCAGCAGAAGCCATGATACCGTAGTATATGGATACTGCTTCCTTCTCGTCGAAGTTGACTCTATCTGTCTTGGCAAAGGATGATAAAGCTTCATGTCCCTCACCGATGAACTTGTCAAGCACTCCTATGTATCTATTTTGACGAGCCATGCTTTCACGTTTGGCTTCGGCTTCTTGCCGAGCCTTTTCTTTTGCTACTCTTTCTTTGCGTACTTCAACTTGTCTCCATGCGTCAGTTATTTCAGGCTCTTGCCAAATGGCATTCCAACGAGCCTTCAAATCATTGTACATTTCCATAAGTGTAGTATTATAACTTTTGGCACTGGCAAGTTCTTCCTTCGCATAGACAAGTTGAGTAGTCACTCGCTCCATAGCCTTCTCGTCAAGTTGGGATATGCGTTGTTTGACTTTGTTGTTTTCAGTCTTTAGCGCATCATTCTCGGCACGAAGCGACTTGTTCTCCTCTATCTGCTTGTTGAGATTCTGCATATAGTAAGTGTATGTCTTGTTGACAGACTTGCGTACACCTTCATTCTGCTTGTCACGTTCTGCATTAATGGCTGCTGCAAGAGCCTTGATTGCAGCGTTGATATTAGTCACACGCTCCTCACGGCACGCCTTTTGTCCTATAAGTGCAGGAATCGGGATGGCAAGTTCTTTATTTTATATTCACCACTTAATCCAAATTGTAAACAATGAACATGAACCAACTTCTTACGCATGAGAGCAAGTCGATAGACACCGCCATGCAATCCTTGAAGAAAGCCAACAACTGGCTATCCTCATTCATCGAGTCCTACAGCCCACCTTTGGATGGGGAGCGATACCTCACCGACAAGGAACTCTCCGAGCATTTGAAGCTTAGTCGCCGCACCTTGCAGGAATATCGCAAGCAAGGCATCTTGCCCTACATTATATTATGCGGCAAAACCCTCTATCCGGAATCCGAGATACAAGCACTTCTCACTGGTAATTACTGCAAGCCTATAATCGACGGCACTGTTTCACAAGGGGAGGGTACTGCTTCATAATAGCGAAACAAGAATAGCGTACAGGGTACAACGACAAAAATCGTTCTCTCTGTACGCTATTATATTATAAAGGTGTAGGGATCTTATTAAAAGATGAGAGATTCTAACTTGTACCTCTTGGCATCGTTCCGTTCATCACAATAATCATCGGATACTCATGTTTTACTTGCTCTACTTGGCAATCCTTGCGGTTCACTACCTTACTGATAAGCCATTGTCTGAACAACAAGGCTTGGTATGTATCCATTTGAAGTGCTATGGCGATAATCACTTCCATATCATAGACATGCGCAGAATATCCATTTTCAAGTCTGATGTATTGAGAATGCTGGAAATCTTTCAGCACACTTTGTTTCCAAATGCGCTTGATGGAATTCTTCACTGCTGTCCCTGTTACATTCAACAGTTCGGCAATTTCCCAAACTGTCATCCACACCTCACCATGATGTGGGGCGTAGATGACCATATCTTCTTGTATTGTTATCACTTGTCGTTTCATACTCTGCCATTTATTGTGTTAGTATTATCGTTGCAAACATTTCCAAACGTGAATTCCTCGATGTTATTAATCTGCTGAGACAACTTTTCCACGTCTTTGCTCAATTTCTCCTTGGTAATTTTGGCATACACCTGAGTTGTCTTTATGTCCTTGTGACCAAGCATTGAACTCACGGTTTCTATTGGGACTCCGTTGGAGAGGCAAACCGAGGTTGCGAACGAATGACGGCTCATGTGCCAGGACAGCGGCTTGGTGATACCACATTTTTTGCCCAGTCTTTTGAGCGAATCCATACAACTTTGGTAGTTGGGTACTGGAAACACCCTGCCGTCTTCACACAATCCACGGTATTTTTCCATAATTTGCTTGGGATAATCAAGCAACTTGATGTTGGCTTCCGTTCCAGTCTTCTGTCGATGGATAACGATCCATTCACCTTCATCGAAAAATTCCTTGATGTTCTCTTCCTTCAAGTTGTACAGATCAATGAAAGCGAGACCTGTAAAACAACAGAACAGGAACAAGTCACGCACCATGCTCATCTTCTTTCTTGTGATAGGTGTCTCCATCAACAGATGAATCTCTTCTTTGCTCAGAAATTCTCTTGTGGTCTCTTCTTCCTTGTACTCATATCGTCTGAATGGGTCTTTTACGAGCCATTCATTATCTATGGCACGGAATACCATTGCACGGAGATTGCGGACAAACACCATCGCAGAGTTTATCTTCAAGTGCTTGTCGGTTCTGAGAAAAGTCTCGTAGTCTGTGATAAAAGGCAGCGATAACTCTTTCAGAGCAATATCCTTCACATGGTAATGCGTCTGCAAGAACTCGCCCACATAGGCACACCCAATTCTATACTTCGTGTATGTACTCAAAGATTTCATGCCAGCCTTATATTGCTTTTCCATTTCATCACGGCTTTGAGAATAGACTTTCATCAGTGTATGGCAACGATACTCCAAGCCAAGAAAGGCGTTCTTCACCTTGTCGGCAGTGACGAAGTTGTCCCTGTCCATAATCTCCTGATAATGCTTACTGATACTCACACGCATCTTGTCCAATTTGCGGTTCACCTCCAAAGCCTGCATACTCTTACCTATCATGCGTCCGCCCTTGGTGTCCCACAAATCTGGATTGGCAGTTGTCTTGCAACTGAACTGCGCCTGTGTTCCGTCCACTGTGATACGTCCCATAACTGGAACAGTACCATCTTTCTTTACTACCTGTCTTTTGAGGTAGAAGATAATTGAAAATGTACTCTTCATAACGTCATTCTTTTTTGCGTTCAAAATTAATACATGAAGAGTCTTTTCTTGCTACGCATTTCACGGCAGAACACGGCAAATTTGGTTCGTAACCAAAAATCTTACGTTGCTCATCAGTAACTCACTATAAATCAGAGTGTTCAAATTCAATTCGTAACCTTCCTCATTCTTCCGAACCTCAACATTCCCCATTTGGGGTATAGGTTACGGATAGGTAACGTTCCTCTGTCTCATCTTGTCGTATTCCCGTCTTCGTCTGTCCTCGCTACTTTTAACCAAAATGAGGAAAGTAACTGATAACCAGTAAACTTTCCTCATTCTTCTCTCAAACACTTTTTATATGTACTTTCACACGGTGAAAGTGCCACTTCTACCCAGTACTCGTGGGGGTAGTACTCCAGTTTTGTAGCGGTAGTACTCAGCGAAAGTGGCACAAAAGCTGCACACTTTCGTACGCACAGCCTCAACAAACTAAATATCAACCGCTTACCATTGCACACTTTTCGCCTCTCAAAACTCGCAAAAAACCGACCAAAGGTTTTCTTTTTCATTTTTCGGGCACTCCTGAGCGGTAAAAATGACAAATATCGTACCTGTGCAAACTGTATGCCATAGATTTTCCAAAGCAAAGGCTTTGCTTGTTGAAGCAAAATCTATACATTTGCACTCGCAATACTTTAAATAATCAGCTTATGAAAGATGTATTGAAGAAAATGTTTGTCGCCATGCTGCTCTGCCTCATGCAGACCGCCGTATGCACAGCCGACACGTTCAAGGGAAAGATTGTGAACGCCGAGACGGGCGAGATTCTTATCGGAGCAACGGTGCGCAGCGAGATAAACCCGCAGCCGGGTTGGTCGATGCAGAACTCGGCGGAGACCGACAGCACGGGCTGCTTCACGCTCGACAGCGAATGGGAGGGACGCATCATGATCACGTTCAGCATGATCGGCTACAAGAACTCGCGCAAGGTGGACTATGCGTACGGACACGAGGTGAAAGACACCACCGACCTGGGCACCATCAGGCTGCAGCCCACGGCGCTCATGCTGCAGGAGGTAGAGGTGAAGGCGAAGGTGCCGCGCATCACCATGCGTGGCGACACCATCGTGTTCAACCCCGAGGCGTTCAAGCTGAAGGAGGGCGCGCGCCTCGACGAGCTTATCAAGAAGCTGCCGGGCGTGCAGCGTCGCGACGGCAAGCTATACTGGAACGACAAGCCCATACGCCTGATGATGAACGGCAAGGACATGTTCGGCGGCGACCAAATCTTAGAACAGCTGCCGGCTGACGTGGCTGACAAGCTGAAGGTGTACGACCGCAAGTCGGAGCTGGCACGCCACACGGGCAACGACGATGGCGATGAGGACCATGTGCTCGACATACAGGTGAAGCCGGGCTTCCTCGACAAGTGGTACGGCGACATCGAGGCACAATACCAGACCAAGAAACGCTACAGCGCTGCCCTCACCGCAAGCCGGCTGAGCGACCAAGACCCGCACATGATATACGCCCAGGCTAACAACGCCAACCGCTACGTAGACAAGACGATTGGCTCTACCAGTAACCGCAACATCGACGGCGACGGCAAGAGCCAGTACGGCTCGTACAACTACCAGCACAACTGGCAGACAAAGGGCACACAGCAATACACAAGCAACCGCTTCAACATAAGCGCAAACATGGGACACAGCGACGGATGGAACAGCGGAAAGGCATCGACCGAGACGTTCTTCCCGAACCAGGAGCACACGTTCGGCGTGAAGGACACCTACCGCTACAAGCACAACCTCAAGCCGCAGCTGGAGGCTAAGCTCTTCGCCTACACCGACTCTGCCAACACCATCGACGTGAAGGTGAAAGCCTCATACGAGAAGGCTCGCAAATCGTACGAGGAGAAGTCGGCTTCGTACGGCTATCAGCCCGACCAGTTTGCCTACCACTCGCTGAAGGAGGCGCTCGGCGCAAAGCCCGGCGACGCGCTCTACGACCGACTCATCACGCGCGACAGCGAGTACGAGTCGACCGAACTGCAGCAACGCGGACTCAACATCTCGTACATATGGAAGCACTTCATCGGTAAGAAGGGTTCGTTCATGCTGGGCGGCTACACCAACCTGAGCGGAACGAACGAGGACACGCACACCAACCACGACGTGGAGTATCTGCGCGAACAGCGCAACGAGAAGCTGTGGCAGTTCTACGACCGCAGCGAACACAATCTGGAGACGCAGTTCGGCGCTTCGTTCGACTACTGGCTCGGCAAGAAGGTGTACTTCAACATATTCGACAACGTGAGATTAAGCCGCTCACGCATCGCACGCAACTTCTTCAGCGACACCGACGAGCAGAACGTGGTGGGCGGTACGCCGACAACGGCTGACCCTGCGAACACCACGCGCAGACTGACGCACAAATGGACGAACGAGCTGACCGTGAAGTCGACCATCACGCCGGTGAAGGCACTGATGATAATGCCGAAGTTCAGCTGGAACTACAGTCGCGAGAAGGCCGACTATCACTACGGACCGCTCGACACCACAGCCGTGCGCACAAGCAACACGTACGAGCCGTCTATCTTCCTGAAGTGGAAGATGAGCCGCGTGCGCAACATGGACATCGCCTTCGCATACAACACCACCGTGCCCGACCTCGTGAGCACGCTCGGCTACCGCAACACCATCGACCCGCTACATATATACATGGGCAATCCGCTGCTGCGCAACTCGCACAGCCACACCACTACGTACAACTACCACCGCATGTGGCTGCGCAAGCAGATTGTGCTGGGCTTTACCGCTTCGTACAACAAGGACATCAACCCCCAAGCTACGCTCTACAGCTACAACTCGGCTACCGGCGTCTACACGTCTAAACCGATGAACGTGAAGGGCGGCGATATGTGGCAGTTCGCACTCAACTACGACCAGGGCATCGGTTTCTACTTCCGACTGATGAACAAGTTCGCACTGGAGACGGCGAAGTCGTACGGTTTCCTCACCATCGTCGACAACAACGCTGCCGACGCTCAGCCCGAACTGAACAAGCAGAAGCGGTTGGGCATAAACAACGACTTCGAGTTCTCGTACGAGACCGAAAAGCTGCAGCTCACGCTCTTCGACCGCCTGGAGAGCAACCGCTACCGCTACGACGATGCTTCGTACAACACCACACCGCTCTTCAACAGCGTGGGCATAAGCGCCAACCTGCACCTCGCTCCGTTCGAGGTGTTCGTGCAGCTGTCTGACGACTACTGTTCGGGCTATGCCACATCGGCTATGAACGGACACAAGCTCAAGTCGATGGCGTCCGTCAGCTGGAGTTTCTGCAAGAACAAGTGTATGCTGCGCCTGTTTGCCGATGACATCTTCAACAAGGACATCTGGTACGAAAGCGAATACTCAGCCTTCCAACGTCAGGAGTACTCCACAAACTATATACACCACTATCTGAATCTGAGCTTCAGATACAGAATCGATGCGAAGGCAAAGAATGGCAAATCGACAACGATGGGCAGAAGAAGATAAACTGTCAGTACTGTAGGAGGGTATGGCATCTTGCCATACCCACGCAACCTGTAGGAGAGTACGGTGTCCTTGCCATACCCACGCAACCTGTAGGAGGGTACGGCATCTTGCCATACCCACGCAACCTGTAGGAGAGTACGGCATCTTGCCATACCCACGCAATCTATAGGAGAGTACAGCGTTCCTCCACGCAACCTACTGATAACAAATCATAATAGCACTTCTACTTCCTGAACCTCTTCGACACAGCCGAATAGCCGCAGCGCTGGCAGAGCGACTCTACGGCGGTATGACTGGTGAAGCCGTCGTACAGAGCACGTGCTCTTGGCGAGGCAAGAATGTCGGCAAGGCTCTGACGGAACAGATTGCCAAGCGCGATGTCACCGTTATGGTCGAGACAGCACGGCACAACAGTGCCGTCGACGAGCACACCAATCTGATTGCGCAAGGCGTAGCAGAACACCTCCTGCTCGTCGTAAGTGGCGTGCTGAAGGTCGGGCCACTCGAACATGTTATCGTTCTCGATGTACAGATTGTCGGCAAGTCGCCAGCCGTCGTGACGCTCCGTCCACGGGCGCGGCACATGAAGCGCAAGCAGATTGAGAATATCGTCGTTCTGCCGGTTGTGTCCGCCCTCGTTCCATAGGCGCAGTACGACGACACAGCCGCGGCGCGCAGCCTCTAACGAGAACGCCATCACCTCGTCGACGTACCCAGCAAGGTTCTCCTTAGCGTTGCCCTCGTGCGAGTGGAGCGAAATCTGAATTTTATGAGGCAGAGCATCCAGAAGGTCTGCACGTCGCGAGAGCAGAGTGCCATTAGTGGTGATAATGGGTACAAAACCTTTGTGGCGAGCCATCAGCACAAACTGCGGCAGCAGCGGATGGAGGAACGGTTCGCCCATCAGATGGAAATACAGAAACTTCACCTTGCCCTCAAGTTGCGAGGTCAAAGCGTCGAATTCGTCCAACGTCAGCGTATGCTTCGCCCTCTCGGTCTTCGGGCAGAACACACAGCTGAGGTTACACACATTAGTTATTTCGAGATAGCATCTTGTTATCATATCGGTAGTTAGCTACGTTGCTTCATCTAAGCATTTCTAAAGTACTGTCACACATTTTTCCTTCGTAATACTTATCAAGAACCTTACGGAACAGCCCTTCGCCCGTAACTGTCCAAAACAAAGTCATCGACGACCTCAGTTTCATTGCGTCTACTTCTCCAAAGATTTGTCTTGCCGACAAACTGTCCAACAGAAGCAGAGCCTCCGTTATCTCTCGCAATCTGTCTCTGAGCATGGGGTGCAGCCAATAAGCACGAGCCTCATCAGCACCAGCAATACCATAATAGTCAGCATTATAACTGTGCCCCAGCCCTTTCAATTGAGGAAAAACGAACCACATCCAATGGCTCCTTTTACGTCCGTTTCGAATCTCCTCAAGAGCCGTCTTATATTGTGAGTAAGAATCCTGAGCTGCAAGAAATCGCGACAAATGGTATGTATCCATATCATTCATAATATTAAAAGAGTTGCACCATTATAACGCAGCTCCATATAAAACAATATTATTTCTTCATCAACATTTGTATTTTCCATCAAAGTTAGCACAAATTTATAATATACAAACAAGATTAGCCACAAAAGTTGTATGTCTTTTAATTCCTACATCAAACCACAACGAGATTAAAGTCTATACAAAAATACTTCTTGGTATGATCCCTGGTTCTTCCTCAGGTAATGCTAACACAAATAATAAAAATTTTGTTACTTATTCGCCACAAAATTATTAACTTTGCAGCATGTATTATTTTATGTTTCAAATTTTCACTTTGATTTTGTGGGTTCTGTTGATGTCCGCATTTCTTTATGTAGCCTATAAGTTTCTACGTATTTATTATCGTATTCTTAAGGCGTTTTTAAAACGTTTAACCCTTTAAATTGTTCTGGAGGTTTCTCTGGGACTTTTTTTGTATCTGTTGTATATATTTTGATTCCTACATCAAGCCACAACATTCTTACCCTCAGAAGCGACAACATAAAGTTGTATATCTTTTGATTCCTACATCAAACCACAACCGTAGGCAGAGTCGTGTCCCAAGAGCGTATGTTGTATATCTTTTGATTCCTACATCAAACCACAACTCTTCTCTCTCTCTTCCTTGAGCAAATGCGTTGTATATCTTTTGATTCCTACATCAAACCACAACAAAAGAGAGAGAGAATACCATTTAAAGGTAGTTGTATATCTTTTGATTCCTACATCAAACCACAACTAAGGATGGAAAAATAATGACTAAGGAAAGTTGTATATCTTTTGATTCCTACATCAAACCACAACCTTTGCTATACGTATGTATTAGGCTATGTGTTGTATATCTTTTGATTCCTACATCAAACCACAACCTTTGCCGCCTGTTCTATCTTTGCCCAGTCGTTGTATATCTTTTGATTCCTACATCAAACCACAACTGGCTATCCTCACGAACCGCCAGCAGCTAAGTTGTATATCTTTTGATTCCTACATCAAACCACAACTGGTATTCGTAACTTTCCCAAGTTCTGTTAGTTGTATATCTTTTGATTCCTACATCAAACCACAACGCGTATGACGAATTATATACAAAAAGATAGTTGTATATCTTTTGATTCCTACATCAAACCACAACAGTTGGTGCTACGACCAAAATGTTGTCATGTTGTATATCTTTTGATTCCTACATCAAACCACAACTGAGCAATACGCAGTTGCCGACGTCGGAATGTTGTATATCTTTTGATTCCTACATCAAACCACAACTAGGTTGCGCTGCACTGACACCGAGCTGAGTTGTATATCTTTTGATTCCTACATCAAACCACAACAGTAGCCACAGATAGCCACGAGTAGCCACGGTTGTATATCTTTTGATTCCTACATCAAACCACAACGATGGCGTAATGTTTCATTAAATACATTGGTTGTATATCTTTTGATTCCTACATCAAACCACAACACACCCAGCCTCCATAACGAGGCAGATCCGTTGTATATCTTTTGATTCCTACATCAAACCACAACTATTTGTAGGGGGTACGCTGTAGCCGTTGCGTTGTATATCTTTTGATTCCTACATCAAACCACAACTAGTACATTGCTCTCCAATAGATTCTCTAGTTGTATATCTTTTGATTCCTACATCAAACCACAACTACAACTCATTGCTACATTAGGTGCATTAGTTGTATATCTTTTGATTCCTACATCAAACCACAACCCTTTGGGCGTGCTTGTCTTGTGCGTGCTGTTGTATATCTTTTGATTCCTACATCAAACCACAACCTTCTGCGCAGAAACAAATAAATCCGCCCAGTTGTATATCTTTTGATTCCTACATCAAACCACAACCATAGTTTTCTGCTAAATTCTCCAATACTGTTGTATATCTTTTGATTCCTACATCAAACCACAACATATGTCGATTGCCTTCTGCAACTCCGACTGTTGTATATCTTTTGATTCCTACATCAAACCACAACACTGTGGTTTCGTACCACACTGCTGTTCTGTTGTATATCTTTTGATTCCTACATCAAACCACAACAGCGTTTGGGTATATCTCGGATATTGTTTCGTTGTATATCTTTTGATTCCTACATCAAACCACAACTTTTTCTATTTTACCTATATATAAATATACGTTGTATATCTTTTGATTCCTACATCAAACCACAACAGTGCCTGCTTTGTTCGGATCGAGACGAGTGTTGTATATCTTTTGATTCCTACATCAAACCACAACTGGCTATACGCCGTGGTCAGAGCCGTGTATGTTGTATATCTTTTGATTCCTATATCAAACCACAACACAAATATCTGATACATAATTTCTCAATTTGTTGTATATCTTTTGATTCCTACATCAAACCACAACCGTGGTGCAGTCTGAACAGTTGGGGGCATGTTGTATATCTTTTGATTCCTACATCAAACCACAACTGTTCATAATCTTTGTATTTTGTATGTTAGGTTGTATATCTTTTGATTCCTACATCAAACCACAACTGTGGCGTATTCGTTGGTATGCCGTAGCAAGTTGTATATCTTTTGATTCCTACATCAAACCACAACTTTTGCCTGAAAGATAATGTTACCGTTAGGTTGTATATCTTTTGATTCCTACATCAAACCACAACGGAAGGCCTTCAACGGTGAAGCCGGCTACAGTTGTATATCTTTTGATTCCTACATCAAACCACAACATAACGGCTAAGGCGACGCAGCAAATCAAGTTGTATATCTTTTGATTCCTACATCAAACCACAACTGACTCTATCTGTTAAAGTCTTACTCAAAGTTGTATATCTTTTGATTCCTACATCAAACCACAACCTCAACGAGATGCACATTGGCGATCCTGGTCTTGACCTCATGCGAAAGCTTGTGGAGACACGACCAAAATACGACCTCGGCATCCTTGCCTTGCGCACATTGATGCAGAGCCATGGCTTGCAACTCGACAAACAGTCAGACAACAACTGTGAATTGGTTGATCTCTTCAATTCTGATGCCACAGAAGAAGAGTTCCTTACCCAACTGAAGGTGTGTCGTGAGAAAGCACCCAAGGCAATTGCTTACCTGATTCGTAGAATCAAAAAGCAGGAGTTCAACGAAGAGCAATCCATCGAGGAATGATGGGAGGCTCTTCTCAAATGCAAAAAGAAACGTGGAGAAATTTACATCAAAACTGAGAAACATACAAGAAACAAAGTTCCCTATAGTAAAAGCTGCATTCAAAGGAAAGGACGTCCAGATTTACATAGGTGTTATGATGATAGATACAGGTGGCAGCACATCTACGACCGCAAGGAGAGCCAGATTTACATAGGTGTTATGATGATAGATACAGGATCAGTAAACTGCATCCTGAATAAGTCTATTCTCCCGTACATTGCAGATGATGCAGCCATTGAAGGCAAAACAATGAAAATACACTCCGTACAGGGTAAAGGTGTGGAGTGTCAAGGTTATTCGTTGTCATTTCGTATAGGCAACGAAGTGTTCTCCGATACCTTCTATGTCAATGAGAACATGGACTTTGGCCAGATGTTTGATGGCCTTTTCATAGGTATCATTGGTCATGGGTTCCTTAGGAAGAATAATATGGTTCTTGACTATGAGACAGAAACATTGTATGCTTCTGCAGGTAGTATTGAGGGCAATCCCGAGGATTATGCATTTTTCTTTCCGATGTCATACGGATTGAAGCAATATAATATTCCGGTTGTTGGACTTGTCTATGGTGATAAGGAATACGTGATGGTGGCTGATTCGGGAGCAAATGCAAGCGTTATAACAAAACATATGATGGATGATGCTGGAATCTGCGTGAGGTATTTTGACAATGATGGTACTGTAACATGTTTCACGACAGATACTTTGGACACCGTATTGTGTGATGTCTTGTTGAGCATCATCAGCGTAGGTGGAACTCCTGAATGTCCAAAGTTGTACACCCAAAACGATAAAGCACAAGTTATCAACAACTACCAACACATAATGGAGGGGGTGAAGGATCCTGAAGGTAATGATCTTATGCCAGTGTCGGGTATATTGTCTTCCGATTTTATGCTACGGAACAAATGGGTGCTGGATTTTGGAACTGGTGTGATGTATAGTCATAGTCAAGTCCAATAAAAGATGTCCGACAAAATATTGGCTCGCCAATAACTGTCGGTCATCTTTTCTATAGGTGGCAACTATCTATCCAACGTACGATACGTCTTGAAGAAAGAATTTGAGTGAATCAGCGAGTCCAAAGCATGGTAGTCCTTCGCTCTCTGTTCATTTCGTATCACATTGTGATAGAAAATACGATTGGTTCTGTCAAGATCCATAACAGCACTCTGGTATAGATGGATACAGACGAAAATTGCCAAGGTACAGAAATAAATGAATGTATATGCTAATGCTTTTCGATTGTGGAGATGCGTCTTTACCTGCTGCCACTTGAACTTCAACCATGCTCTTAGTGATGGCGGTTCTGGTGGCGGAGGAGTAGTTATCATTAAGAACATATCGCCCCATACCTTCATTATCTTGTGAGCCGTTTCGTCAGGCTCAGTCTCTTCAAGGGTGTTCCTACCGATGAAGCGAATGACACGCTGAATCTCTATGGGATATTCGGGAGCCCATTCTGCAACTTGAGAAATCTCATCAATACCATATATATGGCGAAGCTTTGCAATTTCATCACGCTTCTTTTGAATTTCTTCTTTCTCTTCCTGACGGAACTTCGCAAATTCTTTCTGGACAAGTCCCAGAAGATGTCGTGAATCGTCATGAGGTTATTCTCTGTTAGGATTCCTTTAGAGTCGGGCTGATTCTTGTAGTAATCTGCCATGCCATCATAGACTGCATCCTTCAAAGTACCATAGGCGAGATCATTACCTGGTGGCGCATTGTCATTCTTCCCATTCTGAGGAATCTGGGCAAACTTATCAAGCAACTCATTTAGCGTACTCAGGATGTCAGCGAGCTGCTTATCTCTCGCTTCATCCTTACCCTTGATGACAGACAATTCATCGAGGATTTCTTCAAGCAATTCATTTTTTGCCATACGAGTAAATATTTTTGAATGTTATTATCGCCCTCTGGTATAGGTCGCAGTTTTGTTTCGTTTTTTCTTCTTGTACTTGTCATCATCTCCCCAACCAAGCTTAGAGGCAGAGCCACCTCCATCTGCAGATATGGCAGGTTGATATGGTTGAAAGAGAATTTCGCCAAGTGCAGCAAGTCCTACTTGCAGGGCTCCATTGCCAGCATCAGTAACGTCCTCAAATTTCTCCATAAGTTCATTAAAGAATGACGATGCAAGCAACTTGCTATTACCTAATATATCCGGAGCACTGAATTGTCCAGCCTCTGCTTGCGAAGAGAAACGAGTATTGAAGTCAGGAAAGACCGTATCAATGTTGCGAACTTCGAAGCCATTGTGAGTATCATACCAATCCTGACGAGCATCCTCATACATATCTCTTGCCTGATTATGAACGACGGCAATAAGATTGCCTAGTTTCTCGCAAAGATGAGCGAGTGTTAGCGATTGGTCAAGTTGTTTACCGCTGAACGATATGCCATGTCGCATCTTAGCTTCGCCCTTCTTGTTCAAGACCTTGTCTCTTGCTATTGAGAACGAGATACCCTCAATACCGTTCGTATTCTTATTGTAACGGAAACGACAACGAATACCTACTTTAGCAAGCTCATTCTGAAACTCTTTCCAGTTGTCAGCAACCTGTAAAGATTCACGTACACAATGCATCATGTGGTAGCGAATGGCATCCATAGACCGAAGTCTTCTTTCTTCAACAGAGTCCTTTCCTGTAGCCATATACAAACCAGGACTCTTTGTCAGGTCTTTGCATATCCTTATATTTTTGATTTTTTCGTGTGAATCGGATGTACATTTCCCCTTGAAGTTGACACGATTCACAACGATATGAACATGTTGATGCTCCTTATCGTAATGACGAAATGCAACAAACTGATTATCGTCATATCCCATTTTTTGCAAGTATTCGCTGGCAAGTTGTCCCAACATGGCGTTGTTAATGCGTGGTGCATCATGTGGAGAAAACGCAAGAACGAAGTGAGCAACAGGCATCTTCGTTCTGCTGCTCAACCCTGCATGCATCACGAAACTATCCGTAATGGTTTGATTGTTCATCAAGTTAATGCCATCACTTGCTGCCACCAATGTAGCATTTTTGTGTGAATCATCGACATAGTTGCAAAGACCAGATAGAAAGTTATCGGTTCTGAACCTTGTTAGAGTCATACTATCGCGACCGCTACGGACTGGAAGCCGACTTGGTGCTTCATCTTGACGATGGACGCTATGCTCTGATAGAGTGCAAACTTGGCAGCCGTGAAATAGAAGAAGGAGCCAAACATCTTTTGGAAATTAAACGACTTATTCAAGTGCATAATGAGACAGAAAAGCAGGTACCGCTGCGCGAACCCGACTTGATGATTGTCATGACAGGTGGCAGCATGGCTTACACACGCCTAGACGGAGTCAAAGTCATACCGCTTGCTTGTTTGAAAGATTAAAAAAGACATGTCATGAATGATATCAGTAAGGACAAGGATTATCAGGAATTCTTTGCAGGAATAAAAGAATTGGCAAAGGGACTTATGCAAATTCGTGAGAGAGCAGCCATAGAGTATGCTCCCATTGTGGAGGAGTTCTGTGCGAGGAAACACGCAACTGCAAATGAAGTAGGCAGGATGCTTGACTATCTGTTTGAGTTTGCCGATGACGAACGCATATTGCTTATGTACAAGAAAGTGTGTCGAAGATTCGTCTATGATTATCCCGAAACCATAAGTTATTACATCATGGAGTACAGAAAAGAATATGACCGTGAAAGTCTTATCGGTACCGAATATGAATATCTGCTTCATGAGGATGATGAATTGTTTGACAAAGAACATAAAACAAAACAATAAAAACAGAATAGGATATGGGAACAGCATTACTGGCACTCTGCTTCTGTGCGTTGTGGTAGTGTAAACAGAACTGTGTCACGGCTCTGATTTTTTATTCTTTCCCTCTTATTTGTATGCAGATTTCATATCTGCATACAAATAAGAGGAGCCTTTCACAGGCAAAGTTATATAATCTTGAACCTATCTCCAAATTTTATAGCAAGTTGTTGTGATATCAGTGCCCAATTAGACAGGGGCATAGTCCATTTCCCACTAATGTCTCGATAGGCAAGATACACAAGTTTTTCAAGTGCGGTGTCTGACGGGAACACACCCTTGTTCTTCGTTACCTTGCGCACCTGACGATGATAACCCTCAACCGTATTGGTTGTGTAGATAA
>CDZI01062242.1_pt1 | contig 45067 bp, 37 predicted proteins | sample 554811 | NCBI WGS metagenome assembly CDZI01 (sample SAMEA3182110, study PRJEB8094) | gut metagenome | biome: human; feature: gut; material: Stool; isolation source: human stools | place: Canada | collected 2013-04-23
CTGAAATTGAAGTCCTACCAAGATACCTATGCCGTGGCGATGGCGAAATACGGGCTGCAAAGGGGCATAGACGGCTCGAAAGCTCGTCACAAGTCCACGCAACAGTATTATCGGGATATACAGAAACTCTCCGACGACCTCAAAGCGGAAGTGGTGGATTTGCAGCAGCAGAAAGAAACGGCACGGGAAGAACTAAGACGGGCGAAAAAAGAAATACAGACCGAGAAACTGAAAGGGGCGGCAACCGTCGCAGCCGCCAACATCGCCGAGAGTGTCGGTTCTCTTTTCGGCAGTAACAAGGTCAAGACGCTGGAAAGGGAGAACACCGCCCTGCATAGGGAGGTAGCCGACCACGAGGAAACCATCGAAGCCCTGCAAGACAGAATACAGACCATGCAGGCAGACCACAGTCGGGAGATACGGGAAATGCAGCAAAAGCACGGCAGGGAGATAGCGGACAAGGACACAAGGCACAAGCAGGAAATATCGTTTCTGAAAACGGTAATCGCAAAGGCGGCGGCATGGTTTCCCTATTTCCGTGAAATGCTCCGTATCGAAAACCTATGCCGCCTTGTGGGATTCGATGAAAGGCAGACGGCAACGCTCGTCAAGGGAAAGACGTTGGAGTATGCAGGGGAACTCTACTCGGAGGAACACGGACGGAAATTCACGACCGAAAGGGCAGGTTTCCAAGTGCTGAAAGACCCCACGGACGGGACTAAATTGGTTCTTGCCATCGACCGAAAGCCCATTGCCGAGTGGTTTAAGGAACAGTTCGAGAAGTTAAGGCAGAACATACGGCAACCTATACAGCAGCAAAGGAAAAGCAGGGGTATGAAACTGTAAAGCTCCAATTTTATACAGCGAGCAAATAAATCTATTGCAACATAAGTGATTATCACAACTTTTCACTACCTTTGTGGTTGGATTAGGGAAACTCCGTCCAAGACATATTAGAAAAGAAAGAAGCGTTATGCTTATCTTGTTGTTGAAAACGTAGGAAATTTTCAAAATGAGCAAGGATGGCATAGTGGTTCTCACGCTATAGCGTGGGCTGCTATTACTACATCTGCTCATTAGGTTTTTCCTACGACCTTCAACAAAGACGTGGCATTGCAGTTCCACGCTTCGTGGTTTAATAATAAAAGGTCTTAAGGAGCTGGAAAGACAAACATAGTACTATGGACATGACATCTCTTTGGGGAAGATTTGCAAAATTGCAGAGTTTCTTTCAGGATGGTTTGAATGTGGATGAAAATTCACATTTGCCAGAAGCGGATTTACGCAAGATAAGTCTTGGCAATCTGTATGTATATCAACAACAAGGTGTATTGAACACATTCGAAACTGGCGTAACTCCCTCTGTTCGTAAAGTTATTTTAGGTGAATACTTTGGTATAACGGATAGGGATAGTGCCATCGAAACTTTGAATTGGTTGTCGCAAGCTCCCTCGCAAACAATGTTTCACTATGCTTATACGGCTTTTCTTCAAGGAGGGGGTAATATAAGCAGGAAGTGGCTTAATGAAAATGAAGAATTGAAAGAACACACCGATTTCCGAAATGACTGTTTGGAAAAGTTGGAAACGATGGAGGAAAAATATCCGGACATTGAACAAGCTGGAATTGTCGTATCCAAAGAAGAAATGGGCAAACTCGGAGTACTTGCGTGGGATGCAGGAAGATTAAACTTTATCAGCAGACTTTGCCTTGAGCAAGAGTACATTGTAAAAGAAGAATGTATGCAGTGTATCAATGCCGCTTACGAGATGACCAAAGAAGTTTATACCAATTGGAAAGACTATGCTTATAGTTATGTTCTTGGTCGTACTTTGTCGATGGGAACTACCAACATGATTGGATTGGCAGAAGATTTACTGACAGATACCAAAAGCCCTTGGACTTATATAAAATGGTGATACTTTATTAAAAAACATTTATTAACTCTACATTTTTTTTGAATTATGAAAACGTTTAATTATGCTCCAGCCTCTCCTATCAAGGATAACATTACAATGTTGGCTGTATCAGTCGGTATGGTTGTCGTGCCGCTCGTTTATCCATTCGGTATAAGAATAGGCAGTACCCGAATACTTGGCCCTACGAGTACTGCCATTGTTTTTATAATCGGAGGACTCGTTCTCTTGGTAATAACATTGAACAAGGTTCGTCTTGCCCGTGCTTTGGCGGCGAACGGAGGAAAAATCGTTGTCGATGCAGATAGTGTAACCTATCCTATAATAAAGAAAGGGGAGAAAACCGACAAAATATTTAAAATATCGGATATAAAACATCTTAAATATGACGATGAAGAAGGAGAATTGGAAATCTTCTTGACGGATGATACACAAATAACATTGCATGCAGGATTCTTTGAATCTTTCGAGCGATACGAGGAATTTTTCGCTTTGTTGAAGAAGTGAAGAGGCTAACAAGTTCGATTTATGCGGATAATGGCGTGTGGCTCAATCGCTTTTCGTGGTGATTGAGCCACGTGTTAGCCGCAACCTTGAAAAACAAAAAATACAATGAATAGAATATTGGCACTATACATCTTTTTACTATTGTGTGGCACGGTTTCCGCACAACAAATCGTAGAATGGAGCGATTTGCAGACTATAACAGATAACTCACGGCGCACGGTCTATTATAAAAAAGGCAGAAAACAGCCGTTACGGGGAAAATATCGCATTATACGAGGACTTGACGAGGAGTGTGTTAAATTTTCCGATGGCATGATAAACGGTGATTATCGCCGCTATCGTGATGGGGTGCTGCGTGAATCGGGTATATATGCCAAAGGCAAGCGTAACAGCACATTCACGGAGTATTACCAAGACGGCGTTACTCCCCGAAAGGAAACACCCATGCAGCAAGGCAAGATAGACGGAACTGTAAAGACCTATTTTCGTAACGGCAAAATAGAAGCCGAAAAGGAATATAAGCAGAGTGTGGAGAGCGGGCGGGAGCGCCGCTTTGACAGCAAGACAGGAGAGCAGATTTTTGAATCTCATTATATCGACGGGAAAAAAGATGGCGAGGAGTGGGAAATCTTCGAGGATGCGAGCACGCTTCGCAGCAGGATAATACGCCACTACCGTAACGGAAAACTTGACGGCTCTTATCGTGTGGAATCGACACGGGACGGCAAACCCTATATAACTATCGAGGGACAATACACTGACGGCGAGAAATCGGGGCAATGGATAGAACATAACTATGATAACAATACCCAAACCTGCACATGGCATGGTGAAGGTGGGGCTTAAACAGAGATGAAGATAGTTATCATAATACTACTTTTAACGCTTGCATCGGTCGTAAGCTGCGAGCCACCCATGCCGCCGACGGACGAGGAAATGATACGCCACTTCGCCACGCACGAGGCGGCATTCGACAAGATACGCAAAATCATGGCGGAGAGTTCGGAGGGAAGCTTTCACTATCCACCGCTCTCTCCCTGCGATATTCTCATCCTTGATTCGGCAGGACAAATATCCTACCAACCGAACCAAGTGCAGGACACGCCGGTACACGGGTTATCAAGATCTGACCGAATACAACTCGACTCCTTGTTGTCAGAGATTGGATGCGGTCTTGTCCTTGTTGACCGCAGGGAGCAGGAAACGGCAGATTCGGTATATGTGAGCTTATTTATGCTGTACTACTCCCACGGCATCGTGGATGCGGGAACATCCAAGAGTTTCGTTTACGATCTCGAATTGAGAAGCCGCCGTGACATCCGTATCACCGAACACGGCGACCTGAACAAAATTTACCGCAGGACATACAATGACACTACGCTATACAAGCCCGTCAAGGAAGGCTGGTATATAGAGTTAGACCATTCACGATAATTTTCTTTTTTCGCAAGTCGATTTTATAAAATTGTCACCGAAAGTTCGTACTTTCGGAAAAAGATGTTATATTTGCAAATGAAAGAGTTATTTGACAGCATAGCAATGTAAAACGCTGAAATTCGCACAGTTGCTAAATCGTTACCTCTATTTCTCAAATAATTCGCTAAAAGTTTATTTCTCAATCGGTTAAGTCAAACCGAGAAAAATCTAAAATACGCAATACGAAAGTCTGCCGGGAACTAACCGAGAAATACGGGTTGCATCTTGCGCCGGGAAAGGACAGCGTGCGGCGGGAGCGATTGCGCGAACCGGACAAGACCAAATACGAAATATATGATGCGATCAAAGGATGTCTGCCCAAATGTAAGAGTTGGAACGATCTGGAAGGTAGATTAAAAGAGCAAGGCATCAACGTCCGCTATAAGTATTGCGGAAATACCGACCGAAAACAAGGCGTTCTATTTTCAAAAAACGACTTCGAGTTTTCGGGGTCGAAGATCGACCGGCAATTCAGCTTCTCGAAACTGAATCTGCATTTTGCGTACGCACAACAGCAAACCCGACATCGAAGCGCTATTGTCAAAGACTTCCATGCGGCGGCAGGTTCCTACCGTTCGGCCTTCTCCGATCTGTTCGGAACGGGTGGCGGAAAGACCAACACGGATAGGCCGACGGTCAATTTCGGCGGTAATATCGGCGAACTTCCGTTGCCGCCGAATAGTTCGCCGGTCGAATTGTCCGAAGCCCAATTGCAACGCAAACCCGGCGAGAGTCCCGAAGAGTACCTCGCCCGCATCACGGCATTGCTCAATACCGTCGCCGAAGCGATGGCGATTGCCGCAATGGAGCGGGAACGTCGCTTGCGAGAACGCATGACCAAATCCAAGCAGAAATTGTAAACAGGAAGCGATACAACCATGAAAGAGAATAATATGATGTCCTACGAAATGTATGAGGACTTCAAGGAGACGATGGTCAAAACCATCAAGACCGAACTAGCGGCAAAAACAGCAAACAATAATCAATCAAGCGACAATGACTTGTCGCAACGATTGGAGCAAATCGTATATACAGAACAAGAGCGGCATCAGGCGATAATAATCCAGCTTGCCGGACGATTGGAGAGCATAGAGCAGAACTATACCAAAACGCAAACCGGTATCGATAATCTGCAAGCATCTGTCGAGGCAATCAAAATCCCCGCCGAACTGCCGCCGAGAATAATCCGACACCGAGTGATTTTCAGCTCCGAATCCCCATTCGTCATTTATTTGGTGCTATTTCTTTTTATAAGCTGCATGATTTTGTCGTCGGCACTCTATTTCGCTACCCGACCGAACCGCGACCGCATCGACAACGATCTGAAATACCGCTATATAAAGATGAAAGGCGACGCGACACCCGAACGCATCGCCGAATTGGAAGAGCTATTCGAACTAAACCGCGACAACGCAAAAATCCGTCAGATGAAAAAAGACGTCGAAGAATATGAACACACTATCCGCCAGAAAATCGAACTCGAAGAACAGACGAGACTGAAAGAACGGGAAGTCGAAAAACTTAACAAAAAAGCTTCTCGATTAAAAAGAGAACATTAGGTCTTTTGGAGTTATAGCTAACAATTTCATATCTTTATGCGAAATATGTTTCATTTTGTCCACAAAATATATGAACAGAATTAAGGAAGTGCTTGAAGAAAAGGGTATTAAACAGACATGGCTGGCCGAACAGCTCGGTAAGAGTTTCAGTATGATAAATGCCTATGCCTGCAATCGTCGTCAACCTAATCTGGAATTGCTCTTTGAAATTGCACGCATTCTTCAAGTCAACCCTAAAGATTTAATCAGTAGCAAATAATGTAATATGGCAATCAAGAAATCGGAATTATATAGTACCCTTTGGAAATGTTGCGACGAGTTACGCGGAGGTATGGATGCAAGCCAATACAAGGATTATGTATTGGTGATTCTGTTCGTGAAATATATCAGCGACAAAAGCCGCAACGACCTTAATTTCATGATAGATATTCCCGCCGGCTGCCACTTCGAGGATTTTGTCGCTTTGAAAGGCCATGCCAATATCGGCGAAGAGATGAACAAGAAAATGGCGGCTTTGTCCGAAGCTAATCAGTTGGACGGAGTGTTTATCGCGGATTTCGATGATGAAACCAAACTCGGCAAGGGCAAGGATAAGGTTGAAACATTAAGCGGACTTATCGGCATATTCCAGACATCAGATCTCGATTTCAGCAAAAACCGCGCGGCTGATGACGATCTTACTTATAGGCGATGCCTATGAGTATTTGATGAAGAATTTCGCAACCGAAAGCGGAAAAAGCAAAGGTCAATTCTATACTCCAGCGGAGGTTAGCCGTGTCATCGCAAAGGTTTTGGGGCTCGACAAGGTGAACAGTATCCGTACCACCATCTACGACCCGACATGCGGTTCCGGTTCGTTGCTTCTTCGCGCCAAAGCCGAAACTCCCACGGATGCGACCTTGTACGGACAGGAAAAAGACAATGCCACAGTCGGGCTGGCGAAAATGAACATGATTCTTCACAACGACCCCTATGCAACGATCAAACAGGGCGACACGCTCAACGACCCTCAATATAAAGACGATTCGGGAAATTTGCAGACATTCGATTTTGTGGTTGCCAATCCTCCTTTTTCTACCAAATCATGGTTGAAAGGAGCAAAAGAAGAGGATCAATATAAGCGCTGGGGATCGTCAATCGGCATTCCTCCAGAGAAAAACGGCGACTACGCCTTTCTGCTCCATATCGTTCGGTCAATCAAACAAACAGGATGCGGTGCTTGTATCCTTCCGCACGGTGTGCTATTCAGAGGCAATGCCGAAGCGCAAATCCGTAAATATCTCGTAGCCGAAAAGCGATATATCAAAGGCATTATCGGCTTGCCCGCCAACCTTTTCTTCGGGACCGGAATACCGGCCTGCATTATCCTTATCGAAAAATCCGAAGCCTCCAACCGCAAAGGTGTTTTTATGATCGATGCAAAATTCGGCTTCATGAAAGACGGAGCGAAAAACCGGCTGCGCGAACAGGATATCCGTCGTATCGTAGACGTTTGGCAGACCCAACGCGATGTCCCACATTTCGCCCGATTCGTTCCGATGGAAGAAATCGAACGTAATGATTACAATCTGAATATTCCGCGTTATATTTCAGCTCCCGACACCGAAATTTTGCAAGACATCGACGCGCATTTGCATGGTGGACTGCCTGCGCATGATATTGAACAACTTTCCGACTATTGGCTGGTCTGTCCCTCTTTACGCGAAGATCTTTTCCGACCGCATGTCTCTCGCACGGGATATTTCACGTTGAAATGCGAATCGTCGGCCGTGCACGATACAATTATGGCCAACACCGATTTCCGTAATCAGACCGAAATTTTTTATCGAAGTTATACCGAATGGTGCGATCGACACCGTGCAAACCTTTACGCCCTTGCTACGGGGTTTGCGCCGAAACATCTTATCGAAGAATTGAGCGATTCGCTACTCACTATTTTCAAGCGGGATGAATCACTGGTTGATGCCTATGATGTGTATGACTGCCTGATGAACTATTGGAGCGAAACCATGCAGGACGATTGTTATCTGATCGCTGCCAACGGATGGAAAGCGGAGCTATATACGCCGCAGCCGGCGGCTAAAAAGAGAGATGCGAAGCCGAAAGAGAAGAAAGCTTCCGCACCGGAGGATGTCGTGTGCGACTTATTGCCCGTTTCGATTGTAATCGACGAGTATTTCGCGAAAGAGAAGCATCTTATTACGGCTTCCGAAGAGTTATTAAGCGACAAAGAAAACCAATTAAATGAAATGCTGGAAGAGCACTCGGAAGGCATATTAGACGAAGATAATTTTGCCGATGGAAAGCTCTCCGACGGCAACGTCAAAAAACGAATCAAAACACTCGACAAAAAATCGGATGCCGATGAAATAGCCATTCTTACGCAATATCTCACATTGAAAGAGGATATTTCGCTTACGAAGAAAACGCTGAAAACTTTGAAATACGATTTACTTACGGCTTTGATCGTCAAATATGATGGGCTTACAGAAGACGATATCAAACGCTTGGTTATCGAAAAGAAATGGTTTACTACTCTTTCGGCTCGGCTCAACAGTGAAATGCATCGCATCGGTCAACAGCTGACCTCGAAAGTTTCGGCCCTCGCCGAACGCTATGCACAGACGCTTCCGGAAATCGACGCCGAGATTGCCGACCTCAAAGCTAAGGTCACCGCACATTTGAAACAGATGGGATTTTAAAAGACTTATTATGTATACAATACCAACTCTCCCGCTGCAAATCGACCTTGAAAGCAAGGCTGTACTCAGGCAATTAAATCAGGCCAATAAAAAATTGGCAGAATTGAAAGGTGTTGCATTGACTATTCCCAATGAAAGCATTTTAATCAATACGCTTATTTTGCAGGAGGCAAAAGAAAGCTCTGCCGTAGAGAATATTATAACCACACATGATGAACTATATAAAGCTGATGCCGAATTAAGATCGTTTGCCGCTTCTGCATCAACCAAGGAGGTGGTTATGTATGCAGATGCCCTTAAACGCGGATTCGATTTAATCAGAAAAATAAGATTATAACATTAGGAAACATTAAAGAAATACAAAGCGTTCTCGAACGAAATAAGGCTGGGTTTAGAAGTGTGCCGGGAACATCCTTGCAGAATCAACGTCAAGAAATCGTATATACGCCGCCGCAACATCCGGATGATATACAGAGATTCATGGACAATTTGGTCGTATATATTAATGATGACGCGATAGAGGATATAGACCCACTGATTAAACTGGCAATTATCCATCATCAGTTCGAGAGTATTCATCCGTTCTATGACGGCAATGGCCGCACGGGGCGTATCATAAATTCTTTATATCTGGTCATTAAAGATTTATTGGACTTGCCTATATTATATTTGAGTAGATATATAATACAAAATAAGGGTGAATATTATCGTCTTATTCAATCTGTTCGCGATTCAGGTGATTGGGAGAGTTGGGTACTATATATTTTGCGAGGAATAGATGCAACTGCTACGGAAACCATCATTCTGGTTAAACAGACTAAGATTCTAATGCAAGAATACAAGGTCAAAATGCGCAATTGTTTGGAAAAACAATATAGTCATGAATTATTGAATAATATTTTTAGTCATCCATACACAAAAATTGAATTTGTGATGAATGACATTAAAGTTTCGCGAATAACTGCGGCAAAATATCTTAACAAATTAGTTGAACATGGTTTATTGGAGAAAGTAAAAATGGGAACCAGCAATTTTTATCTGAATCCGGAATTGACGAGGTTACTTATTAACCACAGCGAGAACCAAAATATAGAAGGATTCGAAGCAATAGAATCCATTAGTAAGATGATATAAGTTTTTCTCCTGTTTCTTATCATTGTATTTGTAAATGTAAAGCAAATGCTGATTTTGTTTACATATAATTTTGCTTTGATAAAGAAAACGGGATTTGCTTAACAAATTAAGATAACTATTAAGGAATAAATGTATGGGAAACGTGGAACAAATCATATCTTTCGGGATGTTGTCGAATCTGGCTCGGAGATATAATCAAGGTCAAAATATTGACCGAAATGAACTGCACGTGACAATAGAATGCTGTAAACGTTCCCATGATCGAGATGTCGATAACAATCGCACTCTGACCGCTGAACAAAAAGAAAACCTTAAACGGTTGTTTTCCAAAGTGGCCGATGCTGCGAAAGATTATATCGAGCAACGGTTGCACGACGAAAATAAACTGAACGAATAAGAAAAATGAAGAAGGACCTCGATATAATCCTGTCATTAACGGCCATTGCCGGTGTCGTCATATTGGCGATTTTATGGTGCTGTCGTTCGATGTCGTTGACTGCAATATCGCTTGACACCTTTATCGGTGTAATGGCCGCAACGATAGGTCTACTGGTAACATTTGCAATCGGCTGGCAGGTTATCAATGCGTTGGATATTAAAAACAAACTTGCCGAAATTGAAAAACTGAAAGATGAAATTACCGAGCAACGAACCGAGATCAACAGGTTGGTCTCCCGAAGCAAATTCGATTCCAATGTAAACCAGAGTTATACGATGCATAAACTCGGCTCTCATCACAGAGCTTTTGCCTGCACATTAGAGGCTATAAAATATGGTTTGGCATTGGATGATGCTTACGAAGAGCTAGATGTACTTCTTGTTAATCTAAAAGTCTTTGCAGTAAATTCACAATGGGAACATTGTTATCAATCCGAGCGTGATATGATGGTTGCAGCAGATGAGGCGATTCAAAAATCGCCTAAATTTGCTCTTATCAAAGACAAATACACGGATGCACTATCGGAATATAACAAGTTTTTCAGTTCGGTATTTCCAGATCCAAAAGACAAAAAGAACACTGATAAAAAATGAAGATACCGCAAGGATATAAACAGACTGAATTGGGAATTATTCCGGAAGATTGGGAGGTGAAAACTATTGGTGATTATTATGAAGTAACTTCCAGTAAAAGAGTTTTTCAATCTCAATGGCGACGTATTGGTGTCCCATTCTTTAGAGCTCGAGAAATTGTGATTTTAGCAGATAAAGGGAAAGTAGATAATGAATTGTTTATAGATCAAGAATTATACGATTTATATAAAAGGCAATATGGAGTGCCGCAAGCAGGAGATGTATTAGTAACAGGTGTTGGCACTTTAGGACGATTATATGTTGTACAATCAAATGATTCTCCTTTTTATTTTAAGGATGGGAATATAATATGGTTTAAGAATAAAGGTTATAATAGTGTCCTTTTATCCTATTTATTCCAAACAGATTCGGTAATTAGCCAAATTACCGATAATTCTGGTGGATCTACGGTTGGAACATATACCATACAAAATGCAATAAACACCAAAATAATAACTCCTAATCTTCCGGCAGAACAAAATGCTATTGCTGAGGCCTTGAGTGATGTGGATGCATTGATTGCGGCACTCGATAAGAAAATCGCAAAAAAACGCCTTATCAAACAAGGCGCAATGATCCGATTATTGGGAGAAAAAGGCAAAAAGTTCCGCAACCAGAAAATCAAAGATATCGTTTCAATCAAAAAAGGCGATATGCTCACTTCTGGCCAGTATATAACAGGAAATATTCCGGTTATTGCGGGAGGGAAAAGTGCCGCTGGCTATCATAATGTAGCGAATAGACAAGCAAATACGATTGCAATCAGTGCGTCCGGAGCAAGCGCAGGTTATGTTACTTTTCATGATTACCCAATATTTGCAACAGATTGCTCTACTATTGAACCAAGCAAATCGTATGATATTAAGTATATTTACTATTTGCTGTTATTTTATCAATCCGAATTGTATGCTTTGCAAATCGGAGGAGCACAGCCACACGTCCATCCAAACGATATTTATGACTTGAATATACACTATAATAGTGATATTGAAACTCAGCGAAAGATAGCCACTATCCTTTCCGATATGGACAAGGAGATTGCAGATTTGGAGGCGCGCCGCAATAAGTACAAATTGATTAAAAGCGGCATGATGCAGAAATTATTAACCGGACAAATACGTTTAGTTAAGCCGTTAGCGCCGATTATTCCGCTTGAAACTCCAGATGCTCAAATTCGTGAAATTCCTCTGCAAACACATGTAGTTGCCGGGCATATCGTAAATGCATTATATCAATCATCAGGATGGGGACGTACCAAATTGCAAAAAACGTTGCATTTGGTCGGGTATCATTGCCAACTCGATTTCGGAAACGACTATATTCGCAATACGGCAGGACCAGATGATCAGGCGATGATGAATCACATCGACAGTAAGTTCAAGCAATATCGTCATGTCAGAATAGAGGCAAAAAAAGAAAATGGCAAGACACGATATAATTATATTCCTACTGCAATGATCGACGAATTGGAACAGGTGTATGAAACATATCCTCAAACAATTCGCCACGCAGTCGATTCTTTGATAAACAAAATTAAAAAGATGGATTTGGCCCGTGCGGAGATTGTTTCGACGCTATATGCCGTATGGAACAACCGAATCATAAAAGGGGAGCCGATATCCGACGATCTGTTGCTGGAAGATTTCTATGCTTGGAGCAAGCACAAGTTGGATTTCAGTCCTGACCAAGTGTTGTGCGAGTTGAATTATATGCGAAAAGAAGAAATTATCCCAATCGGCTGGGGAAAATATATTGACAAGAAATAAGAACTATGGACACAAACATCGGAGCGAAGGAACGGGTAACGCAGGAGCGGCTGATCGGATTATTTCAGAATGTGTTGAAATACGATTATCTCGGTAATTGGGAATACCGCGAAGACAATGCGAATGTAGAGGAGGCGTTGTTGCGTCGTTATTTGAAGAGACGGAGTTATGCCGATAAGGAGATCGGCAAGGCCGTTGCGAAACTCAAACAAGCAGCGGCCAATATCGGCATAGGTTTGTACAACGCCAACCATGAGGTCTATACATTGCTGCGTTATGGTGTAAACGTGCAGTCGGAAGTATCGGAGCACAAAAAGATGGTACACCTTATCGATTGGGCGAACCCGATGGAGAATGATTTTCAGATTGCCGAAGAGGTGACTGTACAAGGCAAAAGCGACCGCCGCCCCGATCTGGTCGTTTATGTCAACGGAATCGCCGTGGCCGTCATCGAGCTCAAACGCAGCAAGGTGTTCGTTCATGAAGGGATTCGTCAGAACATCCGCAATCAAGAAGACGAATATATTCCCCGATTCTTTACGACCGTACAATTGTTGTTCGCAGGTAATGATACCGAGGGGCTGCATTACGGAGTAATCAAAACACCCGAAAAGTTCTGGCTTCGTTGGAAAGAACCGTGCGGCGAACCGTGCGAACCCTCCCTGTTTACACCAGATCGTTATCCAAATGAACTGGATCGCAGCGTTTTGCAATTTTTCGAACCGCATCGGCTGTTGGAATACATACACGATTTTATTATTTTCGACGGCGGCCGCAAAAAGACAGCCCGACCGAATCAATATTTTGCAATCAAGGCGGCGCAACCACGTGTGCGTAATAAAGAAAACGGCATTATCTGGCATTCGCAAGGTGCAGGGAAAAGTCTTACGATGGTTTGGTTGGCACAGTGGATTCGCGAAAATGTTGTGGATGCCCGTGTGGTCGTCATCACCGATCGTGACGAACTGGACAAACAGATCGAAACCGGATTCAAGGATGCGGGTGAGAAAATCCGACGCGCCCGAAGCGGAGCACAATTGGTCTCGATGCTCAATGAAGCCGAACCGTGGCTGATTTGCACCCTCATCCATAAATTCGGCAACCGAAACGACAACGACGGCATATCGGTCGGAGGGAAGAAAGCGGTAAAATCGCTCGATTTCTATTTGGAGGAGGTCGCAAAGAACCTTCCGCAGGGGTTTCAAGCCAAAGGCAATATCTACGTCTTTATCGACGAGTGCCATCGTTCGCAGGGCGGCATGCTGCACGAAGCGATGAAGCATATCATGGGTGAACGTGTCATGTTAATCGGTTTTACCGGAACCCCATTGTTGCATACGGACAAGAAGAAATCCATCGAGACATTCGGTTCATACATACACAGCTATAAATTCCACGAAGCCGTTCGGGACAAGGTTATCCTCGACCTACGCTACGAAGCCCGGAATGTGGAGCAATTCCTCGGCAAGCGCGAAAAGATCGATGAGTGGTTCGATTCCAAGACAGCAGGGTTGAGCAAGGTCGCCCGGTCGCTACTGAAAGCGCGCTGGGCGAAGATGGAAAAATTGTTCAGCAGCAAGGAACGTATCCATCGCATCGTGGCGGATATATGCCAAGATATGGATACGAAACGAGCCCTGTCGGGCGGATACGGCAACGCGATGCTTGTAGCCGACTCTATTTATCAGGCCTGTCGCTATTGGGAGGTGTTCCAAGCTACTGAATTGAAAAGGCATTGCGCCGTTGTGACGAGCTACGATGCGAACAGTTCGTCGGTAAAGGACGAATACGTCGGCGAAGGCGAAACGGAAGATTTTACCAAATACGAAATCTACAAAAGAATGATCGGCGACCGCACGCCCGAACAGTTCGAAGCGTGGGCGAAGAAGGAATTCATAGAGCATCCGGCAGATATGAAACTGCTGATCGTCGTGGATAAATTGCTCACCGGATTCGATGCGCCGTCGGCTACCTACCTGTATATCGACAAAAAGATGCGTGACCACAACCTGTTTCAGGCGATTTGTCGCGTGAACAGAGTGGATAGCGACGAAAAGGATTTCGGTTATATTATTGATTATCAAGATTTGTTTGGTGCTATCAAAAACGCAATCGAAGATTATACGAACGGGGCGTTCGATCAATATGAGGCTGCGGATATTCAAGGCTTACTGACCAATCGTCTGACCGAGGGACGCAAAGGGTTAGAAGAAGCCATACAAGCGGTATATACATTGTGCGAACCCGTAAATCCGCAAACGCAAGCCGGATATTTCGCCTATTTCGTTTATTCGGAAACAACGCCAATCAAGGAACAACAGGATGAATGCGAAGCGAATAGTGCAAAACGCGAAACATTTTACAAGTTAGTATCGACCCTCGTCCGTCGTTACATAGATATCGCCAATGAAATGACAGCAGCAGGATATACGAAAGAGGAAGCGGAACAAATCAAACGGCAAGTCGATTATTTCAACGACCTAAAAGATGAGATAAAACTCAAAAGCGGTGACGTCCTCGATTTGAAACTCTACGACCCAGCTATGCGTCAACTGATCGATAATTATGTACGGGCAGAAGATAGCGAGAAACTCGTGGATTTAGAGGATGTGTCGTTCCTTGACTTACTCGATCTCGGCGGAAATGAGGCCATCGACGCCCTTCCGAAAAATATCCGACGGAACGAACGTTCCGTTGCCGAGGTATTGGCGGCTAACATGCGCAAGATGATTATCAGCGAGCGACCAAACAATCCCGCTTATTTCGACAGAATGTCAGATTTGCTGAATCAATTATTACAGGAACAGCACGATGGAAAATTGCAATATAAAGAGTTGATCGAACGGCTTATCGAGAAGCTCAAAGAAATGCGCTCGGAAACACGGACGAAATATCCGACAACGCTCGATACCAAAGGAAAACGTGCCCTGTACGATAATCTGAATCATAACGAGGAACTCGCAATTCGCGTACACAATGCCGTAAAAGCTAATGCCCGAGATGGCTTCAGGGATGTAAGCGGCAGCGGATTGAAGATGAAAGCAGTGCGTAAAGCCGTCCGCAATGCTTTACCTGACACGACAGAAGACAAGATTGATGATATTATGCAAATTATCATCTCACAAAAAGAGTATTGATGACTGTTATCACCCTATCCGATCTGTCTGCCGAGATTGAGTGGAAGGCTATCAAAAACGTGCATTTGACCATCTACCCGCCCGATGCGCGAATACATGTTTCTGCCCCGCTTGCCATGACGGAAGATGCAGTCCGGTTATTTCTGATAACTAAACTTCCATGGATTAGGCAACGTGTGTCGCAGATTCTCGATCAAAACCGCCAGACGCCTCGCGAATATGTTTCGGGAGAAAATCACTATTACAAAGGACAACGGTATCGTTTGAAAGTCGTTTACGATCATATTCCTGCAAAAGTCGAAGTGCAAGGGAATGAATATCTTGTTTTGCATGTTCGCGAAAACTGCCCGTTGGAACGTAGAGCCGAGATACTTAAAGAGTGGTATCGTGCAGAGTTGAAAAAACTGTTGCCCGCTTTAATTGCCAAATGGGAAAAAATTCTGGATGTTCGGGCAAATAAATGGGAGGTTAAACAAATGAAAACTTTGTGGGGCAGTTGTAATCATCGAACGCAAAACCTTATTTTCAATCTGGAACTGATCAAGAAACCGCTACACTGTATCGAATATATCGTCGTCCATGAATTACTGCATATTAAGGTGCGGTTGCACAATGAAGAATTTACAACTCTACTGAGTCGCTATTTCCCGAATTGGAAATTACTGAAAGAGGAATTGAACGATTTTATCGTATAGTCGTATTACAAATGTATGACAAAACCTCACAGAAACCGCGTTGCAGATATCTGCAACGCGGTTTCTGTGAGGTCTGAAGCGGATTCGAACCGCTGTACAAGGTTTTGCAGACCTTTGCCTAGCCACTCGGCCATCAGACCAAATCGCCGATCTCTCATCCTTCGGAACATCCCGGATCGCGAATATCTCGAAACTCCGGACACTCCTGCCAACCCTCCTTGCAGGCAACTCCGAACGATAAGATCGGTTTTGAGATTGCAAATATACAAACATTTCTCATTTTTACAAAACTTATCGGGGAACTTTCGGTTTTCACTGAAAAATCCCTACCTTTACGTTGAATTTCATCCTTCGTTTTCATGCCTCGACAAAGCCCGAATACGTTCGGCTCTGCGCCCGGCTTAACGAAAACGTTACAAAAATTGCACGATGGCCATCGATGATATTGCGCTCACGCTGGTTCCGGGATTGGGAGTCAAGGGGGTCGTTCACCTGTTGGAGGTTTTCGGTACGGCGCAGGCGATCTTCGCCGCATCGGCCGATGAACTGGCCGGACGGGCGGAGTTGCGCCCCGACGTCGCGCGCAGCATCGCAGCCCGTAAAAGCCATCCGGAGGCCGAACGCGAACTGCGCCATTGCCGCCGACACGGAATTACGCCCCTCGCGTCGACCGACGACGCCTATCCCGCGCTGCTGCGCGAAATTCCGGACTACCCCCATGTCTTATATATAAAGGGTAATGCCGAAGTCCTGTCGCAACGCTGTCTCTCCATGGTCGGCACGCGCCGCATCTCGACCTACGGCCAGCGGCTTTGCGACGAGCTGGTGCGGGGGCTGACACGCATCCCGCAGGTCGTAGTGGTCAGCGGCCTGGCCTTCGGGGTGGACGTGGCCTGCCATCGTGCGGCGTTGGCGGCAGGAATCCCGACCGTGGGCGTACTGGCAAACCCGCTGCCCGATGTGACACCGGCGCAGCACACCTCCGTAGCGCTCGACATGATCGAACGGGGCGGGGCGCTGATTTCGGAACTCCACTCGCAGAGCAAACAGCGGGGAACGTTCTACCTCGCACGCAACCGTATTATCGCCGGATTGAGTGCCGGCACGGTAGTCATCGAATCGCCCGCCTCGGGCGGATCGCTCGCCACGGCGCACTACGCCGACGGATACGACCGCACGGTCATGGCGCCTCCGGGACGAACGACCGATGCCAACTCGTTCGGCACCAACTCACTGATCCGCAACCGCAAGGCGCTCCTGATCCGCTCGGCGGACGACATCGCCGAAGAGTTGCAATGGGAGTTCGCGCTCTCCCGCGACGAAAAGACCGCTCCCGCATCCACGCCCGAACTGACGGCCGAGGAGCGGGAGGTGCTGTCGCTGCTGGGCGACGAACCCCGCACGCTGGCCGAACTGATCGCCGCGAGCGGCCGCGACTACGCCGCGCTGAGCGTCCTGCTCATGGGGCTCGAACTCTCGCAGGCAGTCCGGCAGTTGCCCGGCAATCGTTACGAACGTTTTCGATAAGCCGAGTGCAGAGCCGAACTTGTTCGGGCTATGCCGAGGCGGGAAAACGAAGAAGGAAATTCAACGTTTTCGATAAGCCGAGAGCAGAGCCGAACTTGTTCGGGCTTTGCCGAGGCGAGAAAACGAAGAAAGAAACTCAACGTTTTCGATAAGCCGAGAGCAGAGCCGACTTGTTCGGGCTTTGCCGAGGCGAGAAAACGAAGAAAGAAACTCAACGTTTTCGATAAGCCGAGAGCAGAGCCGAACTTGTTCGGGCTTTGCCGAGGCGAGAAAACGAAGAAAGAAACTCAACGTTTTCGATAAGCCGAGAGCAGAGCCGAACTTGTTCGGGCTTTGCCGAGGCGAGAAAACGAAGAAAGAAACTCAACGTTTTCGATAAGCCGAGAGCAGAGCCGAACTTGTTCGGGCTTTGCCGAGGCGAGAAAACGAAGAAAGAAACTCAACGTTTTCGATAAGCCGAGAGCAGAGCCGAACTTGTTCGGGCTTTGCCGAGGCGAGAAAACGAAGAAAGAAACTCAACGTTTTCGATAAGCCGAGAGCAGAGCCGAACTTGTTCGGGCTTTGCCGAGGCGAGAAAACGAAGAAAGAAACTCAACGTTTTCGATAAGCCGAGAGCAGAGCCGACTTGTTCGGGCTTTGCCGAGGCGAGAAAACGAAGAAAGAAATTCAACGAATCCGATAAACCGCGCACGATGAAACTGATCGATACCCACTCGCACCTCTACGAACCGGAGTTCGACGACGACCGCGAAGCGGCTGTCGCACGGGCCCGCGAGGCCGGCGTCGCGGCGCTGCTGCTGCCCGCCATCGACACCGCGAGCGACCGCCGGCTCTTCGACCTCTGCCGCAGCCACCCCGAATACTGCTTCCCGATGATCGGGCTGCACCCCACGTCGGTCAACGACAACCCCGCCTGGCGCGAAGAGCTGGCCCGCGTGGATCGTTACCTGCTCGACCCGCCCGCAGGCATCCGCTTCTGCGCGATCGGCGAAATCGGGCTGGACTACTATTGGAGCGACGCCTTCGTCGCCCAGCAGACCGAGGCCTTCGTCGCCCAGCTGCGGCTGGCCGCACGATTCGACCTGCCCGTAGCGATCCACACCCGCGCGGCGTGGGACGACATGTGCCGGATCATCGAAGCCGAGACGGAGCGCGCCCGCGCCGACGGCCGTCGGCTGCGGGGCGTCTTCCACGCCTTCTCGGAGGGTGCCGCCGCCTTCGAACGGCTGTGCGGCTGCGGCGATTTCTGCTTCGGCATCGGCGGTACGGTGACATTCAAAAAGAGCGGCGTGGCCGAGATCGTCCGCACGATGCCGCTCGATAGGATCGTACTCGAAACCGACTGCCCCTACCTGACGCCCGCACCCTACCGCGGGCAACGCAACGAATCGGCCTACGTGCGGCTGGTCTGCGACAAGATCGCCGAGCTCAAAGGCCTCGCCGCCGAAACGGTCGCCGCCGCGACGACGGCCAACGCCGAAGCGCTGTTCGGCATCCGTTACACGGAAAAGAATACAGAACGACGATGAAAAAGATAAAAATCACGGTCGTCCGCAAGGTTTGCCACCGCGACCTGATCGAACGCTACGAAAATCCGATCGACCATGCATGCGACATGCGCGAGGGACAGGTCTTCGTCTCCGATGGCTGGCAGCGCCCCGACGGGCTCTGCGAAAGCGCGTGGCAGACGATCTCGCCCTTCGTCATGACTCTGGCGCACGGAGGGACGGACCTCTACGACGGCTGGATGAAGAATCCCGCCTCGGCGATGATCTCGTGCAACGACGGTTTCCGGCCCGTGAGCTTCCTGATAGAAACCTTAGATTAGCAAAGGAAAACGATATGCTCTCCTCCATCCTCATCATCTATACCGGCGGAACGATCGGCATGAAGACCGATCCCGCCACGGGTGTGCTCGTGCCGTTCGACTTCCGCGGCATCTACGACGAATTTCCTGCGATCCGTTCGTTGCAGGTACGCATCGACGTGCAGTCGCTCACGCCGGTCATCGACTCGTCGAACGTCACTCCGGCGCTGTGGCTCCATCTGGCGGAGCTCATCCGCGACAACTACGCGCGCTACGACGGATTCGTCGTCCTGCACGGCACCGATACGATGTCCTACACCGCTTCGGCGCTGAGTTTCCTGTTGGAGAACCTCGCCAAGCCGGTCGTCTTCACCGGCAGCCAGATCCCGATCGGCGTACTGCGCACCGACGGACGCGAGAACCTTATCACGGCGATCGAAATCGCCGCTGCGCACGACGCGGAGGGGCCGCTCGTGCCCGAGGTGTCGCTCTACTTCCAGAACCGGCTGTTCCGCGCCAACCGCACCGTCAAGCAGAGCGCCGAGGAGTTCGCCGCATTCCGCTCCTACAACTATCCGGCGCTGGCCGAAGTGGGCGTCAATATCACCTTCCACCGCGACTACATCCACCGCCCGGCACACGCCGACGCCGAACTCCGGGTCGCCGCAGCACTGGACGACCGCGTGCTGGTCATCCGCCTTTTTCCCGGTCTGCGCGAACAGGTGCTCCGCGCCATGCTCTCGATCGAAGGGCTGCGGGCCGTAGTGCTGGAAACCTACGGCGCCGGCAACGCCCCCACGGCACCGGAATTCATCCGCGCCGTGCGCGAAGCCGTCGCACGGGGCCTGCTCGTCATGAACGTGACGCAGTGCAGCGGCGGCAGGGTCGCCATGGAGCTCTACGAAACCGGCCGGCAGTTGCAGGAGGCCGGCGTCATCTGCGGCCACGACATCACCACCGAAGCGGCCGTCGCCAAACTGATGTACGTGCTGGGGCAAAATCTCCCCGCAGAACGGACGCAGCGACTTCTGCGACACGCTTTGCGCGGAGAATTTACCGATGCCGGCATTGCATAAACCGAATTTTTTTTCTATATTTCGCACAGTTTAGCTGCCAAAATGAAAGACTCACCGGTTGCAGACCAGACGAAACGCAAGACAAAATATTGATTCTCAGATTTTTGTCAGGCAGAGTCGTCATGTAACGGGAAACTTGCCTGAAACCGGTGGAACGAAGCATTTCGGGCGAAAACGGACGGAAAATGAAAAATAACCGAAAAAAATTGACGGAATAAGACCCAAAACCGAACTTAAAACAACAGCAAGCAATAGCAAAAAACACTAAACAAATTTTATTAATTAATTAATCGTATGAAAAAACTTTTTTTGATTCTGTCAGTGGCCATGTTCTCGCTTGGCACTGTTGATGCCTTCGCTCAGGACAACGCAAACGAAGGAGCCGCAACCGAGCAGGCAGCCGTTGCCGAAACGACGACCGTCGCCGATGTCGACGCCGAAGCCACGATCGCAGGCGAGTCGATGCACCACGTGATGATGCAGAAGTTCCTCGAAGGCGGCTGGGAGTGGATGCTTCCGGTGCTGCTCTGCTTGGTACTCGGTCTGGCTATCGCTATCGAGCGTATTCTCTACCTGTCGCTCTCGACCATCAACTCGAAGAAGTTCCTCGCACAGATCGAAGAGGCGCTCAAGAACGGCGGCATCGACGCTGCCATGGAGGTTGCCCGCAACACCCGCGGCCCGATCGCTTCGATCTACTATCAGGGTCTGTCGCGCTACGGCCAGGGTCTCGACGCCGTCGAGAAGTCGGTCGTATCCTACGGTTCGGTTCAGACGGGTCTCATGGAGTCGGGTCTGTCGTGGATCGGTCTGTTCATCGCCCTGTCGCCGATGTTGGGATTCATGGGTACCGTCGTCGGTATGATCGCGGCGTTCGACGCCATCCAGGCTGCCGGCGATATCTCCCCGACGCTGGTTGCCGGCGGTATCAAGGTCGCTCTGTTGACTACTCTTATGGGTCTTATCGCAGCCGTTATTCTCCAGCTGTTCTATAACTACATCGTAGCTAAGATCGACAGCCTCGTAAACGAGATGGAGGATACTTCGATCGTCCTGATGGACATGCTGACGGCTTACAAGAAATAATCAAGACCTGTAAAAAGAGTTAACCGAAAATTATGAAAAAGATATTGAACATATTGCTGGGTGTGCTGATGGCCATCACGGTGGTAATGATGGCTTACGCTATCTTTACCGGCGGATCGGAGGCAGCAATCAGCGCAAACCTCGTCTGGGGTTACGTGCTGATGGTGCTGGCTATCTGCTCGGTGATCTTCTGTGCCGTTTACGGCATGATGAAGAATCCGGCCGGAATCAAGGGGACTCTGCTTTCACTCGGCCTGGTGGTCGTAGTCGTGCTCGCCTCGTATTTCGTCGCAGCCGGACGCGACATTCTGATTCCGAACTTCTCGGACGGCGGCTATTTCCCGCACACAGCGACGGTGATCGCCGATTGCAGCATTCTGGTAGCCTATATCGCCATGGGAGCAGCCATCGTGGTAGCCCTCTATTCGGAAGTTGCGAAATTATTCAAATAAGAGAGGAGTAAACAATGGCAGGAGATAAAAGAAAAGTACAGGAGATCAATGCCGGCTCGATGGCCGACATCGCCTTCTTGCTGCTGATTTTCTTCCTTGTCGCCACTACCATGAACACGGATACGGGTCTGGTGCGCGTGTTGCCGCCGATGCCCGATCCCAACCAGAAACAGGAGGATGTCAAGGTGAAGGAACGCAACCTTCTCTTGGTATTCGTTTCGAAAGGTAACAACATCATGGCGGGCGGCCAGCAAATGGACATCCACCAGCTGAAAGACAAGGCCAAGGAGTTTATCCTCAATCCGATGGAAGACGAAAATCTCCCCGAAAAAGAGGTGAAGGAGTTCGAACTTCCCGACGGCAGCAAGTGGAACTATCCCGTCAGCCTGGGCGTGATCTCCCTCCAGACGGACCGCGGCACCAGTTACGAAACCTACATCATGGTGCAGAACGAGTTGACACGCGCCTTCAACGAGGTGCGCAACGAGGTGGCCATGCGCAAGTTCGGAGTGAAATTCGAAGATCTGAACGAAGATCAGCGAAATATATTAACCAAGGCGGTTCCGCTGAAAATCTCGGAGGCCGAACCGCGTAACGTGGGAGGAAAGAAGTAATGGCAGTAATGAAAAAGAAGGGCAACAAGGAATTGCCCCCGATCTCGACGGCATCGCTTCCGGACGTGATCTTCATGATCCTGTTCTTCTTCATGGTTTCGACCACGATGCGCGATCAGGAGTTGTTGGTTCGCTACAAGCTTCCGACCGCGACCGAAGTGCAGAAGTTGGAGAAGAAGTCGCTCGTCAGCTTCATCCACATCGGCCAGCCCACGCCGGCCATGCAGAAGAAATTCGGTACGGCGCCCCGTATCCAGCTCAACGACTCGTATCGTACGGAGAAGGATATTCTGGATTTCATCGCCGCCGAGCGCGACAAACTCAGCGAGTCGGACCGTGCGCTGATGACCGTATGTCTGAAAGCCGACGACCAGACGAAAATGGGTATCATCACCGACGTGAAGCAGGAACTTCGCCGGGCAAACGCCTTGAAGCTCTCTTACGCCGCTTCGAAGTCGATGGGATATTAAATTCCCGATCCTATACGAAAACGATCCGATGCAGCTGCATCGGATCGTTTTTTATATGCCGCGATCACATCCGCACCATCGTTCGGAAGAACTCGCGCTGTCCCGACCGGAGCGGCTCGAATCCCGTCGAGATTGCTCCGCGACACGGAGCGGCCATATGCCGGCGGAACGCCGTGCCCGACCGCACCCGAACTCGGACCGTGCGCACAGACCTGCCCTTCGGCGATGGAACCCGTTCCTTTTCCGCAACCGCAGCCGTCCCGCTCCGCCCCTCTTGCAGAAGCGGCCACGCAGCACAAGCGGGTGAAACAACAGCGTCCGCATTCCCACGCCGATCGTCTGTCTGTCCGATTCCTCGAAATACGATAAAATAGGGTAGCCGCACATCCCCGGCCGACCCGATCAGAAAAGTTCCAGCTGCCCCGATTCGTGATTGAACGTCAGCCGGTGATAGGGCGTCACCCCGTAACGACTCACGGCGAGACGGTGTTCGCGCGTAGGGTAGCCCTTGTTCTTCGCCCAGCCGTACTGAGGAAACTCTTCGGCCAACCGCCGCATATACTCGTCGCGGTGCGTCTTGGCCAGCACCGACGCCGCCGCGATGTCGGCGTACTTGCCGTCGCCCTTGACGATGCACCGATAGGGAATATCGAGCGACGAACGGAAGCGGTTGCCGTCGATGGCGAGAAATTCGGGGCGTGTGCGCAGCTCCCCGACCGCCCGACACATCCCCTCGAACGAGGCGTTGAGGATGTTGATTTCGTCGATGCGCTCGGGCGGGACGGCGGCGACGGCCCACGCCACCGCCTCGCGTTCGATGATCGGCCGGAGCCGGTCGCGGTTGCGCTCGCTCATCTGCTTCGAATCGTTGAGCAGCGGATCGTGGAAATCGGGCGGCAGAATCACGGCCGCCGCGAAGACCGCACCGGCCAGACACCCCCGGCCCGCTTCGTCGCAGCCGGCTTCGATCCGTTCGTACTGATAACAGGTTTCCAACATCTTCCGATCGCCCCGCAGATGGATCCGAGGAGGAACAAAGTTACGAATTATTTGCGACCATTCGTCATTTTTCGCTACTTTTGTCTGCGTATGAAATTCGGCGACATCATCCGGCAACCGCTTCCCGTAGCGACCTTCACGTTCCTCGTGGTCGTGATCGTCGCATTCGTGCGCGCATGGGTCACACAACGTTTCGCCGGCGAAATTCCGGCCGTCAGCGCCCCGCTGGGATACTATACCGCAGCGTTCCGCCTGTCATGGCCGCTGCTGTCGGCGGCAGCGAGCATCGTCATGCTCTTCGTGGCCGGATTCCTCATCGGCCGCAGCAGCGTCCGCGCCGAACTCTACGCGACCCGCTGCTTCCTGGCCATGCCGCTCTTCGGCGTCGTGAGCTGCGGCGTTCTGCTGAGCAGCGACTACCTGACGCAGAGCCTCACGCTGCTGCTGCTGGCACTCGCATCGCGCAACTACTACAACAGTTTTCACCGCCACTACTGTTTCGACCGGATGTTTCGGGGATCGCTCTACGTGGGGCTGATCCCGCTGCTCTATGCGCCGGGCGCGGGGCTGCTGCTGCTCATCCCGCTCGTCGTCCTGCTTTTCCGGCGCACGCTGCGCGAAGCGGTCGTCGCGCTGTCAGGCGCGATCCTGCCGCTCTTTTTCGCCGGTTTCATCCATTGGGCGGCAGGCGGGAGATTCGACGGCCCCGTACGGCAGGTCGCAGCGGCGATAACGAGCGATTCGGGATACCGATTTTTCGACGGGAATACGCTCTTTTCGCTCATCGCATGGGGAGTGATTTTCTTTTTGCTGATCTGTTCTGCCGCCGGCGTCCTGCTGGATATCCGTACGCTGAAAACCAAACCGCGTAATATCCTTTTTTACAATTTATACGTCTTGTGCGTCGTGGCCGGCATCTATTTTGTACCGTATTCTTCACCGGTTACACTGACCCTTGCGGCACCGGCCGCAGCTACGCTCATCCCCGTCGTGCTGACCAAATTCAACAGTGCGGCCGCATCGATGTTCTATACGGTTCTTATTTTACTGAGCCTCGTTCTCGGCCTGATATAGAGACACGAAAAGTCTCAATAGTAGCAAATATGGATTTTTGTATCGTTTGGCGATACATTTGTACAATTACGCATTGTATAATACAATGTTTTATTATAAATTTGTCTTGCAAGCATATGGAGAGCCTCTTTTAAGTAGTTGTAATTAAAATTAAATCTTATGGCAAATTACGAACGCCACAGCTCCGGTTTACCGATGATCGTGAAATTCGTCGAGCATTTCCACAACGGAGTCCAGTCGCACACGCTGTCGCGTTATGCGATCGGATATATCGTCCGCGGAGAGAAGCACATTTATAACGGAGACAAACGGCAGACTATCTCGAAAGGGGACGTATTCTTCCTCGGAATCGGCACGCACTACACCGAAGAGGTGCCCGACGAAAGCAATACCTTCGAACAGATTCTCTTCTACTACCAACCGGCGGATCTGCACAAGATCCTGATGTACCTCAACCTCACCTACGGGTTGAACATCTCCTACAACCACGCATGTCCCGAATGCCAGGGCGCCAACGCCGTTTCGACGCCGGCATGGCAACTGTTGAAAGGATTTTTCAGCAATACGGCCAACTACCTCCGCGGCGAAGGGTTCCTCCACGACGAAACGGCGGAAAACATCAAGATGACCGAACTGGTCTACCTGATCGTCTCGCACGACGAATGCTGTCTGCGCAGCAAGATCCTCGGCAACATCGACACGGCGAAGGAGAATTTCGAACAACTGATGTACGACCACATTTTCGACGATATTTCGATCGACGAACTGGCCGCGCTCTGCAACCGGTCGCTCACTTCGTTCAAGAAGGAGTTCAAACGGGTGTTCCTGATGCCGCCGCACCAGTGGTTCATCCGCCAGCGGCTCATGCACGCGCGCATGTTGCTGATCTCGACCTCGAAGTCCATTTCGCAGATCGGCAGCGAGTGCGCGTTCCCCAACACGTCGCATTTCATCAAGCTCTTCAAGAAGGAATACGGGATGACGCCGGCGACCTATCGCAGCCGGCACAATGCCGAATTGAAGCCTACTCCCGAAATCGCAGCGGCGAAAGCCTGAAACACACGAAATCGAGCGCAACGGCCGGGAACGATGATTCCCGGCCGTTGCGCGTATCCGGAGCGTGCCGTCTCCCCACGCTCGGCGAAGGTCGCCGGCACGCTGCCGAAACAGATTTTAAAAAATTATAATTTAATCCGTATTTAAAAAATTTCGATACGATTTGTCGGAAAAGAACGGATTTATCGATAAATTCATTACGAAATATTTGGATTATTGAAAAATCCTCTTTATTTTTGTCTTACACAAAGCGGAAATCTCCGCATCTCATTAACCTAACTAACCTAACCAAGAAATCCCCGAGTCGCCCGATTCCGGGATTTCTCTCTTTTCGTTCCGATATTTTTTCTTACCTTTATGGAACATTTCTCACCCTTTATTCAATGTTCAGTATGAAAAAATCGCTTTCTCTGCTCCGGCTTCTCACGGCCGCAATCCTGTTATCCGCTTCGGGCGGCTGTTCCGAAACCAATGACCCCGACCCCGAGGGGGGGGGTGATCCGCCCGTAAAAGAGCCTGTAACTTACACTATTGCCCTCGGAGAAACCTCCGAACAAGGAGCTGCGGTGAAGGTCACGCCCTCCGACGAAACGGCGACCTACTACTGCGGCATCCACAGCGAGGCGTCGCTGCTGGGAATCCCCACCGCCACGCTGCTCAGGCAGATCGCGTCGCTCGACGACCTCGACGAACGGCTCCACACCGGCACCGAGGAGTTCACTATCGCCGAAACGCTCACGCCCGTCACCTCCTACAAAATCGTCGTGGCGGGATACGACGGCAAGGAGTTCACGGGCGACATCGCCCTGAGCGAGGCCTTCGCCGTCGAACCGCCCGCAGGGCCTGCGGCCTTCACCTTCGAGGTCAAGGAGAAGAGCTTCGACAACACGGTCATCGACATCACGCCGCTGGCGGCCGAAGTCCCCTACTTCGCCGAGGTGAAGGAGGCTGCCGTCTGCGATGCGATGACCGACGACGCGATTATCTCCGAGATACTCAATCTCTACGGCTCCATGGCCGAATGGTTCACCTACACGGGCCCTACGACCATTACGTCGAGCGGCGACTTCGGCACGCTCGTCCCCGGCACCGACTACTATGTGCTGGCATTCGGCTATGCCGACGGAGCGGCTGCGACCGAACTGACCAAACACAAGTTCACTACCGATCCGGAGGGCGATCCCACGGCCAACACCTTCGCCTTCGACATTTCCGGCGTCACGGCGCGCAGCGCTTCGATTCAGGTCGAACCCTCCGACAAGAGCGTCCGCTACATCTGGGACATCGTCACCGACGCCGAATATAAGAAATACGGCGGCAACGCCGAGGGCATCCGGAGCTATCTGGCCGACTACATCAAAGGCCAGATCGACGACTTCTTCACCACGCCGGAGGAGGTCGTTTCGGTCATCGGCGTGCGCGGCGACCAGTGGTTCGACTATGAGCAGCTCAAACCCGCCACGACCTACTACGTGTGGGCGGCCTGCGTCGACGCCGCAGGCAATGCCACGGCCACACCGGCAGTAAGCCCCGCTTTCACCACCGAAGCCGCCGTCGTATCGACTGCTACCGCCACCGTCGAATTCGAGAAATACTACAACGGCAGCGAACTTTACGCAATCGACGACGTGACCTATAAGAATTACAACAACAAAGCCTACCTCCCCGCCAAGGTCCTCCATTCGGCCGACGCCGTCAAATGGTACACGCTCTACACGGGCACCGACGTGGGCGACACGGAACTCTACACCGACGACCTGCTGATCCAATACCTCGTGACACAGGGAACCCCCGACGGAGAAGAGCGCCGCTACGGCCTCACTTGGAACGCGAAGGCCTATATCCTCGCCGTGGCGCAGGATGCCGAAGGCCACTATGGCCCCGTCTTCCGCAAGAGCATCACGCCCTCTCTCAGCGGCGTTTCCCCGATCAGCGACCTCGGATTCGTGACCGCCGACGCCGGAACACAAAGTACACCGGTCATGCTGCGTGCCGTAACACCAGCCGCACCGCTCAAACGGACGGCGCACGTCGTCCGCTGACGGAGCGCCGCAGCCGATAGAAAGCCCCCTGCCGCAGCATTGCGGCAGGGGGCTTTCTATCGGAGAAGGGGATGCCGGACGCACGCCGCCGGATCAATGTGCATCGAGCCAGTTCTCGCCCACACCGCATTCGGCGATCAGTTTCACTTTGAGATGCGCCGCCTGCTCCATCGCCTCGGTGACGATTTCGCGCACGCGGTCCAACTCGCTGCGCAGCGTGTCGATCACCACTTCGTCGTGCACCTGCAAAATCATCTGCGAGCGGATTCCTTCGCGGCGGAACGCTTCGGCGATATGCACCATCGCTATCTTCATGATGTCGGCCGCACTGCCCTGAATAGGGGCGTTGACGGCATTGCGTTCGGCCAGCCCGCGCGCCACGGCATTGCGCGACGCGATGTCGTTCAGGTAACGCCGCCGCCCGAAGATCGTCGTCACGTAACCCACCTCGCGCGCCCGCTCGACCACATGCTCCATATACTCCTTCACCTTGGGGTAGGAGGCGAAATAGCCCTCTATGATCTCTTTGGCCTCCTTGCGCGGAATGTCGAGCCGTTGGCTCAACCCGAAGGCCGAGATGCCGTAGATGATGCCGAAATTGGCCGTCTTGGCCTTGCGCCGCTCGTCGCCCGTCACCGCATCGATCGGTTTGCCGAAGAGCCGCGCGGCCGTCGCGGCATGGATGTCCTCGCCGTGCTCGAATGCCGCGATCAGCGCCTCGTCGCCGCTCAGATGCGCCATCAGGCGCAACTCGACCTGACTGTAATCGGCCGACAGCAGCACATGGTCGTCGTCCGACGGGATGAAGGCGCGGCGAATGGGCTTGCCCAGCTCGTCGCGGATCGGAATGTTCTGCAAGTTGGGATTGGTCGACGACAACCGTCCGGTAGCCGTCACGGCCTGGTTGAACGAGGTATGGATCTTCCCCGTGCGGCGGTTGACCAGCTGCGGCAGTGCCTCGACGTAGGTCGACAGGAGCTTCTTCACGCCGCGGTATTCGAGGATCAGGTCGATGATCCGGTGTTTGTGCGCGAATGTTTGCAGATACTCTTCGTCGGTGCTGAACTGCTTCGTGCGCGTCATCTTGGGCTTCTCGGCGATGCACATTTTGGCGAAAAGCACCTCGCCCAACTGCCGCGTGGAGTTGATGTTGAGCGACGCCTCGCCCGCTTCGCTGCGGATATCGGCTTCAAGCTGCGCCATGCGGCGGTTCAGTTCCACGGCGTAATGCGCCAGCGCGTCGCAGTCGATGCGCACGCCGGCCATCTCGACGTCGGCCAGCACCTCGATCATCGGCTCCTCGATGTCGAAATAGAGATCGTGCAGCCCCGCCTCCTCGATCTGGGGAAGCAGCGCCCGTTTGAGCCGCAGCGTCACGTCGGCGTCCTCGGCCGCATACTCGGCCACGCGCTCCACGCCCACCAGATCCATCGTCAGCTGACGCGGCCCGCGCCCGATGAGCGTTTCGATCTCGATCGGCTTATAGTTTAGGTACTTGGCCGCCAGCGCATTCATGTTATGGCGCGACTCGGGATCGAGCAGGTAATGGAGGATCATCGTATCGTACTTCGGGCCCCTCACCGCCAGACCGATACGCCGCAGCACCATCAGATCGAACTTGATGTTCTGGCCGATCTTGGCGATCGTTTCGTCCTCGAACAACGGACGCAGCAGCCCGGCATACTCCGGCGTCGAACGCTCGTCGCAGGGCACATACCAGGCCTCGTGCGGCACGACGGCGAACGACATGCCCACGATGCGGTCGTTGAAGAGGTCGAAACCGGTCGTCTCCGTATCGAAACAGAACTCCGGATAACGGCGTATCTCGGCGATCATCGCGCGCAGTTCGTCGGCCGTGCGGACGATCCGGTAGTCGTGGGGCGTCGTCTGCTCACTCTCCATCTCGGGTTCGGCAGGCAGCGCATCCGTTTCGTCGACCTCCTCATCGTCCGCCACGGGCGCTGCCGCCGCAGGCGCCGGATCGGCCGGCGCGAAGAGATCGCCCTGCCCGACCAGCGCCGCCTTCTTGGCGGCAGCCGATTTGGCCCGTGCCATCTCGGCCAGCTGACGCTGCGGGTCCTGCCGCGGCCCGTCGCTCTCTTCGAGCGGCGCCACGTTTTGCAGATCGCGCAGGAACATCGTGAAATCCAGTTCGGCGAAGAGCGCACGCAGTTCGTCCAGATTGGGCGGACACATCGTCAACTCCTCGGGACGGAATTCGATCGGCACGTCCAGCCGGATCGTCGTGAGCCTCTTGGCAAGCAGCAATTTGTCGCCCCACGCGGCGATGCTCTCGCCCTGCCTGCCCTTGATCCGCTCCACGTTGGAGAGAATGTTCTCGACCGTTCCCCACGTCTGCACCAGCTTGCAGGCACCCTTCTCGCCGATGCCCGGCACGCCGGGAATATTGTCCGAGGCATCGCCCCACAACGCCAGCACGTCGCGCACGAGCGTCGGATCGTCGAATCCGTAATGCGCGCGGATGGCGTCGCAGTCGACGATCTCGATGCCGTCGCCCTTCTGCTTGTAGAGCTTGCAGCAGGGGCGCACGAGCTGCCCGTAATCCTTGTCGGGCGTCACCATGAAGACCTCGTACCCTTCGGCGGCAGCCTTCTGCGACAGGGTACCGATCACGTCGTCGGCCTCGAACCCCTCGACTTCGAGCACCGGCACGCACATCGCATCCAGAATCCGCTTGATATAGGGGATCGACAGAGCGATGTCCTCCGGCGTGGCGGGACGGTTGGCCTTGTATTCGGGGTAGAGTTCGCGGCGGAAACTTCCGCCCTTTGGATCGAACGCCACACCCAGCAGGTCGGGATTTTCGCGTTTGAGGATGTCGCGCAGGAACTTCACGAAACCGAAAACGACCGACGTATTCATCCCCGTACGGTTGCGCATCGGCCGCGTCAGAAACGCATAATAGTATTTATAGATCAGTGCGTAGGCATCGACCAGAAACAGTTTTTTCATCACTATCCGATTTGTGGCGCCGCAGTCCGGTCGGGCACAGGTTGCGCGGCCGGCAGCCGGCACCGTTAGTTGTTGTCCTCGGCGACCCACTCGGCGTAGGAGGTGGCCGTCTCGTGGAGTCGGAGCGCATAAAGTTCCACTCCTTCGGGCAGCCGCGGCGCGATGCGGGCGGCGAAGTCGGCGAGCATGTTCTCGCACGTCGGCTGGTAATCGACGCACACGATCCGTTCGAACCGCGTGCTGAGCGCTTCCGCAAACGCCTCGCCGGCAGGCGTGCGGCGCATGACGAAGGCGTGGTCGAGCCGCTGCACCACCTCTTCGCCGACGATCCGTTTGAGCTGCCCGAAATCCATGACCATGCCCAGCTTGGGATTCCGTCCGTCGCAGACCGGAACGCCTCGCACGGTCACGAACAACCGGTACGAATGGCCGTGTATTTCGCGGCACGCACCGTCGTAACCTTCGAGCAGGTGCGCCGCCTCGAACGAGAACTCCTTGGTAAGTCTTATCTTCGTCATACGTTTATCCTTTTTCACGAAGCGGGCCGGAATGACGCTTCATTTCGGCCCGTCGGATCGTGTTTTCACACCGAACGGACGCCGAAACGTCCGCTCCGAACTTCCGTCCGTCTTGCTGCGGTCAATCGTGGAGGCAATCGACGTAAATCTGACGCTGGAACGCTTCGTTCAGCGAGATGTAGGTCTGTGTGGTCGAAATGCCCGGAATGGCCAGAATCCGGTCGCAGAGCGTCGTCATCAGGTGCTCGTTGTCGACGCAGTACAATTTCACGAAAAGGTTGTACGTCCCCGTGATGAAATGGCACTCCACGATTTCGGGAATCTGTTTGAGCCGGTCGACCGTCTGCATGAGGATCGACACGTCCTGCAAGCGGATGCCGATGTAGGCGCAGACGTCGAAACCGAGCATCTTGGGATCGACCACCAGCCGGCTGCCGAGGATCACCCCCGACTCGTCGAGCTTCTTGATGCGCTGGTGGATGGCCGCTCCCGAAATGCCGCATTTGCGGGCGATTTCCAGAAAGGGCATACGCGCATTGGTAATCAGATATTTGAGAATTTTCCGATCGATCGCGTCGATAACAACCTGTGACATAATTCCTCCTTATTCTTATTGTAACACATTCAGTTCCCTGCCCACCTTGACGAAGGCGGCGATGCAGCGGTCGAGCTGTTCGACGGTATGTCCCGCCGAGACCTGCACGCGGATGCGCGCCTGCCCCTTCGGCACGACAGGGTAGTAGAACCCCGTGACGAATACGCCCTCCTCCTGCAAACGCGCAGCGAAATCCTGCGACAGCTTGGCGTCGTAGAGCATCACGGCGCAGATGGCCGACTGCGTGGGTTTGATGTCGAATCCGGCGGCCATCATCCCCGCACGGAAATGCTCCACGTTGGCCACCAGCCGGTCGTGCAGTTCGTTGCTCTGACCGAGGATCTTGAACAGTTCGATGCCGGCGCCCACCACGGCAGGGGGCAGCGAGTTGGAGAAGAGGTAGGGCCGCGACCGCTGCCGCAGCATGTCGATGATCTCGCGGCGGCCCGTCGTAAATCCGCCCACGGCGCCGCCGAAGGCCTTGCCCAGCGTACCGGTCAGGATGTCGACCTCGCCGCGCAGATCGTAAAGTTCCGTGATGCCGCGCCCCGTAGCGCCCAGCACGCCGGCCGAATGGCATTCGTCGACCATCACCAGCGCGTCGTACTGCCGCGCCAGGCGGCAGATCTCGTCCAGCGGAGCGGCGTTGCCGTCCATCGAGAAGACCCCGTCGGTGCAGATCACGCGGAAGCGCTGCGCCTGCGCACGTTTGAGGCAATCCTCCAACGCCTCCATGTCGGCATTGGCGTAGCGGTAGCGCACCGCCTTCGAGAGCCGCACGCCGTCGATGATCGAGGCGTGGTTCAGCGCATCCGAGATGATGGCGTCCTGCTCCGTGAAGAGCGGCTCGAAAACGCCGCCGTTGGCGTCGAAGCAGGCAGCGTAGAGAATCGTGTCCTCCGTGCCGAAATAATCGGCGATCGCACGTTCCAGCTCCTTGTGAATATCCTGGCAGCCGCAGATGAACCGCACCGACGACATGCCGAAACCCCGTTCGTCCATGGCCCGTTTGGCCGCTTCGATCAGGCGTTCGTCGTCCGAAAGACCCAGATAGTTGTTGGCGCAGAAATTCAGCACGGAGCGGCCCGCGACTTCGATCTCGGCACGCTGCGGAGAGGCGATCACCCGTTCGGTCTTATACAGTCCCGCCGCCTTGATATCAGCGAGTTCCCGTTGGAGATATTCCTTGATTTTCCCGTACATCGACTAAAAGTTTTAAGATTTCATTGGAGATATCTTATGATCTGAAAGCAAAGGTAAAAATTTAAAATGAAAAACGCCGGTTTTCGATCCTGTTTTTGTCCGGAATCATAAAAAAACAAATGTTTTCGCCGCGGTTTATCTTTTGATACTTTGGCTTGATCCAAAAGCACAGAAGAAATCGATTCTTACTTCGGGAAGTATCCCGTACTTTCGATTCGGCGTTTCCTGCAAGGAGCAAGTTTACCACCTTTTGGCACCAAAAGGTGGCGCCAAAAGTGTCCGCAAGGCACCTCCGTCGGGATCGGACAAAGGCTGTCACTGAGCGATCACGAAAGACTCCGCTTGTCGCACGATCGCTCCGGGCGTTCCATCCTTTGTCCGATCTGTTGCCTCCTCCGGTGCAATGCGGAGGCTGTTGTGCGCTCCACGCAACGATGGTTTATTCCGATGTAATTCTTCTATACTCGATTTAGCAGGCCTCCGGCCTGCCGGATCGCACTGCGAAAATAGCGGATGAAGCGACGGTAATCGGAAAGCAGGGAACAGCGACGTTTTATAAAAGATGATTCATCCCCTGCAAATCTACGGTTCAAGCAGGATCGATCTTTCCGTTTCCCGTGAAAAAACGGCGGAAGGAGACTTCCTTCCGCCGTTCGAAATACGTTTTCCGAGATCACTCCGCAACGGGCTTGCCGTCGCGCACGAGCGTCATCTCGCGCACCAAATATCCCGCATCGGCGAACTTGTCGATGATGAACAGCACATAGCGGATATCGACCGAAATAGTGCGTTGCAACGCCGGCTCGAAAGCCACGTCGCCCGACATCGCCTCCCAGTTGCCGTCGAAGGCCAGCCCCAGCAACTCGCCGCGGCCATTCATGATCGGCGAACCGGAGTTGCCACCCGTAATGTCGAGATTCGCCAGAAAAGCGACCGGCAGTTCGCCCCGCCCGTTGGCATAGGCGCCGAAATCCTGCGCGGCATAGAGCTCTTTGAGCTTGTCGGGCACGGTGAACTCCGTCGGATTCTTCGGGTCCTCCTTCTCCATGACGCCGCGCAGCGTCGTATAGTAGTGGTAGGTCACGCCGTCGGCCGGATCGTAGGGCAGCACCTGCCCGTAGGTAAGGCGAATCGTGAAGTTGGCGTCCGCCGCCCACGCGCGGTCGGGGTACTGCCTCATCAACCCTTCGATATAGAGACGATGTCCGTCGGCGTAATTGCGGTTCGCCTCCTTCTGCGCCTGCTGCAATTCGAGCATCTTGCCCGTTACCGACAGCGCCAGCAGCGCCGCAGGGTCTTCGTCGAGCCGTTCGCGCGAAAAGCGGTCCACGAATTCCAACGCCCGCGTCTCGTCGGCGAACACCGAATTGTCGTAGAGGTAATCGACCGCGGCGTCCAGATCGTCGAACTGCCCTTCGGCCGCAACGAATACGTCGGGCAACTCCTTGACATGCTCCATCACCAGTTCGAACATGCGGCGCGCCACACGACGGTCGGTAGCGGGGTTGTAGTCCTTGTAGAAGCCGCGCAGCCGCTCTTTGAGCGCCTCCGGATCTTCGAGTTTCTTGCCCTTCTTGCCGACCGCGGCGATCACGTAGGAGGCCGGCGTCATGATTTCGACCGAGCGCTGCAACGCCTCGTTGAGGTACTGCTGTGCGGCATAGGCTTCGTTGCTCGCAGCTATCGCGTCGCGGATCATCCCCAACGCCTCGTCGTAACGCTCCCCGTCTACGCTGTTCGCCTCGGCCCATTGCTGGAAGGCGCGTTCCTGCTCCTGCTTCTTGCGCTTCACGTCGAGCCGTTCGATGCCGCGCGACATCCCCATGGCATTCTTCCAATAGTTCGACGACTGGGCGTATTTCGAGGCGTACTGGATGCGCACCTTGTCGCTCGCGAGCATGTCTTCGGCCAGGATCTTCTGCCGCTCGCCGCGGATGAAGATGCGCTGCGGATTGGTGATCGTGAGCATCCGGTCGATTTCATACGAGGTCATGTAACGCTGCGTCGAGCCGGGGAAGCCCATGATCATGGCGAAATCTCCTTCGTCGTACCCGTCGAGCGAAATGCGCAGGTATTCGTCAGCGCGATAGGGGACATTCTTCGTCGAATACTCCGCCGGACGGTTGTCCTTGCCGGCGTAGATGCGGAACATCGAGAAATCGCCCGTATGGCGCGGCCACATCCAGTTGTCGGTGTCGCCGCCGAACTTGCCGATCGAATTGGGGGGCGTACCCACCAGACGGATATCCTTGTATACCTCCATCGCAAAGGCGAAATACTGGTTGCCGCCGAAGAAGGGTTTGACCGAGATCTCCATGCCGGGGTACTCCTTGCCGAAGCGTTTGCGCACCTCGGCGACCTGTTTCTTCACCAGTTCGGCGCGCTCCTCGCCCATGGCCGTCGACGGCACGGCACCCAGCACGTCGGCCGTCACGTCGGCGATACGGCGGACGAAACGCACTTCGAGTCCGGGGGCGGGAAGCTCCTCGGCACGCGAACGCGCCCAGAATCCGTTTTTCAGAAAGTCGTGCTCGACCGACGACAGCGACTGGATGGCGCCGTAGCCGCAGTGATGGTTCGTCAGCAGCAACCCCTCGGGCGAGACCACCTCGCCCGTACATCCCGCACCGAAGATGACGATCGCATCTTTGAGCGACGAACGGTCGGCGGCATAAATCTCCTCGGCCGAGAGTTCGCACCCCTTGGCCCGCATGTCGGCGATATTCATCTTTTGCAAATAGGGCAGCAGCCACATTCCCTCGTCGGCGGCCGCCGTCGCGGCGAAGAATGCCGCGAACAAAAACATCGAAAATTTTTTCATAGGTATTGATCTGTCATTTATTTTTCCCTGTCCGATCCGCAGACGGCGAAGACGACCGCAAACGGGCCGCCGCACCGCGCCGTCAGCCGATCTCGATCATGCGGCGGATCGACCGCTCGGCGGCGCGCCGCACCTGTTCGTCGATCACCACCTCGGGCGACTCGTTTTCCAGACAGGCGGCGATGCGTTCGAGCGTCACCATCTTCATGTAGACGCAGTTGTTGCAGCCGCACGTATCGTCGTCGGGAGGCGCCGGAATAAAGCGTTTGCGGGGATAGCGGCGCTGCATCTCCGCGAGGATGCCCGCTTCGGTCACGACGATGAACTCCTGGGCGTCGCTGCGGCCGCAATAGTCGAGGATCGCTGCCGTCGAACCGACGAAATCGGCTACCGCCGTGATATAGGCGCGGCATTCGGGATGCGCGACGACCTCGGCCGCAGGGTGCTCCTCGCGCAATGCGAGCAGTTTTTCGAGCGAAAACTCCTCGTGCACGTGGCAGGCGCCGTCCCACAGCACCATGTTGGTGCGTCCCGTGAGTTTCTGCACGTAGGCGCCCAGATTGCGGTCGGGTGCGAAGAGGATCGGCTGTTCGGCCGGAATCGACTCGACGACCTTCAAGGCGTTGGACGACGTGCAGCAGACGTCGGTCTGCGCCTTGATCTCCACCGACGTATTGACGTACGAAACCACCGTATGGCCGGGGTAGCGGGCGCGGAAGCGGCGGAACGCCTCGGCCTCGCAGCCGTCGGCCAGCGAGCAGCTCGCTTCGGGCACGGGGATGAGCACCTTCTTGTCGGGACAGAGCACCTTGGCCGTCTCGGCCATGAAATGTACGCCCGCGAAGAGAATCGTGCGGGCCTCCACCTTCTGCGCCTCGATCGACAGTGCGAGCGAGTCGCCCAGAAAATTGGCAACGGCCTGCACTTCGGGCAGCGTATAATAGTGGGCGAGGATCACGGCTCCCTTGCGGCGTTTGAGCTCTTCGATGCGGGAGAGGAGGTTATCGACCATCTTTTGTTTTTATTTTTTAATTCAATTTTAATTTAATAAAGAAAAAGAAGATTAATAATGCCTGTTGACAATGTCGATAAGTTTTCCGCGGAAAAAGTTATGCCGGTTCCGCAGTGGCATTTGTCGATTACTGTTTTTCCTTCTTTTCATTCAAATTATTGAACGGTAGATCGTTGAACTGAAAATTCAAAAGTAATCGACAATTGTCCGTAACTCTTTTCAACATGTCGACAGTTATTTTTTCTCAACATTCCTTCATCTTTCGGCGGGTCGGGCGGCGCAACAAGTTTTCAAAACTTTTTCTTGGTTTTTCCGAAGTTTCGTACACACGGTGTTCTGTGCGATTCTGCAACTTTTCGACCCTCTTTTTTATTACGAGTTATTGCGGGATTGTACACAACTTCTCAACAGGTTTTCGCCATGTTTTCAACAACTTTTTCGGCGATCGAACGATAGAGGGATTCGACGGCCGGATCGGTTCCCGCGGCCGGACGCCCCTCTTCCGATCCGTCCATAACGGATTGAACGATCGGAATATCGCCCAGGAAAGGCACGTCGTTCTGCTCGGCGAAGGCGCGCGCACCCCCGTGGCCGAAGATGTAGTAACGGTTTTCGGGGAGTTCCTTCGGGGTGAACCAGGCCATGTTCTCGATGATGCCCACGACGGGAATTTCGATCTTGTCGGCGCGGAACATCTCCACGCCGCGCCGCACGTCGGCCACGGCTACCTGCTGGGGTGTCGAGACGATCACCGCACCCGTGACCTTCAACTCCGAAATGACGGCCAGATGCACGCCGCCCGTGCCGGGAGGAAGATCGACGAGCAGGAAGTCCAGCCCGCCCCATTTGGTCTGGTGGATCATCTGGCGCAGGGCGTTGGTCGCCATGGCGTCGCGCCAGATCAGTGCGTCGGAGGGTTTGATGAAGAAGCCGATCGACATGAGTTTGATACCCATCGCGTCGGCCGGCAGGATGCAATCCTCGCCGTCGATGCGTTCGGCATCGGGCAGATAACCCTCCACGCCGAACATTTTGGGCTGCGACGGTCCGTAAATGTCGGCGTCGAGGATGCCCACGCGGTAACCCATGTTGCGCAGCGTGAGCGCCAGATTGGCCGTGACGGTCGATTTGCCCACGCCGCCCTTGCCCGATGCGACGGCCAGCACCTTGCCGATACCGCCCGTGAAGGTATGCTGCGATGCCGCCGGCGCCGCTTTCGGCGCGGCTTCTCGGACGATGACGGCGACGTGTTCCCGGTCGAGGGAGAGCTCTCGGGCGATGGCCTCCTCGACCTGGCGTTTGATCTTCAAGGCGAAGGGGTCGCGCGCCTTTTCGAACCGGAGCGTGACGGTCACGCGGCCTTCGCCGGCGTCGATATGCTCCACCATGCCGCTCTCGACGATGTTCCGCCCGCTTTCGGGGTGGACGATGCGTGCGAGCAGCGCTTTGATTTTTTGCTCCATAACGTATCCGGAATATGACTTTTCCCGACAAAGATACGGATAAGCGAGGGCAATGTCAAATTTATTTGAACATTGCCGGGCGGGAGTTTTTTCGGCGAAGCCGGAGGGGACGATATTTTTAGGGATGCGGGTATGTGCGGCCGTTTGAAAAATTTCGTAAATTTGACGGAAGTGAAATCGAAAACCGAAGACGCGATGAATATCGAGGAGTTCAGGGAGTATTGCCTGTCGCTGCCGGGTGTGACCGAGAAGATGCCGTTTACCGCATTGAACGACGCTTACAGCCGCGACGTGCTCTGTTTTTATGTCGGGAGCAAGTGGTTCTGTTACGTCAATATCGTGCTCTTCGACCGCTGCTGCGTCAAGTCGACGCCCGAGGAGGCCGCGGAACTGCGTGCGCGGTACGAGGGCGTGCGTCCGGCATGGCACATGAATAAGCGGATGTGGAGCGACGTCTATTTCGGCAGCGACGTATCCGACGCACTCGTCTGTCGGCTGGTGGAGAACTCCTACCGGCTGGTACGCGATTCTCTTCCGGCGAAGGAACGCGAAACGTTGTAGTGCGAAGCGCCGCAAAACGGATTGTTTCGGCCGGGATACGAAATATTCCGGTAGCTTTTGCGTATATTTGCCTGCGGGACATCCCGATGCGGAACGTCCGAGGCGTTTTCGACCGGCGGAAGCGGTGCTTGCCGGCGGCGGGAAAACGACTGTTGAAAACAAAACATAAAACTCGATAATTATTTGTAAAACAGTTTGAATATGAATTTTTCGAAGACCTTTCTGGCCGGCCTGCTGGCCTTCGTCGTGGGCAATATCCTCATTGCCGTGTTGTGGAGCCTCTTCGTCATGGGGATCGTCGGTGCGCTGTCGGCGACGACCGGTATCGACGACAATTCGATTCTGCGGATCGACCTTTCGGAGAACATCGTCGAGGCGCCTCCCGCCGATCCTTTCGCCGGCGTCGATTTCCGTACGATGACTGCCACGCCCCACGTGACCCTGTTCGAGGCGCTGCGCGCGATCGATGCCGCCAAGAGCGATCCCCGCATCAAGGGAATCTATATCCGGCCCAACGGGCAGGGTACGGTCTCGATGGCCGTGTTGGAGGAGTTGCGTGCGGCGATCCTCGACTTCAAGCAGGAGAGCGGCAAGTTCGTGCTGGCCTACAACGAAGCCTACGGGCAGGGAGGCTATTACCTCGCCACGGCGGCCGACGGCGTCTATCTTCAACCCGAAGGATTGCTCGACTGGCACGGAATTGCCGTCAACACGCTATTTTTCAAGGGGCTGTTCGACAAGCTCGATCTCAAAGTCGAGGTATTCCGTCCTACGGCCTGCAAGTACAAGAGTGCTGTGGAACCCTACATCCTCACGAAGCTGTCCGATGCCAATCGGGAACAGTTGGGGCAGCTGGTGCACTCGATGTGGAGCGTCATTGCGGGCGACGTGGCCGAGTCGCGCGGCCTGACGATCGAGATGCTCGACGAATACGCCGACGAGCTGTCGGCGATCCAGCCCGAAGATGCGTTGGCGAAGGGAATGGTCGACGGATTGAAATACGAGGACGAGATGAACGATCTCTTCGCCGAGGCGGGTGTCGATGCGGACGGTGACGGTCAGTATCGTTTCGTATCGCTCGGCCGGTATGCTGCACAGGTAGGGCCCGACATGCGGCACATGGGAGCGGATCGCGTGGCGGTGCTCTATGCCGACGGCCAGATCGTCGACGGCGAGGGCTACGACGCCGTTTACGGCAATACGCTGGCGGAGAAGATCCGGAAGCTGCGGCTGGACGATGGGGTGAAGGCGGTCGTCGTGCGGGTGAATTCGCCCGGTGGCAGCGCTCTGGCCTCGGACGTGATCTGGCGCGAAATGGAACTGCTCAAAGCCGAAAAACCGGTGATCGTTTCGATGGGCGCCTATGCAGCCAGCGGCGGATACTACATCTCCGCTCCGGCGGATGCCATCGTAGCCGACCGGCTCACGCTGACGGGTTCGATCGGCGTATTCGGCATGTTGCTCGATGCGGGCGACGCCATGGAGCGGAAATTGGGCGTCACCGTCGATGCGGTCAAGAGCAACCGCTCGGCCGATTTGAGCATCTTCCGCGGACTGACTCCGACTGAGCGCGCCATGATGCTCAAAAGCGTGGATCGGGTCTACGAGACCTTTACGAACCTGGTCGCCGAAGGACGCAATCTGCCCGTCGAGGAGGTGCTCGATATTGCGGGCGGGCGCGTATGGAGCGGCGTCGATGCGCTCGAAATCGGGTTGATCGACTCTTACGGCGGCTTGAAGAGCGCCATTGCCGTTGCGGTCGACAAGGCCGGCCTGGGCGAGGAGTACTTCATCGAGGAGGTGCGCGAAGCGCCGCAGGGGCTGGCCGCCATTCTGGCTGCCCTCAACGCGCAGGTCGAGGCACACGTCGAACACACGGAGCTTTTCGATCTCTACGACGAGTACCGCCACGTCCGCAACGCGCTTTCGCAGCAGGGTGTCCTGACCTATTGTCCCTACGTCTTCTCGTTCGAGTAGCGCGTTCGTATTCCGAAACGGGATTCACCCCTGCCGCAGCATGTCGCGGCAGGGGTGAATTCGTAAGGGAGAGGGCTCAAAGAGGCGACGATCCGGCGTCGCGGACGAGATTGGTAAATTCGACGGTACCGGCATAGCTGCCTGCGATCGTATGCGGCCGGGCCTCGTTGTCGTCGACGAAGCGGTAGACGATCGAATATCTCTTTCCGTTGCGTTCGACGACGATTTCTCCCTCCGTACAGGGAGCCATTTCGGTCAGCCGTACCTGGTTCGCTTCATTGGTCAACATTCGGTACCAGCTTCCTTCGAAGAGCGGATCGCCGCCGGAAGGCCGGATCAGGGTGCCGGCTATGACCGCTCCTTCGCCGAGTTCCGGTAAATCGGGCGACGTATTCCCTTCTCCGGCGATCGCATACCGACCCTCGATCGCACCCGTCCGTTGCGTATCGGCGCCGACGCACAGCGTCAGCATCAAGTTGTCGATTTCATGCTGCGCAAGGTCGCCGTAAAGATTCAGTTGCAGCAGCCGCAGCGTATTCGGCAGTCGGTCGTCGGCATAGAAGGTCGCGCTCGCGACGGCGAGCGAAGGGCGTACGTCGCGTTCGAGGGTGGAGAGCGGTGAAGACGATTCGGAGTGTGCCGCCTGTGTCACGGAGACTTCGAAAGGTTCGGCGTCTTCTCCTGTGAACAGAATCGTCGCCGAACGCGGCGAAGCCGTTCGGTTGGGCATGGCTGTCGCCCGGAGCGTCGCGTCGTTGTCGCTCGTGATCGTTATCCACGCGGCTTCGCAGGTCGCCGTCCACGCGGCGGCATCGGTCGTGACGACCAGGTCGAACGACTCTCCGTCGGCTTTGAATGTCAGCGAGGAGGGTTCGACACTCAGCGAAGGGGTGTGGGACTCTCCGAAAGCCTTCTGTTCGACCGGTATCGTGACGGTGCCGGCGTCGTTGCCGCTCACGCGGATCGAAGCGGTGCGCCGTGCATCCGTTTCATTGGATGTCGCGGAGATACGGATGGAAAAGTTACCGGCACCTCCTCCGAGCGAGCCGTGCGGACTGCCGTCGGAAGATTCCACTTTTATCGTCAGCCATTCGCTCGGCGATTCGATTTTCCATTCGGCGGTTGTCGTCGCGAGGTTCAGAACGAGAGTTCCTCCCTCCGCATCGAAGACCAGCGTATCGGGCGTGACGCTCAATGTCGGCGCAGAAGCGTCGGGCGGTTGTGGATCGTAATGGAGCGTAGTGCTGTCGCCGCATCCTCCCGCGACGGCGCAGACGATGCAGAGAAGGCGCTTTGCGAGTCTTGCTTGAATGGTTTTCGTGTTCATTTCAGGTCGTTTTCGAACAAAAATAATGAGAATTCGTTTGAAAACGATATAAAATAATATAAAAAGACGTTAAAATAACTGTTTCTGGTTTATGGGGTCGGATGCCGGATGTGTGCGACGGCGTTCCGGATTTCCGCAGAAATAAAGCGAGCGCTCCGTCTGCAACGATTTGCAGACGGAGCGCTCGCTTGCGGACAGAGGTCGGGGGGATTCATCCGGAGAAACCGGTGCGCTATCGCGAGTTGCCGTGGTGCCGCATCATGCGGTCACCGGAGCCTTTCGTCCGTGTGCCGGCCATGTGTTGCCGGAGGTTGTGCTCGTCCGAATCGAAGAGCAGCTCCGTCTGATCGGCGAGCCGCACCGAAATCCCGTTGCGTTCGAGCCCGATGTCGGTGACGGTCTGGCCCGGGTATTTGTTCTTCATATAGTCGGCGACCTGTTGCGGAATCAGCTTCATCGGGATGCCGTCGGCACTCTCGATGTCGGTCCATGCACCGTTTTGCGAAAACATGATTTCATCGCCGTTGTCGAGCCGCACCTTGTAGGCGAAGAGGTGCGCCGAAGGGTCGAAGCGAATGCGCTCGACACGGTCTTTTGCGTAGAAGTCGCGGATGAAGGCCTGTGCGGCTTCGGGCAGCGCATCGAATTTTACCGTGCGGTTTTCGACCATCCGCCCTTTCATGGGCGTCCGGTCGGGGCGTTTGTCGTCGTCGGGAGCGTTTGCCGCCGCCGTTGCGGCCGTCGTGAAGACGAAGAGTGCGGCGGCCGTCAGAATCCAGTTTTTCATAGTCGTATGATTTTAAGACGTTGACCGCTGTCGTCCAAATACCGCACCAAAAACGACGGGACGGGGCATCGCACCCCGTCCCGTCGTCGTACAGCCGCCGCGGGCTATTTCACGAACCGGCCGAAGAAACGCCATATCTCTTCGGAGGTGTCCATATCCTTCTCGGCCCAGCTGTGTCCGCCGTCTACGACCTCGTAGAGCCAGACTTCGTTGCCGCCGGTGCCCCCGACGAAGCGGTGCGCCACCACGGGATGCCGCCGCAGGGCCAGCGTATCGGTCTGTTCGCGCACGCAGCGGTTGGCGGCGACCCAGTAGCCGACGGCGATCTCGACGGGCAGGTAGGCGCCCCAGCCGCCCTTGTTTTCCAAATCGCCCTCCCACGCGGAGGTGCGATCTTCGGTACCGTGGATCTCGAAGAGCGGGATCGGCGCCGGCGTGTCGCAGTCGCGGTACATCCATTCCAGTGTCAGCCCCGAAACCGGTGCGACGGCAGCGAAGACGTCGGGACGGGAGTAGGCGAGCAGGTAACACATCTCGCCGCCGTTCGACATGCCGGTACAGAACGTGTTTTTCCGGCTCAGGCCGTACTTGTCCTGCAACAGACCGGCCAGTTCGCAGAGGAACGACACGTCGTCGACGGTCATGTCGGCCTGGAACGGGTACCCGACATTCCAGCAGGTTTTTCCGCGGCCGTCTTTCACGCCCTGCGGGTAGCAGACGGCGAAGCCGTGGCGGTCGGCCGCTTCGTTCATGCCGTAGCGGTCGAGGTTGAAATTGCCTCCGTAGCCGTGCAGCACGAAGACGAGCGGCGCGTCGTCGGGCACTCCTTCGGGCAGATAGAGGCGGTAGGTGCGTTCCAGTCCGTCGACCGTGCAGGTCTCGACGGTCATCCCGGCGGGTCTCGGCGAGGAGGTTCCGAAGGCCGGAAGGGAATACGACAGCATCAGCAGAATGCCGATCGGAAGAATACGTTTCATTTCGGATGGGTTTAGGTCGTGTAAATATAGGGATTCTTTTCCGAAAAGCGAATGCGGGAGCCTCGCTTTGTCGCCGTCCCGTGCCGTAAGAAAGCCCCGAAAGTCTCCGCGGAGGGACTTTCGGGGCGGTTGCGTACCGGATTTTCGGAGAGGTTACCAGATGATCACGCGCTCCTCGACGGGCATGTACATCGCGCCGTCGGTGATCGAGAAGGCATCGTAAAAGTCTTGCAGGTTGCGCAGCGTGGCGTCGACGCGCCACTTGCCCAGCGAGTGTACGTCGAGCTTGGTGAGACGTGCGATCTCCTCGTCGCGGATGTTCTGCGCCCAGAGTTGTGCGTAGGCCAGATAGAAGCGTTGTTCGGGGGTGAAGCCGTCGATCGGTGCGAGCTTCTCCTTGCCTTCGAGCGAATTGTGGTAGGCCGTGTAGGCGACGCGCAGACCGCCCTGGTCGGCGATGTTCTCGCCCAGGCAGAGCGCGCCGTTGGCGAAGAGGGCCGGTTGATCCCCCTTGGCGGGCAGTACCTCGATCGCATCGAACTGCTTGACCAGAATGTCGGTCTTGGCCTTGAACGCGGCGGCGTCCTCTTCGGTCCACCAGTTGTTCATGTTGCCGTCCTTGTCGAAGTTGCGGCCCTGGTCGTCGAATCCGTGGGTCATCTCGTGGCCGATCACCACGCCGATGGC
>CDZI01006943.1_pt1 | contig 43120 bp, 38 predicted proteins | sample 554811 | NCBI WGS metagenome assembly CDZI01 (sample SAMEA3182110, study PRJEB8094) | gut metagenome | biome: human; feature: gut; material: Stool; isolation source: human stools | place: Canada | collected 2013-04-23
CCCTTGCAAGGACGCAGAGCGACGTTTCTACGAACGCGAGGGAAACTGCCCCCGCCGCAACGGAAGCCCGGCAGACGGCCACGCAGGAGGCCGTGCGCCCCGCCATGCAGGTGGAGCAGCAGCGCCCTGCGGCGCAGCAGGCGTATGACATCCGCCGCGTGCGGGACGCTGCGGCCAGCCTGGGCGAGAACGGGGCCAAGGCCCTCTCTGCCAGCTATGACGGCAGCGTGCAGGCCGACGACTACTACGCAGGCTTCGCCTCCTACTACGAGGCGGGCATCTCCGGCATCGACATGGACAAGGTGCAGAGCCGCTATGCCGCGCAGCTCAACCAGGCGCAGCGCTTCGCGGCCTACTCCGCCGGTCAGAACGACGCGGCGGCCTCCCTGGCCCTGGAGCGGGAGGGCGTCAAGAGCGCCACGGTGTACGGCGACGAGGCGGGCTTCGTGCAGTCCGAACATTCCGCCAGCCTGCCCAAGGAGACCGTGCGCTTCTACGACAGCCTGGCCCGTGCCGCCGGGGTGAAAATCCAGATGGCAGAGGCCACCGGCAAGGGCGGCGCAAACGGATGGTACAGCAACGGCATCATTCATATTGCCAACGACGCCGAGAACCCCGGCACCGTGGTGGCAAAGCACGAGATCACCCACCGGATGCAGGAGATGGCCCCGGAGGCATACCGGAAGTACCGCGACTATGCCATGTCCGCGCTGACCGAGCGGGACGGCTCTACCGCCTCCATCGTGGAGCAGTACAAGAGCCGCTACGCCGAGGCAGGCGTGAACCTCTCCACGGAGCAGGCCATGGACGAGATCGCCGCCGACTTCACCGAGGCGCTGACGGTTGACCCGGCCAGGTTTGAGACCCTGGCAAAGGAAAACCGTAGCGTGGCCCGGAAGCTGCTGGACGCCGTGCGGGACTTCATCCGCAAGGTCAAGTCTCTGTTCAAGGGCAACAAGACCGCGCAGAACCAGGCCGCCGCCAACGCCTACGGCGTGAGCATCGACACCCTGGAGGAAGCGGCCCGCCTCTGGGAGGAGGCGCTGAAAGCGACCAGCGAGCAGACGGCAAACAAAAACGCCGCCCAGACGGACGGCGGCACAAAATTCTCTATCAAACGGACCTCTCAAATGACGCTGGCCCAGCAGCTCAAGATGTTTTACGACGGGAAGATGGCCTCCAGCGATGCGTTCTACTTCGGAGTGACCCCTGCGGCGCTGGAGAAGTCCGGCTTTGATGCGCTGCCCCTGGCTATGACCATCGGGGACTTCCGCAAATCCACCCAGAAGAAGCACAACATCCCCCGCCGCGTTCTGAAAAACCTTATGAGCAACCTGGCTTCCCCTCTGTTCTCCTTTGGGAGCGGAGACCGGGCCGGTATCGTTCTGAACGACATCGACGGCGACGGCTACACGCTGCTGGCAGCGCTGGAGCGCGGGACCGATATGGACCGCAAGCCTGTCAATGTCATCAACAGCCTGTACGGCCTGGAGCACCCGGCGGAATGGATTAAGAACCAAATCGACAGCGGGAACGAGTTTGCCCTGTACGATGAAAAAAGAGCAAATGCGTTTCTCCAGACCTACGGCTACATGGCCTCGGTGGGAGATGGCATTCGCTCTACGGGTGAGAGTGTAACCCAGAACGGGGCGGAAGTCAAGAGCAAATTTTCTCTCAAGACCCCGGTGGAGGAGACGGACAAGCTGCTGGCCCTGCACAACAAGGACGAGAACAGCATCCTGGCTGCCATCAAGCTGGGCGGCCTGCCCATGCCCTCCATCGCCATTGTAAAAGCCAGGGACGGGCACACCAAGTACGGCCCCATCTCCCTTGTGTTCAGCAAGGACACCATCGACCCGCAGCTATTCCGCGCCAACAAGGTGTACGGTGGCGATGCCTGGACGCCGACAGCTCCGCGAGTAGATTACCCCGTGAACAGCAAAAAGGCATCCCAGGTGGAGCACGAGCTGCACCGGCTGGCCGGGGATGTCTCCGTGGCCGGGGGCATCTTCGGGAACAGCGCCGCCCTGCGCTCTATGGGCATCGACGACACCAGCACCAGGAGCACGGCAGAGCTGGCGGAGAAGCTGGCCTCCACGGACACGGTGCGGGCGGCCTATCTGGCAGACCAGGGCAAGAGCCTGGAGCCGGTGAAGATGGACAAGGTGTGGGACAAGTTCGGCAACGACACCCTGCAAAAGGTGGTTGACCGCCTGGGCGTGAACACGCTGGCTGAAATCGAGGCCAACCTGGAGACCGGCGAGAGCGTGAAGGACGCCCTGGGCGAGAATGCCGAGGTCATCCGCGACATTCTCCGGGACTACTACCGGGAACAGGGCGAACCCATGCTCCGCAGAATGGCCGTCAAGAGGCATTGGACCGACGCGGAGATCAACGAAAGACGGCAGACCCGCATCGACAATTCCATGGACGGCGTTTCCATCTTCACCCTGGAGGACATCGTTCACCACGCATGGGATATGTACCAGGACGGCGGCGCGACCAAGGGCGAAATTGACCGGATGGCTACCTCTGACGCGCTGCGCAGCGCCGTGGATGACCACGCCGTTGAGGAGTGGATTGCCGGGAAGCTGGACGGCCTGCTGGGCGAGGCGGGCATCTACAATGGCAAGGACCCCTACACCCCCTCCGGCAATCTCCGCAGCTTCTCGCAGCTCCACTATGCCTACACCCTGGAGAACATCGTCAAGGCGATGAAGGAGGGCCAGGAGGAGCGCGGCGGCAACACCTGGGGCGCAAGCGCCAAGACCCTGCAATCCGTGGCGACGCCGGAATACCGCAGCATCCAGGAGATCAAGGCGGACAGTGGGCGGCTGGGCATGGACGAGGGGGCCGAGTATGAAGCAAAGCTCCAGGCCATTGATGACCAGATCGGCAGCATCATCACGAAGATCAAGCAGGGAAACAAGGCTCATTCCGACAATTCCTTCGTCGAGAGCGACATCATCGGCAGCATCCTGATGGAAACGTCCAAGGGCAAGAGGACGGTGGACGCTATCATGCGGGCCTTCTCCAAGGAGGGGTACAAAATCAGCAGCCAGACGGCCCAGGACATCCAGGCCGTCTACCAGGAGGCGGCGGAAATGCCCACCGGCTACTTTGAGGCCAAGCCCCAGCGGGCCGTCGGCTTCGACGAAGTGCTGGCCGCCGTCATCCCCGATGACAGCAGCAAAAAGCTGCGGGACGGTCTGGAGCAGGCCGGTGTGCGGATGCTGGAATACAAGACCGGAGACGACGCGGACCGCCTTGCCAAGATCAACAGCGTGGAGGGCGCACGCTTCTCCCTCAAGACCGTTCCCCCTGTGAAGCCGACAAGCGACGACTGGAAGCCGGGGGCAACCTTCGACGAGGTTAAGGCCGCCCATCCGACCCTGTTTGCCCTGGACGCCGACGAGGCGGACACCCGCAACCCGACACAGATTTCCGGCACGGTCAAGAGCTACCGCAAAATTTACGATGCCCTCCAGGCAGAGAATTTCGACGGGACCATCCTGGATGCAAGCTCCGGCCTGGGCTACGGGACCAGAGCCGGGCGCGAGGAGTACGGCTTTGACGTGGACGACATCGAGCCGTTCCCGGATGCCAAGTACCAGCCGAACTACACCGATTACTCCGCCCTGGACAAGACCTACGATGTCATCATCAGCAACGCGGTCCTTAACGTCATGCCCCAGGACCTCCGCGACGCTATGGTGGTGAAAATCGGTGAAATGCTGAACCCCGGCGGGCGGGCGTTTATCAATGTGCGCGGCACGGATGTGAAGAACGCCGGGAGCAAGGTTGCCATCAACGACGATCTGATGGAGTATTTCATCTCCAATACCGGCAGCTATCAAAAGGGCTTCACGTCCAAGGAGCTGGTCTCCTACCTCAAGGACGCCCTGGGCGACGGCTTTACCGTGGAACCGACCCGGAAATTCGGCGCTGTCAGCGCCATCGTGACCCGCGATGGGGACAGGCTGTCCCTCAAGGGGCGGGACATCCTCCAGGAGAACGCGGCCTTGCAAGAGGAGAACCGGCTACTGCGGGAGCAGATGAAGGACTACATCGCCATCCAGCGCCGAAACGGGAAGCTCCAGGAGAGCCGGGACTACTGGCAGGGCCAGACCCGGCGGACCCGGCGCGTGACCACGGACAAAAAGGCCGTGACCGCCGCCGCGAAACAGCTTATCCAGAACTACGGGGCCGACATCGCGGTGAAGGACATCCAGGGAGACCTCCAGAGCCTCTATGACTACATCGCCAGCGGCTACGACGGCAAGGATGAGCTGACCTACACCGAGGCCCGCCGCCGGGCGGAGGACATCGCGGAAACCCTGGTGAGCAACGCGGTGGCCGTGGACAGCGATATGTACGATGCGTACAGCGACCTGCGGGACTACCTGCGGACGACCAAGATCATCTACGGCAAGGAATACCACGGGGACATCGCGGACTATGGCGATTTCCGCAAGCGGCAGTTCGGACGGCTGAACCTGGGCAGCGAGGGCCACACCAACATCGACCAGGTGTACCAGGAGCTTTCCTCCCGCTGGCCGGAGTTTTTCAGCGAGCAGGAACAGACCCATCCGACGGACCAGCTCCTCCATATCGTGGAAGTGCTGGACGGCATCAGCGAGATCAACGAGTACAACCCCTTCTCCCGCTACATGGACCAGGCCGTGACCGGCGCGGCGAACGAGATCATGGAGACCTTCTTCGACCTGCCCCAGGCGCGAAAGACCTTTGCGGACCGGCAGGCATTGAAGCTGGAGAACGCCAAGGTCAAGGGCCGGGAGCAGGTCCAGAAGGTGCGGGAGCAGTACACCACCCGCCTGGCGGAACTGCGGGAGCAAAACCGGCAGCGGGTACAGAACGCCATCGCCAAGGAGCGGGAGGCCCGCGAGCGGCAGATGGGTGCTCTAAAAGACCGCTATGCGGCCAAGGACGCAGCGGGCCGGGAACGCCGGGCGGCCCGTGAGCTGCGGGCCAAAATCACCCGCCATGCAAGCGCTCTGTCCCAGAAGCTCCTCCGCCCCAGCGACCAGCACCACATCCCGGAGGCCATGCGCGGAAGCGTGGCCGCTATGCTGGAGAGCATCAACCAGGAGAGCCAGTACACCCTCGACGAGAACGGCAAGCGGGTGAAGGATGGCAGAGGCACCCCCACCAAGCGAACCGAGGCGTTCCGCGCCCTCAAGGAGCAGTACGCCAAAATCGTGGCCGAGGGCGGGGATATGGTCATTGACCCCTCCCTGCTGGGCAGCGACGCCGACGGCATCAAGGGCGGCTTTGATGCGGTCATCGCCATGAAGGACACCAAGCTGGCCGACATGAGCGTGGCGCAGCTTCAAACCGTTTGGCAGGTGGTCAAGGCCGTGGAGCACAGCGTGAACACGGCGGGGAAAGTCCTGTCCAAGGCCAAGTACGCCAGGACGGCGGACTGGGCGCAGGCTATCTCCATCGGGACCAGCAGCCGCCGGGCCAAGAACAGCCTGACCCGCAACCACGCCCTCATTGACCTGGAGACCCCGTACACCTTCTTCTCCCATTACGGAGAGGCGGGCAAGGCGGTCTACCGGATGCTGCGGGACGCGCAGGACCAGCAGCAGCTCATGGTGGACCATGTGGCCGAGGAGGTCCGCAAGATCGTGGACCCCAAGACGGTGAAGAAGCTGGAGGCGACCACGCATACCTTCACCACGGAGCGAGGCGAGAAACTGACCCTTTCCACGGCCCAGGTGATGGAGCTGTACGAGCTGGTGAAGCGCAAGCAGGCCCACGACCATCTGCTCAAGGGTGGCGTGGTGCAGCCAGAGATCAAAACCTCGCAAATCCGGCGCGGCACGGACAGCATCCGCCTGACGGAGGGCGACCTGGTGAACATCACCGGGACGCTGACACCGGAGCAGGTGAAGATCGCGGACGGCCTGCAAGGACTGACCCGTGGCGTGCTGGCCGACTACGGCAACAAGGCCAGCATGGAAGCCTATGGTTATAAGAAGTTCACTGAGAGCGACTACTGGCCCATCAAATCGGCCAAGGAGGGCCTGCACAGCAACATCGAAAAGGGCGGCAACAACACTCGCTCCATTAAGAACATCGGCATGGCAAAGACCACGATCCCCCACGTGAGCAACGCCCTGGACCTGGCGGGCATCTTCACCACCTTTGCCAACCACGCCTCCGACATGACGGACTATGCCTCCTGGCTCTGCACGATGGAGGACATCAACCGCCTGTTCAACTACCAGTTCCGGGACGAGGAGGGCAACCCAACCGGCAAGACCATCAAGGGACTGCTGGACCGCGTGGGCGGCCCCGGCAGTCAAAAATACTGGCACAACCTGATGGAGGACATCCAGAACGGCATCAACGCCCCCGGCGACAGCCCCATGTGGGACATCGCCGGAAAGACCATCGGCGGCTTCAAGGGCGCAGCCGTGGGCGCGAACATCCGCGTGGTCATCCAGCAGCCCACGGCGTTCTTCCGGGCGGCGGCGGTACTGGACCCCCAGGACATGGCGCGGGGCCTTGCAAGAGGCGTTACGCGGGGCAGCGGATGGAAGAAAGCCCTGCAATACTCCCCCATCGCCATGCGGAAGGATGCGGGCGGCTTCGACATCTCCAGCCCCTACAAGATGACCGAGACGCTGTTCGACAACCGGACGAACGTGCGGAAGCTGAACGACGCCCTTTCCGCCCCTGCGGGCGCGGCGGACGCCGTGACCTGGGGCAAGCTGTGGAACGCCTGCGAGTGGGCCACGGCGCGGGAACACCAGGGCCTCACCAAGGGCAGCGAGGCGTTCTACCGACAGACGGCAAAGCTGTTCGCGGAGGTCATCGACCAGACCCAGGTGGTAGACGGCGTGCTCCAGCGGTCCAACATCATGCGCTCCAGCAACGCGGTGGTGAAGCAGGCGACCAGCTTCATGGGCGAGCCTATAATGAGCCTCAACCTGCTGATGCGGGCCTATGACCAGGTGCGCTACGAACAGAACAGCCAGAAGCGCGGCAAGGCCATCAAGACGATGGGCCGGGCGGCCACGGCCCTGGTGGTGACGAACGTGGTCAACGCTCTGGCCCAGAGCCTTATCGACGCCATGCGCGACGATGACGAAGATAAAAAATACTGGGAGCGCTTCCGGGCTGCGTTCACCGGCATCTCCGGTGACGAGGAGACCCCCTGGGAGAAAGCCTGGAACGCCATCATGGAGGGCAACGTCGGCAGCAACATGAACCCCCTGGGGCAAATCCCCTTTGTAAAGGACGCGCTGTCCATCATGCAGGGCTACGACGTGTCCCGCACGGAAATGGAGATCGTGTCCGACCTTATCCAGGCCGGACAGACGGCCATCCAGAGCGCCGACGGCCAGGGCAAGCGGACCAGGGCCTACGCCCTCAAGGGGCTGCTGGCCGCCTGTGCAAAGATGTTCGGCATCCCGGCCTCCAACCTGACGCGGGATATGTGGGGCCTGGCCCGGAGCGCGGCGGTGGAGACCGGCAACATCCCGCTCCAGTATGAGATGGAAAAGGCTATCTACAACATCTCCAACACCGGCAACAAGAACCGCTATTACGCCATTCTGTACCGGGCGCTGGAGCAGGGCGACATGGACACCTACCAGCACATCAGGGACGACCTGATGAACAGCATGGGCGTGGACGGCGCAAGCATCGACAGCGCCATGCGGAGCCGCTACAACAAGGCCGTTGAGAAGGACCCGGACTACACCCTGCCCCAGAGGGCGCGGGACCTTATCGGCAGCAGGGACAAATACGTCCCTGTCAAGGAGAAGGAGGAGACCTTTGGCGCGGACGACCTGGGGAGCAGCGCCTACCGGGCATACTCCGACCAGCGGGCCAACGACTACCGCAGCATGGCCGACGACCTGGCGAGCAGCCCCATCTTCCGGGGAATGGACGACGAGACCCGCGACAAGGTGCTCAAGGCGGCCTATGATCTGGCCGACAAGAGCGCCCTGGCGGACCATTCCGACGGACAGTACGAGGTCAGCACCAAGTGGATGGCCCAGGCTGACGACGCAGAGGCCCAGGGCATCGAACCCTGGGAGTACGTCCTGTTCCACACCGCCTACAACGAGATGGAAGGGACCAAGGACGCAGACGGTAAGACCGTGAAGGGCGAGGCCAAGAGCGACCATGTGCGGGAATGGCTGGAGGACTTCTCCGGCCTGACCGACGAGCAGCGGGCTTTCCTCTGGGGGACCGTCTACACCAGTGAATGGTAAAGAAATGGGAGCAGGTCATCCCTGCTCCCATTTTTTCATGTCGTCACCAACAATTTCCGCACTTCGAGTACCCCAGATACTCGCAGTATTCTATATTATGCGCCCAGTATTCGTCAGCACCCTGGAACACAGGGCAATCGTAATTGTGATAACGGTTTGACCCTTCGACGATGAACCCAATGTTGTTGTAAAGAAAAGTGGCGTCGTGAAGATAGCCGGACAAATCCTCGTTCCGAGCCTCCAGGTCGTTCACTTTTTCTTGCAGTTGCGTCTTTTCAGTGGATAGCGCGGAAACCCTGGAGCGCAATTCCGCATTCTCCGCTGCCAGGTCATCCCGCGCTGCCGTGAGCACGGAGACACGGTAGCCAAGGATGCAGGTGCATACCACCAGCAAAGCAGCGGCTATGCAAAGCGGAACCACCGGAGGCCGCTTTCCCGGCTTCGGCTGTTCGGTTTCAACTCCGGGCGGGGTCTGGCCTGCCTGGATGAACGGTGTGCCGCACAACTTCTCCCCCGGCTGGGGAGAAAGGCTTTCGCAGTCACACGGCTTTCCCTCCGGGACGAGCTGCCCACACCTCGGGCAGGTGTACCATCGTTCCTTCGGTATGGCCGGACGCGTTTTCCTGCGCTGGATGGCCTTGCAAGCGGCGGTAGCGACAGCCAAGGCCGTGCCATACAGCAGGACCACAGGGAGACCGCCGAGTTGTACACCGCTCATGCTTATGGCGGTTTGCACCATCGCTGCTACGGCGACGCACACGATATAGACCAAGGCTTTCATAGGTGGACCCTCTCTTTCAAATTTTTATCTGCTTCGGGGCGAAAAGGATGCGGGGCTTTGATATGCTCAATGGGAAAGGCAGGTGATACCAATGGAGTGGAACATCATTGTGGGACTGGTATGCACGGTGCTGGGCGCTGTCATCAGTTATGCCACCTTCTCCCACAACAAGGGAAAAGACGACAGGAGCAACGGCCAACAGCTCGGCACTGTTTTGACAGAGCTGGGGTACATCAAGTCCAACACGGACGAGATCAAGACGGAACAGCGAGAGCAGCGCAAGACCAACACAGAGGTGGAGGGCCGTCTGGCTGCCGTGGAGGCCAGCGCCAAGTCCGCACACCACCGCATTGACCATCTGGAGGCGGTACGAGATGAAGAACATTAAGACGACCACGCGGCGGCTGTTCGTGACAACGCAGATCGCCGCGCTGGGGTGGGTCACGATGTCCTACCTCATCGCCCTGTACGCCACGGTGCGCCTGGGCCAAGTGTTCCCGGTGGTGGACCTGTCCGAGCAGGCCATCGAGACCATTCTGGGCGTGAACGTCCTCAAGGTGGTGGAGAACATCTTCGAGCACAACGACGGGGTGGTGTTCGGCAAGAGCAACGCACCGGAGAAGAAAATCAAACGAGATTGCTAAAGGAGGAAATCGAAATGAAAACCTATATCGGCACGAAAATCATTGAGGCGGTCCCTGCTATTCGCAAGGGCGTCAGGGTCTACGAGGAGGGCCAGCCAACCCCCAAGAGCATGGACCCCGTGGAGGAGGGCTATAAGGTCCGCTACCCGGACGGCTACGAGAGTTTCAGCCCCAAGGCCGTGTTCGAGGCGGCGTACCGCCCCATCGACAGTATGAACTTCGGGCTGGCTATCGAGGCCATGAAGAAGGGGAAGAAGTGCAGACGGGCGGGCTGGAACGGAAAGAACCAGCACATTGAGCTGGCCTCTGCCATCAGTTACACGTCCCCGGCTGGCACAATCGTCAATGCCGAGCACGCGGCCATTGGGAACAAGGCTATCGCATTCTGCGGCACTTCCGGCGTGCAAATGGGATGGCTTGCAAGCCAGGCGGATATGCTGGCCGACGACTGGGAAATCGTGGAGTAAAGGAAGGAGCACATCATGGATATTACGACCATCATTGAAGCGGCGGCTGCCCTTGTGGCTGCCGTCATCACCGCCGTGGTCATCCCCTATATCAAGAGCCGGACCACGGCCCAGCAGCAGGCGGAGATCAATGCCTGGGTGAAAATCGCTGTGACGGCGGCGGAGCAAATCTACCGTGGCAGCGGGCGCGGCGAGGAGAAGAAAGCCTACGTCCTCAACTGGCTGGCGGAGCACGGCATCACCCTGGACGAGGAACGCATCGACGCGCTCATTGAGGCCGCCGTCTACGAACTCAACCACGGCGTTCTGAAAGAAGGTGCGGGCAATGAGTAACAGCCCGCTGGTCAGCTACACCAAGCTGTCCCCCAACCATTCCGGCAAGCGCAAGCACGCCATCGACACCATCTCCATCCACTGTATGGCCGGGAACCTGTCCGTGGAGCGCTGCGGCGAACTGTTCCAGAACAAGGAACGCCAGGCCAGCAGCAACTACGGCATCGGCAGCGATGGGCGCATCGGTCTGTATGTGGACGAGGCCAACCGTTCGTGGTGTACCTCCTCCGCCAGCAACGACAACCGGGCCGTCACCATTGAGGTGGCGAACACCGTTGCCAAGGACCCGTGGCCGGTCTCCGACGCGGCCTACAAGTCCCTCATTGACCTGCTGGTGGACATCTGCCAACGCAACGGCATCCCCAGGCTGCTTTGGAAGGGAGATAAAAACCTCGTAGGTCAGGTAGACCGGCAGAACATGACCGTCCACCGCTGGTTTGCGGCGAAAGCCTGCCCTGGCGACTGGCTTTACAGCCGCCACGGCCAGATCGCCGCAGAAGTCAACAAAAGACTGGAGGCCGCAAAGGCCGGAAAGGATGAAGAAACTATGGACACCAAACAGCTCACGAGCTGCGCCGACACCGGGGACAACCCCTCCGCCTGGGCCAAGGAGGCCACCGACTACTGCAAGCGCAAGGGTATCTTCGCCGGAGACGGTGCGGGCAACTACGGATGGCAGAAGCCCATCACCCGCGAGGCCACGGCCCAGATCATCTACAATCTGCTGGAGGCCGCCGGTATGCTGGAGAAGCTGCCGGACGTGAAGTGAGATATTCCCACTTTTTGTACCAAAACGATAAAGGTTGTAAATCTTTATTACAAAGATAGCCCTTTTCCGTGGTACTGTCAAGGTGCCAAGGAGGGGCTGCGTGTGAAGATTTACGATTTTGAGGGACAAAAGAATATCTCCGGCGACCGCATCCACCAGGTGCGGGCGACCAAACGCATCTCCCAGGCGGACCTCGCTGCGAGGATGCAGGTCAAGGGCGTGTTCATCGAGCGGGAGGCCATCAGCAAGATAGAGACCGGGGACCGCTTCGTGACGGACTACGAGCTGATGATCTTTGCCGAGGTCCTGGGCGTGACGATGGACTGGCTGACCGGAAAAGAATAAAAAATTTTGAAATCCCCCTACGGATAGTAGGGGGATTTTTGCATCTTCCGGGGCTATTGACATGGCCGAAAAAAGTGTGCTAAAGATATACAAATGCTATGCAAAAGTATTGCAAATGGAGGTTTTCCTATGCCGAGATATAAGGGCGCACACTTGACCTGGAACGACAGATTGACCATTGAAAAAATGCTCCGCGAGGGGTACAGCAAGCCGCAGATCGCCCGCTATCTGGGCGTGCATCACAGCACGGTCTACGACGAGTGCCGGAGGGGCGCGGTGGAGCTGAAACGCAGCGATCTGACCACCTATATCTCCTACTCCGCCGATGTCGCCAAGGACTACCACCTGGACCGCAAGAAGAACATGGAAAAGCCTCTGAAAATAGGCAAAGACCACCGGCTGGCCCGGTGGCTGGTCAAAACCATCTCCGAGGGGTATTCCCCGTCTGCTGCCTGTTCCATGCTGGGCAAAACGCCGGAGACCACCTTCTCCTGCACATTATGCCGTCAGACTGTGTATAAGTACATCGAGAACGGGGACTTGTGGCCCCTGACCAACAAGGAGCTGCGCTACAAGAGTGACCAGAAGCGGACCTACAACCGCGTGAAAGCAGCGAAAGCCCCCAGAGGGGATAGCATCGAGCATCGCCCGGAGCACATCAACAACCGGGAGGAGCCGGGCCACTGGGAGATGGACAGCGTAGTGGGCAAGAAGGGCACCAAGGCCGCCCTGTGCGTCCTCACCGGACGCGTGACGCGGGACGAGATCATCCGCAAGATGCACGACGACACCGCCGCCAGCGTCGTGGGCGTTCTGGACCGGCTGGAGCGGCGCATGGGGACCGCTATGTTCCGCCAGGTGTTCAAGAGCATCACCGTGGACAACGGGAGCGAATTTGCCGATTGCAAGGGCATGGAGCGCTCCTGTCTGCTGCCCGGAGAGAAGCGCACCCACGTCTACTACTGCCACCCCAGGTCACCCGGAGAGCGCGGCAGCAACGAGAAGCAGAACCAGCTTATCCGGTGGTTTTTCCCCAAGGGCACGGACTTCCGCAAGGTAACACAAAAAGAGGTGCGCCGGGTCCAGGACTGGATAAATAATTACCCACGGTTAATCCTGGACTGGCACACCTCTGCGGAGCTTTTCAACGTGTTCCTTGCAAGCCTATAAAGACTATAAAAAATTTTTCAAAGAAATTCGGGTTTTACTATTGACATTTGGCGTTAAGGAAAACAGGAAGAAAGACAGGGGAAAACGAAAATTGTTATTTTCCCACGCAGAAACGGCTGAACACCGCGCCTACGATCTCCTCCTTGGCGGTGCGGCCCGTTAGTTCGCCGATGGACTCCAGTGCTTCCTCCGCATCAGTGAGGACAGCGTCGGGAGTCAGACCGCTGTCCAGCGCGGACAGCGCCCGACGGACAGTCTCCAGACTCCGGCGGACGGCAGATTCCTGCCGGGCGTTGGTCAGGAGGGAACCGGCGTCAGCGGGGGTCCCGGCGGGGAAGCAGCTTTGCACGGCGTCCACCAGCAGATCCAGCCCGCCGGGGGCCACGGAGTTGAACGAGACGAAAGCATCAGGGTCCCGCAGTTCCTTGGGGAGCTGCCAGACGGCAGTTTTCGCGACGGGGTTCAGATCGTTTTTGCTGACGGCCAGGATCCAGTGGGGGGCCTGGGCGGAAAGGGAGAGTATGTCCTCATCCACAGTCGGCGGCGTCTGACTGCCGTCCACCACGGCGATCACCAGATCGGCAGTCTCCGCCGCCTTGCGGCTGCGCTCTACGCCCAACTGCTCCACGGCGTCGGCGGTATCGTGGATACCGGCGGTGTCAATGAGCCGCAGGAGGGTTCCGCCGCAGGTAACGGTCTCCTCCACCGTGTCCCGCGTGGTGCCGGGGATGTCGGTGACGATGGCCCGGTCATAGCCCGCCAAGGCATTGAGCAGAGAAGACTTTCCGGCATTGGGCAGGCCCACGATAGCAGTGCGGACGCCGTTTTTCAGCACCCGGCCCCGCTGGGCGGTGTCCAGCAGGGCGGAGAGGGTGTCGGCGGCGATTTGCAGAGAGGATCGGATCTGCTGCGGCTGAATGTCCTCAATGTCCTCGTCGGGGTAATCTACCACGGCGTAAAACCGGGAGGTGATGTCGATGAGGGCCTCCTGCACCGGCTCCAGGCGGCGGCGGAGGCCGCCGTCCAGCTGGGCCGCGGCGTTTTTCGCGGCGGCGGCGGACTGGGCATCGATGAGATCGATGACGGCCTCCGCCTCCGTCAGATCCATTTTGCCGTTGAGAAAGGCCCGCTTGGTGAATTCACCGGCCTGGGCCTGACGGGCTCCGGCGGCAAAGAGAGCGGAGAGCAGGGTGTGGAGAACTACGGGGGAGCCGTGGCAGTGGAATTCGGCGGAGTCCTCCCCGGTGTAGCTGTGTCCGCCGCCGAAGCGGACGGCTAATCCCTGATCGATGGCGGCGCCGGAATCGTCCAGCATTTCTCCGAACACCATCTTGTGAGAGGGCTGCTGGGCGAAGGGGACTCCGTTCCGGGGACGAAAGACCCGGTCACAGGCGGCAAAGCAGCCGGTCCCGGAGACCCGGACGATGCCGATGGCGGTGGCGGTGCTGCCGGTGGCAATGGCGGCGATGAGATCAGACATAGAAGCTCCTTTCAGAGGGTGCCGCTTTGCGGCATGGGAAAGCATGGTGATACCATGCGGGATCGAATCCTAAAATGGGCTTTGCCCATTGGAATGTCCCCTACTTTTTCTTTGCTCCAACAAGGGGCGCGGCGAACCGCCGCAGGGGATGCAGCATGGTGCCACTTTGCGGCACGAGAATACACGGTTTTACCGTGGGGATGCACCCCCCATTTTCTTTTTGAGACATCAAAAAGAAAATGCGCCGTGCACGGTGGAAAAGAAAAAATGTCAGGGATGAGTTGACCGCTTTGTCGGTCAACTCACCCAAAACGGAGGTTGGCCGCCACGCACTGCCGACTAAACTTGAAACGCCCCTACCGGCTGCGCTATACTCAAATCTCAAATCAGTGCGTCCCCGCACCAGAAAGTCCTTCGCACACAGGTGTTGCAAATAGGACGTCCTCTGCTTCTCTTTCCGCTGTCGCTCCCCCGTCTTTCCTTGGGAGGGATTTCCAAAGGGGAAAGCATCAAAGCGCCGCCGGGGGCGGATAAAGCGAGGCGCTTTCGAGGAAATGGCACGATTGGCGGCCCATTAGGGCCGGGAATCATATCGCCGTGACGGTGTAAGGTGGCGTCCCCCATGTTTCGGGTGGGGGTCTAAGGGGGAGGGAGCTTTGCGCCAAAGACTCCTTCCCCTTGCCCCGTAGTGGGAACTGCCCCCTGCGGGAACAGAGAGAATATCCTCTTTGGCTTCGCCGGGAATCCCGGCCTTTTGTTGTGGCGCAGGAAACGAAAAAGGCGGGGCGGGCGAAGTGCCCGCCCCGTCTGGCGTTTTGAAATGGAAAGACGATTTACTTGACCCGTTCGCCGTTGGCTTCCTTAGCGGCGATCTCACGCATGGCGTCCTTGTGGGAGAGATTCACGCGGCCCTTCTCGTCGATATCGGTGACCTTGACCCACATCATGTCGCCGATCTTGCAGGCATCCTCCACCTTTTCAATGCGGTGGTCGGCCAGCTTGGAGATGTGCACCAGACCGTCCTTGCCGGGAGCCAGCTCCACGAAGGCACCGAAGGTCATCAGGCGCACCACACGGCCGTAGTACAGCTTGCCGATCTCGGGGACGAACACGATATCGTCGATGCACTTCTTGGCGGCGTCGCAGGCGGAGGCGTCCGCTGCGGCGATGTGGATGGTGCCGTCGTCGTCGATGTCGATCTTGGCGCCGGTGTCGGCCACGATCTTCTGGATGACGGAGCCGCCCTTGCCGATGACGTCCCGGATGTTGTCGGGATTGATGTGCATGATGATCATCTTGGGGGCGTACTTGGAGACTTCCTTCCGGGGCTCGGAGATGCAGGGCAGCATGATCTGGTCCAGGATCTCGCAGCGGGCGTCATAGGTGATGTCCAGAGCGTTCTTGATGATCTCCATGGTCAGGCCGTCGTTCTTCAGGTCCATCTGGATGGCAGTGATGCCCTTCTTGGTGCCGGCCACCTTGAAGTCCATCTCGCCGTGGAAGTCCTCCACGCCCTGGATGTCGATAAAGGTGGTGAAGCCGCCGTTGTCGTCCTGGATCAGGCCGCAGGAGATGCCGGCCACAGGCGCCTTGATGGGCACGCCGGCGTCCATCAGAGCCAGCGTGGAGCCGCAGATGGAGCCCTGAGAGGTGGAACCGTTGGAGGAAACCACCTCAGAGACCACGCGGATGGCATAGGGGAACTCCTCCACGGAGGGGATCACAGGCAGCAGGGCCCGCTCGGCCAGAGCGCCGTGGCCGATCTCCCGGCGGCCGGGGGAACGGGCGGGCTTGGCCTCGCCCACAGAGTAGCCGGGGAAGTTGTAGTGGTGCATGTAGCGCTTTTCGGTCTCCTCCCAGATGGTGTCCAGCTTCTGGCAGGCGGACAGGGTGTCCAGGGTGCAGACGGACAGGACCTGGGTCTGGCCGCGGGTGAACAGGCCGGAGCCGTGGACCCGGGGCAGCACGCCCACTTCGGCGCTGAGGGGACGGATCTCGTTCTTCTGGCGGCCGTCCACGCGGTGGCCTTCCAGCAGCCAGGCCTTGACGATCTTCTTCTGGAACTTGTAGGTGATCTCCTCCAGATACTGGTCCATGTCGGGGTGATCTTCCAGATACTTCTCGTGCCACTTTTCGATCATGGCGTTCCAGCGCTGCTCACGGACGTTCTTGTCATCGGTGTCCATAGCGGCCTTGGCCTCGTCCATGAAGTTGGCCACGATGTCGTCGAACAGCTCCTGGTCGAAGGCGGCGTGGGGATAGTCGAACTTGGGTTTGCCGATCTCGGCGACCATCTTGTTGATGAGCTCGATCTGCTTCTGGTTCTCCTCATGGGCCTTCTGAATGGCCTCGAACATCTTGTCGTTGGGGACCTCGTTGGCGCCGGCCTCGATCATGACCACCTTCTTGCCGGTGGAGACCACGGTGACGTCCAGATCGCTGACCTTGCGCTGTTCGCTGGTGGGGTTGATGACCAGCTCACCGTCCACCAGGCCCATCTTCACGGCGCCCACAGGACCGTTCCAGGGGATATCGGAGATGGCCAGAGCGGCGGAGGTGCCGATCAGAGCGGCGATCTCGGGAGAGCAGTCATGATCCACAGCCATGACGGTGGCCATGATGGACACGTCATTGCGGAAGTCATAGGGGAACAGGGGGCGGATGGGGCGGTCGATGACGCGGCTGGTGAGGATGCCCTTCTCGCCGGGACGGCCTTCCCGGCGGTTGAAGCTGCCGGGGATGCGGCCCACGGCGTACATCTTCTCCTCAAAGTCCACGCTCAGGGGGAAGAAATCGATGCCGTCCCGGGGACGGGCGGAGGCGGTGGCGCACACCAGTACGCGGGTGTCGCCGTAGCCCACCATGACGGCGGCATTGGCCAGCTCGGCCAGCTTGCCTACCTCCAGGGTCAGGGGACGGCCGGCCAGCTCCATCTCATACTTGTGATAGCCGGGGAACTGCCGGTGGGTGATAATGGTTGACATAAGATTGCTCCTTTACTCAGATGCTCGGGAGCGGCTCTTTTCGTATTTGAAAGTATGTCCGAGATTCGGGCACAGTTTCAAACACAAAAAGCAACAGCCCCCGGCGAAAAAATGACTGGAAATTCGCAGAAAAGGGTGACGGAGAACCGCTCCGTCACCCTCATTGCTTCTTACTTCCGGATGCCCAGCTTGGCGATCAGGGCACGATAGCGCTCGATATCCTTCTTCTGCAGATAGTCCAGCAGGCTGCGGCGCTTACCGACCATCTTCAGCAGACCACGGTTGGAGTGCTTGTCCTGGGGGTTGGCGCGCATGTGCTCGGTGAGGATGTTGATACGCTCGGTGAGGATCGCGACCTGGACCTCGGGGGAGCCAGTGTCGGTCTCGTGGGTACGGTTGGCCTCGATCACGGCCGTCTTCTGATCTTTACGCAGCATTGTGTGTTTCCACCTTTCAAAAAATTCTCCGTGAACTGCGCCCTGGGAGTGGTGAAATCCTCCGCGGAACGAAGTCCCGGAATTGCGCACAAATTCACGTGCTGAACAAGTTTACCATAGGAATGTGCGGTTGTAAAGAGAAAAATGCAAAAAATTCCTTGTTTTTATAAAAGGAGCGGGGAAAAGAGGTGAAAAATATTTTTTTGAAAGGGGATTGACAGAGAGAAACGGCCGTGTTATCCTAACTGTACTAACACACATAGTACAGTTGGTACAGTTCGGAGGAACGTTATGAAGGTCATCAAGAAGGTAGTAGCCGCCCTGATGGTGCTGGGAGCACTGGCGGCGCTGACGGTAGGCGTGGTTTTGAAGCCGGGCCGGAAAGGAGACGAAACATGATGCTGTTTGGTTTTGCGGGGATCGCCGCCATCGTGGGTCTGATTTTTGCCGCTGTTGTTCTGGTGTCCGTGGCCCTGCAGCCCTGAGCGCGGGGCGGATGCAATGAGTACACTGTTTTTGCTTGGTATCGCAGGCGCGGTACTGCTGGTTATTTTGCTGACAGCGGTGATCCTGCACCGCTGATTGAACATTCCTCAGAAAGGAGAGGCACATGTGCTGACATTGAATTACCGGGATTCCCGTCCCATTTATGAACAGATCAAAGACGGCCTGCGGCGGATGATCGTCACCGGGGCCATGGCTCAGGACGAAAAGCTGCCGTCGGTCCGGGCGCTGGCCACCCAGCTGTCCATCAATCCCAACACCATCCAGCGGGCCTATAACGAGTTGGAAGCGGAAGGCTATATTTACTCCGTGGCGGGAAAGGGCAGCTTCGTCAGCGGTACGGCGGACGCCGACGCTGTCCGGCGGGAAACGCTTCGGGCGGATGTGAAAAAACTGCTGAATGAGCTGCGATATCTGGGCGTGACGGAAGCGGACGCTGCGGCGCTCATCGAGGAGGTATACGAGCAATGATCGAAGTGAAAAACGTCGTCAAGACCTTTGACGGCTTTGCCGCCCTGAATGACGCGACCCTCAGTGTGCCCACCGGAGCCGTCTACGGACTGGTAGGGCCCAACGGCGCGGGCAAGTCCACCATCATCCGCCATCTCACCGGTATTTTCCGGCAGGACAGCGGCACCGTGCGGCTGGGCGGCGAGGATGTGTGGGAAAACGCGGCGCTGAAGGCCAAGATCGCCGCCATTCCCGATGATTGGTACTATTTCAATTCTGCGGGCATCGGGGATATGATGCGGTTTTACAAGGGCTTCTATCCAAACTTCTCCACGGAGCGGTATGAAAAGCTGCGGGAAGTGTTTGATTTGGACGAAAAGCGGCCGATCCGACGGTTTTCCAAGGGTATGCAGAAGCAGGCGGCCTTCTGGCTGGCTCTGTCCGCCATGCCGGATTATCTGATCCTGGATGAGCCTGTGGACGGTCTGGACCCGGTGATGCGCCGTCAGGTGTGGAGCCTGATGATGGGCGATGTGGCGGAGCGGGGCACCACGGTGCTGGTATCCAGCCACAACCTCCGGGAGCTGGAGGACGTGTGCGACCATGTGGGCATCATGGACCACGGCCATGTGCTGCTGGAGCGGAGTCTGGCCCAGTTGCAGGACAACATGGTGAAATTGCAGGTGGTGTTTCCCGACGGCATGGAGGACGTTCCGGCGGAGCTGCCGGTGCTTCATGCCTCGAAGCTCGGCCGGGTGCATACCCTCATCATGCGGATGAACGCGCAGGAGGCCACGGAGCGGCTGATGGCTTACAGCCCGCTGCTGGTGGACGCCATCCCCCTGACGCTGGAGGAGATCTTTATTTACGAATTGGGAGGTGCAGACTATGCGGTCAAAGACATCGTGCTTTAACGGCACTCTTTTCCGGAAAAACCTGTCCCGGTACTGGCCGCTGTGGGGTCTGGCCTCCTTCGGCGGGGCCATGTTCCCCTTGGCGATGCTGCTGGAGCTGCTGCACAACGGGTTCCGGTTCTGGTCACCTCTGGAGACCAGACAGGCTTATTACACTGTGCTGTCCTACGGGGTGCCGGTTATTTCCATCGTGTACGCCATTTTGTGCGCCATGGCGGTGTGGAACTATCTTTACAACGCCCGCAGCGTGGGAATGATGCATACACTGCCCATCCGCCGGGAGGGACTGTTTGTTACCAACGTGCTGTCCGGCCTGACGATGATGGCCATTCCCTACACCGTCACCGGCGTGCTGACGGTGCTGGTGACGATGCTGTTCGGCGGATTTGAGCCGGTGGGCGTGCTGGTGACGGTCTTAGGCGTTATGGGGGAGAGCCTGTTCTTCTTCGGCCTTGCTACCTTCTGCGCCTTCATCGTGGGCAACGTGTTCATGCTGCCCGCTCTTTACGGGCTGCTGAACTTTATTGCCGTGCTGACGGACTTCATGGTGAACCTGCTGGCGCAGGGCTTCTGCTTTGGCCTGAACAGCAGTTATTCCGGTACCGTGGAGTGGCTCAGCCCCGTGGTATACCTCGTGCAGAAGATCTCTCCCAACAGCACCTACGAGACCCAGTGGGTGACGGATCGACTGGGCGGTCAGCGGTATGAGACCAGTGTGCTGACCTCCGTGACGCTGGAAAACGGCTGGCTCATCGCCGCCTATGCCGCCGCGGGCGCGGCGCTGCTGGGACTGGCGTGGCTGCTGTACCGCAGACGCCGCAGCGAGAGCGCCGGGGACGTGGTGGCCGTGGGCTGGATGAAGCCGGTGTTCCGGTACGGCTGCGCCGTCTACGCCGCCATTCTGGGCGGACGGCTGCTCTACGCCCTGCTCTGGGACAGCTTCCAGAGCGGCCGGTATTTTACGGTTCTGCCCATGATTCTGTGCATGATCGCGGGCGGCGCCGTGGGCTATTACGCGGCGTCCATGCTGCTGGCGAAAACGCCCCGGGTGTTCAAGACCACCTGGAAGGGGATGCTGGCGGTGGCGCTGGGCTGCGCGGCTCTGTGCGGCGCCATGAAGTGCGACCTGTTCGGTGTGATTCGGCGGGTCCCCGCGCCGGACAGCGTGAAGCTGGTGAACGTCTACGCCGCCGGCAGCAACTATTACCTGACCCCCGGAAAGGATGATGCCCTCATCGAGGAGGTCCGGACGCTGCATCAGACCATTATCGACGATAAGGATTACATTCAAAAAGAAGCGCCGGGGTATGGCTATTATTCCGACGGCTATACGGCCAGTGTGGAAGAATCCGCAGAGGATAGCGGGGCGCAGTCAACCATAAGAGATATCCGGATCACTTATATGCTCAACAGCGGGCTGAAGGTGGAGCGGTGGTACAGCCTGTATCTGACCCCTGACCGCATGGCCCGGGAGGGCACCTATGACTATCTGCTGGATCAGCTCATCAACAGCCCGGAGATGCGCCAGAAGCGTATCCGCTGGCGGGATGAGGGCTTCCAGATGACTGAAGCGTGGTTCGAGACATGGAGCGGCGGCGGTACTCTCGGCAGCCGGGAGGCGGGTCTGCTCTTGGACGCCGTGGCCAAGGACGCGGAAAACGGAGACTGGGGCGTGTATAACTGGTTCCTGGCGGATAATGACGCCGACAACTATGACCTCCGCATTCAGTTCGAATACAAGCTGCCGGAGAGCCAGTTCAACAGAATCCATGATACGATCCGGATCAACGTCAAGGAAGGCATGACGGAGACGATCCGGGCGCTGAAGGACCTGAAATTGATCACCGACGCCGATCTGGTCACCAACCGGGAACGGTACCCGTGGCAGTACGCCGCGGGCGGCTGGGATCAATATGACCAGTTCTATGGGCAGTTCCATATGAGCCCCGAGGAATACTATGAACGGTACAGCGAGTACCCGGCGGGGTGGTTCGGTACGGAGAGTGATGATTCGTCCACGGAGACGGAAACCGCTCCCGCCGTGGATGACAGCCACAGCCCCAGCATGTCCGCCGGAGCGGAGGCCGCCGGTCTCGGCATCATCGGCGGGGCGGACGGCCCCACGGTGACCGTGACGTCCGCGGCCTGACCCAAATCGTACCGCAAGGACGCTCCCCGGCGGGAGACCGCCGGGGAGACAATGGAAATATACGATATGAATGAGCATACGTTTTTTGAGTGGAAACGCTCCGAAAGACTGACGGCGGCGCTGGCGCTGGCGTTCTGCCTGCTGGGGCTGGGGCTTCAGCGCCTGCCGGGGGTGGGCTTTTCCGGAAAGCTGAGCTGGGGACTGGCGCTGGTCTGTCTGGTGCTGCTGGGCCTGAGCCGGCTGAGCCGCCGCCACCGGGGCTGGAAGATTTTGCTGCGGATCGCCCAAATAGGACTGGCGGCGCTGGTTCTGGGCTTGTCGGCGGTGGAGGTCTGGGTCATCCGGGCCGGACACCGGGACGAGTCAGCCCAACCGGCGGACGCTGTGATCGTTCTGGGAGCCGGGGTCAACGGCACCACGCCCTCCGTGGCCCTGCAAACCCGCATTGACGCGGCGGAGCGGTATCTCAAGGCGCATCCGGATATCCCGGCGGTGCTGTCCGGGGGACAGGGGCCGGGAGAGGATATCTCCGAGGCCCGGGCCATGTATGACGCGCTGACGGACCGGGGCATTGACCCGGAGCGGCTGATCTTAGAGGAGCAGTCCGCCAATACCCGACAGAACCTGCAAAATTCTCTGGCGCTGCTGCCGGATGACTACCATAAAACAGTGGCCATCGTCACCAACGATTTCCACATGGGGCGGGTGCGGCTGCTGCTGAACGCCGCCGGACCCGGCAGGGTGGTGCAGGTCCCGGCGAAGCTGCCGTGGTGGTGGCTCAGCGCCAACTATTACCTGCGGGAGAGCTTTGCCGTGGTGAACGATCAGGTGGTGCGGCCTCTGCTGGCTTAAAATTTTTAAAAATTTTTTGGAAAAATGTGCAACAAAATCGGTGTTCAAATCGTCTTATAGGTACAGGAACAAAAAACGCTCCAAGGGGCGCTGAAGGAGTCATGTGTGTATGAAAGGAGAAGCACGCACTATGGAAACGACAATGACCAGGGAACCGATCTGGAAGCTGTGGGTAGATACCCAGCGCCGTGTGGTGTCCTTTCATGAGGAGGCCGGTTCTCAACTGATGGAATTCCGGGACCGGGAGATGTTTTTGCGGTGTATCGACGGATACACGGCCCAGCTCTACCGGTATCAGTGACATGAAGCTTATCAAGCGGGTATGACCTTCCACTATCAGCGGAAGGTCATACATTTTTCGGGGAAAAACCGGGAAAATACGGTTGACAAACGGCGGAAATGTGATATGATAACCGAGTAACTGGATATTTGGCGAAGAAAAGGAAGAGTAGCCGGTCGAAAGTCTGTAAAGAGAGCCGCCGTTTGGTGCGAGGCGGACAGGCGCGGCGGTGAAAATCACCTTGGAGCCTCCTGCTGAAAGACGACGCGAGTAAGCGTGGACGTGTGACGGGCGTTATTCCGTCAGCCTGTAATGGCAGGCGTGAGTGGCCGCGCTCCGCAAGGGGACCGGCAAGAAGAGTGGTACCGCAGAGTGTTTTCAAACGCTTTGTCTCTGAATTCAGAGGCAAAGCGTTTTTTGTTTTGCGTGAAGGAGGATCAGCAATGAACTGCCCCAACTGCGGAAACGTAATGGAAAAAGGCTTTATGCACACGCAGAAGTATCCCTTCTGGACCCAGCAGGAACTGCGATTTTTTAAGGGGCCTACGGATCAGGTCGATCTCGGCCCGATAGGGGACGATACCACATCTATGTTTACAAGAGACCCCTTTCCGGAGTTTCCGGACACTATGATCTGCCGGGACTGCCAACTGGTTGTGTTCCGTTGCAATATGATCGATAAAAGCAAAAAATAAGACTCACAATATAAAAGGAGACGCATCATGGATTACAACAAGACCATCAATCTGCCCAAGACCGACTTCCCCATGCGGGCGGGTCTGCCCAAGCGGGAGCCGGAGATGCTCAAGCGCTGGGAGGACATGGACCTCTACAACGAGCTGCTGAAGAAGAACGAGGGTAAGCCCCGCTTCTCCCTTCATGACGGCCCTCCGTTCTCCAACGGCAGCCTCCACATGGGCCACGCCCTGAACAAGTCCCTGAAGGACATCATCGTCCGGTCCTACGCCATGCGTGGCCGGTACACCCCGTATATCCCCGGCTGGGATAACCACGGTATGCCCATCGAGAGCGCCATCATCAAGGAGCAGAAGCTCAACCGCAAGGCCATGAGCGTGTCTGACTTCCGTACCGCCTGCCACGCCTATGCCGAAAAGTATATCGGCATCCAGATGGAGGGCTTCAAGCGCCTGGGCGTGGTGGCCGACTGGGAACACCCCTACAAGACCATGAATCCCAGCTTTGAGGCCGAGGAGGTCAAGGTCTTTGGCGAGATGTACAAGAAGGGCTACATCTACAAGGGCCTGAAGCCCGTGTACTGGTGCTACCATGACGAGACCGCTCTGGCTGAGGCTGAGATCGAGTATCAGGATGATCCCTGCACCACCGTGTATGTGAAGTTCCCCATGCATGACGATCAGGGCAAGCTGAGCCATCTGGACAAGTCCAAGCTGAACTTCGTGATCTGGACCACCACCATCTGGACCCTGCCCGGCAACCTGGCCATCGCGCTGCATCCCTCCGAGAGCTATGCCGTGGTGAAGAACAACGGCAACGGCGAGATGTATATTATGGCTGAGGCCCTCACCGACAAGGTGATGGGCGTGGCGGGCATCTCCGATTACGAGATCGTGGAGACCCACGAGGGCGCCTTCTTTGAGAATATGCTGGCGGACCATCCCTTCCTACCCAAGACCAGCCGTCTGGTGCTGGCCGATTATGTTACCATGGATTCCGGTACCGGCTGCGTCCACACCGCGCCCGGCTTCGGCGCGGATGACTACCAGACCTGCAAGCGCTACGGCATGGACATGGTGGTGCCTGTGGACGATCAGGGCCGCCACACCGACTATGCCGGCAAGTACGCCGGGATGGTGGTGGAGGAGTCCAACCCTGTCATCCTGAAGGATATGAAGGAGTCCGGCGCTCTGCTGGCCAGCGAGGAGATCGTCCATAGCTATCCCCACTGCTGGCGCTGCAAGCACCCCATCATCTTCCGCGCTACGCCCCAGTGGTTCTGCTCCGTGGACGCGTTCAAGGACGAGGCCTGCGCCGCCTGCGACGAGGTCCGCTGGGTCCCCGGCTGGGGTATCGACCGCATGAAGAGCATGATCCGGGAGCGCGCCGACTGGTGCATTTCCCGTCAGCGCCGTTGGGGTCTGCCCATCCCTGTGGTGTACTGCAAGGACTGCGGCAAGCCCGTGGTGACCGACGAGACCATCGCCGCCATTTCCGAGATGTTCGGCAAGGAAGGCTCCAACGCCTGGTTCGACAAGGACCCCGCCGATTTCCTGCCCGCCGGTATGACCTGCCCCCACTGCGGAGGCAAGAGCGGCTTCGAGAAGGAGACCGACACGCTGGATGGCTGGTTCGACTCCGGCTCCACCCACTATGCCTCCATGAAGCGGGATCAGAACTTCTGGCCTGCCGATATGTATCTGGAGGGCCTTGACCAGTACCGCGGCTGGTTCCAGTCCTCTCTGCTGACCGCCGTGGGCGCCTTCGGCAACGGTGCGCCCTTCAAGGAGTGTGTCACCCACGGCTGGACCGTGGACGGCGAGGGCAAGGCCATGCACAAGTCTCTGGGCAACGGTGTGGACCCCGCTGACATCTTCAACAAGTACGGCGCGGACATCCTGCGTCTGTGGGCGGCTTCTGCCGATTACCACGCCGACGTGCGCTGCTCCGACGCCATCTTCAAGCAGCTCTCTCAGAACTACCTGAAGTTCCGCAACACCGCCCGGTACTGCCTGGGCAACCTGGACGGCTTTGATCCCAACAATCTGGTGGCTCCCGCCGACATGCTGGAGCTGGATCGCTGGGCCGTCACCCGTCTGAACGCCCTGATCGAAAAGTGCGCTCAGGCGTACAATGACTACGAGTTCCTGGTGGTGACCCACGCCGTCAACGATTTCTGCGTGGTGGAGCTGTCCAACTTCTATCTGGACATCATCAAGGACCGGCTGTACTGCGATGAGACCGACGGTCTGGCCCGCCGCAGCGCCCAGACGGCCCTGTATCTGATCCTGGATACCATCACAAAGATCATGGCTCCCATTCTGTGCTTCACCGGCGACGAGATCTGGCTGGCCATGCCCCACAAGGCGGGTGACGATGACCGGAACGTGCTGTTCAACGATATGAACGGTGTGTTTGCCGACTACGCTCTCTCCGCTGACGAGATGGCCAAGTGGGAAAAGATCATCGAGGTCCGCGACGCCGTCAACGGCGCGCTGGAGACCGCCCGTGCCGAGAAGAAGATCGGCAAGAGCCTGGAGGCCGATGTGGCCCTGACGGTCCCCGCCGAGGACGCCTTCCTGGCGGAGATGGACGGCGCTGCTCTGGCGGATCTGCTGATCGTCTCCAAGGTGGAGGTCACTGTGGGCGGCGAGTTGGCGGTTTCCGTCAGCGAGGCTGCCGGTACCAAGTGCCCCCGCTGCTGGAAGCACAGCACCGCAGCGGACGAGAACGGCCTGTGCCCCCGCTGCGCCAGCGTGATCGCAAAGTGCGCTGACTTCGGCGAGGTCTAAGCGTCTTATCCAATTCAAAAGTATACGAAACACCCCCGGTGTGCATCCGCGCACCGGGGGTGTTTTTGTTGAGGAAGCGGTGAAGCGGATGTCGGCGGTGTACGCAAGGAGACGAGCGGGAGTTGCTTTTTGAGAAAATATTTTTTAGAATGACTGTAACGAACCGGTCTGGTTCCGGCACAAATCAACAGAAAGGGGGGGAGAGCATGACGGATTTTGACCGGGCGTACCGGGAAAACGCGGAGCTTGTGTACCGCTATGTGTTCTCCCTCACCCGGAATGCGGATCTGGCGGAGGAGGTGACCCAGCAGACATTCTACGAGGCCATCCGGCATCCGGGGAATTACCGGGGAGAGGCGGCGCTGTCCACCTATCTCTGCGGGATCGCCGGAAACCTGATGAAAAAGGAGCTTTCCCGCCGGGTCAGGGAGAATCACGTTCCCATCGAGGAAATGACGGACCTGCCGGGGGAGGGCAGCGCCGAGGATGCGGCAATGGGGAATCTGAGCCGGCAGGAGCTGTTCCGCCGTATCCACGCCCTGCCGGAAAAGACCCGGGAGGTGGTGTATCTCCGGCTTTCCGGGGAGCTGCCCTTTTCGGAGATCGGGGCGATCTTAGGGGAGAGCGAGACCTGGGCGAGAGTGACCTTTTACCGGGCAAAGCAGAAATTGTTGGAAGGAGGCGGTGTGTAATGCTGCCATGCCATATTGTGAGAGACCTGCTGCCGTCCTATCTGGAGCACCTGACGGGGCCGGAGACGGAAGCTGATATTTGCGAGCATCTGGAATCCTGTCCGGACTGCCGGGCAGCCCGGGACGCCATGGCGGCGGACCTGAAAGCGGAAAAAGCGCCGCCGCCGAAGCTGAATTTTTTGAAGCGGCTCCGCTGGCAGCAGCGGCTGGGGGCCATATTGTCCGTGGCGGCAACGCTGCTGTGCCTGGTAGGGCTGTATCGGCTGGAATACTGCTATGACCTGACCGACACGGCGGAGATGAAGGAGATCATCCGGGAGGATCTGGTATCCATTTCTGGATTTCCGTATCACGGAGAGGTGGATGTTCTGGAAACTGCGACGGTAAAGGATCGGATGTTTGTTCTGTACCGGCTGGAACAGAATGGAACGTTTGAACGGCAGGGTATTTATCAATTCCAGCGGGGCTTGTTTGGCGGATACCGCTTTCGGAGCAGAGAATATGACACCTGTCCCATTGTGAATACGAGCCTGATCCAGATAGGCAGACAGCGGTACCTGGAGATCTACACCGCAAACTGGCCGAAGGAGGCTGCCAGCTTCCGGGTATTTCCCGGGTACCGTCCGCCTGCTTATGACGGCGAGGAGGAGATCCTGCCGGACATCAGCACACTGGCACCGGTGTATGAGGGAACGGCGGCCAAGAGTATCCTTCAGGTGATCCCGGTGACGGAGGAGCAGGTCAAGGCTGGCTTTTTCGGCAGCATGTCCGTGGCTTACTATGATGCGGAAGGCAGCCAGTTGGATACAGGGGAGCTGATAAAGCTGTACCGGAATTCGGAGGGCGGCTCCGGCGGCGGGGGAGGCGGCAACGGAGCTATTTGGCCTGTGGATGTTTTCCAGGTGATCCTTGTCATTTTGGGTATCATTATGACCCGGTATTTCCTCTGCCCGGAGCCGAAAAAGGAACGAAAAGATCATCTATAAAAAGGTCCCCGGAGCAGCGCTCCGGGGACCTTTTATACGGTTCTTGTCTGTTTAGGCTGCGGAGTCAAAGACTTCTTCCATCAGGAAGATGGTGCCGTCCTTTCCGCTTTCCACAATGGCGTACTGGCGGAGGGCACCGTCCGCGTCCACATAGGAGATGCCCCGGTTGGGGATCGTTTCCACAAAGGGAATGGCCAGCAGGAGGGGACGGTCCGGGGAAAGGGCATCCGCCGTGTAGAGGTCATCCTCGCGGGTGAGCGTGAGCTGGTCGCCGCCCTCCCGGAAACCCACGATGAAATAGTGGAAGTCCGTGACGGAGCGGGTGGGCAGGAGTACGATCTCCGCCATGGGGTCCGCCTCCCGGTAAGCGTCATAGCCGCCCTCTGCCAGACCGGCATCCTCTGCGGGAAGGACGGAGAGGGCCTCGCCTTCCAAGGCGGGGGGTTCGGTCTGGGCGGGAGGCTCGGATGGCTCTGCCTGCTGGGGCGGCTGCTCCGGGGCGTGATCTGCTGGTTGGCCGCAGGCTGCCAGACACAGCAGTAGGGAAACGGCCATCAACAGGGTCAGGATGCGTTTCATGGGATCACTCCTTTACGAACGGGGAAGGTCAGTCCTTATCCTTGGCGGCTTCGATGGCCTTGACCTCCTTCAAGGTCCAGCCGGAAACCGTCAGGTCGGCGGCCATCACCGGGTCCACAGGGACAGCCAGATACATATTGTTGCCATAGGTATAAGCGCCGGAGGTGACGCCGATGACCTGACCGTGGGCGTTCATCAGCGCGCCGCCGCTGCTGCCCCGGGAAATGTCGGCGGAGTTGACAATGCAGGGCAGGGCATAACGGTCCAGCTCATGAGCGGTGGAGCCGATGATGCCGGAGCTGATGGCCAGCCCCAGACCCAGAGGGTTGCCGATGGCGTACACCGGATCGCCGGGGCGGATGTCCGCCGTGCCCACCAGACATAGATGGTTGAAGGCGGAGGTGGTGCGGCGGGACTGATTGGTCCGGGAGACCTTGATCACGGCGATGTCGATACCGGTATCGTAGTAGAGGACCCGCTCTACCTCGTAGGTTTCTCCGTTGAGGAGGGTGGCGATGGCCTTGATGGAATCTTCGATGGAGTGATAGTTGGTGACGGCCAGACCGTCGGCGCTGATGAAGAAGCCGCTGGCGTCGGCGGAGGAGACCTCATCGTGGACCTGCTCCTCTGTCTCATACAGGCTGAGCTGGAAGGCGGCGGAGAGGTAGCGGTCCGCCAGCTGGCGGGCGGTATAGTCCTTGTTCAGCAGCCCCAGAGCGTTGGCGGCAGAGGCGGTGCAGACGCCGAGGTCCATCAGGCGGGAGAGCACCGTGGTCTCCGTTCCCTTATAGCAGAAATCCAGAGCGTCATAAATGGATTCCGCCAGATCGCCCATGGAGAGGATGCCAATTAGCTGGCGGCCGGTGAGTCCGATCCGCCAGGCGAAGGCTGCGGCGTCGGAGATATCAAAGTCCCCGGTCTTGTCGCTGTAGCCCAGCATCCGCAGCAGCATAGCACACCAGGCGTCGGCGTTCAGGTGACCGTTGGGATCAAACTGTACGTTGCTGACGCCGGAGATCCAGCCCCGGCGGTTGGCGTAGTTCACAGCGGTGCGGGCCCAGTCCGGCACATCCCGGAAACCGGCAAACCAGCCGTCAGTGTCCGGCTTTTTCTCGCCGCCGGCCAGACGGACCAGCAGCACGGCGGCCTGAGCCCGGGTGGCGGGCTTCGTCAGATCCCGACTGGGATCTTCGGAGAGCAGATGCAGCACCGTCAGGGCATCGGCCCGGCGGGCAGCATCCCCGGTCTGGGCGCTGGCCATGGGGACGGCGCAGATGAGAAGCATCACCGCGCACAGCGCGGATAACAGTCGTTTTTTCATGAAAAAGGCTCCTTTTGGATTTGGTGGCCTACATTGTAGCACCGAATGGACCGGATTGCAAGACGCCGGAGCGTTAGGCAAAAGAGGTGGAGATGGACAGTAGACAGCGATCAAAAAAACTGGTATGATAAACATATCGAGAAAATAAGCTTAACTTTTATGATAAAGGAGTGACTTGAAATGGAACTGAAAGACATTTTGAGCAAGTGCGATCACACGCTTCTGGCCCAGACGGCCACCTGGGACGAGATCAAGGCCATCTGCGATGACGGCATGAAGTACGGCTGCGCCAGTGTGTGCATCCCCGCCAGCTATGTGAAGCAGGCGGCGGAGTATGTGGCGGGCAAGCTGCCTATCTGCACCGTCATCGGCTTCCCCAACGGCTATGACACCACCGCAGCCAAGTGCTTCATGGCCACCGACGCCGTGAATAACGGCGCGGAGGAGGTGGATATGGTCATCAACCTCGGCTGGGTGAAGGACCGGAAGTGGGAGGCCTTGCTCTCGGAAATCAAGGCCATAAAGGAGGCCTGCCACGGCAAGCTGCTGAAGGTCATCATCGAGTGCTGCTTCCTCACCGACGAGGAGAAGATCAAGCTGTGCGAGATCGTCACTGCCTCCGGTGCGGACTACATCAAGACCTCCACCGGCTTCGGCGGGGGCGGCGCCACCCGTGAGGACGTGGCCCTGTTCGCAAAGCACGTGGGCCCCAATGTGAAGATCAAGGCTGCCGGCGGCATCGCCAATTTGCAGGACGCGGAGGATTTCATCAATCTGGGGGCTTCCCGTCTGGGCACCAGCCGCATCGTGAAGGCCGTAAAGGCCATGGAAAAATAAAAGGAGGATACTATGGGAACGCCGCATAATGAAGCCAAGAAGGGCGATTTCGCCAAAACCGTACTGATGCCCGGAGACCCCCTGCGCTCCAAGTTCATCGCGGAGACCTTCCTGACGGATTTGAAGCTGGTAAACAACGTCCGGGGCGTTCAGGGCTATACCGGCCTGTATAAGGGCGTGCCGGTGAGCGTCATGGCCTCCGGTATGGGTATGCCCTCCATCGGTATTTATTCTTACGAGCTGTATACCCAGTATGATGTGGAGAATATCATCCGCGTGGGCAGCGCCGGAGCCCTGCGGGCAGATCTGGAGCTGGGCAGCGTGGTGGCCGGTCAGGGCGCCTGCGCCAACTCCGCTTATTTAGAGCAGTATGAGCTGGGCGGCACCTTTGCCCCCATTGCGGACTTTGACCTGCTGATGGCAGCAGTAGAAAGCGCCAAGGAACTGGGTGTGAAGATGCCTGTGGGCAACCTCTATTCCTCCGACACCTTCTACGATGCCGCCGGACGGAACATGCGCTTCCAGAAGATGGGCGTCATGGCGGTGGAGATGGAGGCTGCGGCCCTGTACTGCAACGCTGCCTACACCGGCAAGCGGGCGCTGGCCATCTGCTCCATCTCCGACAATCTGGTGACGGGGGAGGAGCTGTCCCCGGCGGACCGGCAGAACACGTTCACCAACATGATGAAGATTGCGCTGGAAGTCGCCGTGAAGATGGCGGACTGAGGCCGATAGACTGTTAACGCTTCCTGAAGGGAACGCCCCGCCCGATCCCGGGCGGGGTGTTCTTTTATGCGTGAAAGATATGGCAAAATTGAAAACAATTCGGGTTTCTTATTGCATTGCCCGGGTGAAATTGTTATAATAACATAGACCCTTGAGGTCGACCCTTTTAAAGAGCTTGCACCCGGCTTCCGAAGCCATACATAGGCTGTGATCCCTCCGGGGAACACGGCACGGTGCGTTTCAGAGCGGGAGCGGACGTTAAAAGGAGAAAACATGAAAGAGGTAGATTCCAATGAAGAAGTTTCTTGCTTTGACTCTGGCATTGGTCATGTCTCTGTCCCTGGTAGCCTGCGGCGATAAGAAGACCGACGATACCAAGACCGATGCACCTGACCAGACCGAGCAGCCTGCTGAGAACGAGGGCGCCTATAAGGTCGCAATGATCACCGACTACGGCGACATCACCGACCAGTCCTTCAACCAGACCACCTATGAGGCCTGCAAGGCGTTTGCCGAGGACAACAGCATCGAGTTCAGCTACTTCAGGCCCGCCGGCGATAACACCGCCGACCGTGTCGCCATGATCGAAAAGGCCGTTGACGAAGGCTTCAACGTCATCGTCATGCCTGGCTACGCTTTCGGCGGCGCCATCGTTGAGGCCGCTCCCGAATTCCCCGATGTGAAGTTCATCGCGCTCGACGTCGCCGCCGGCGACCTGCTCGAGACCGCCGTTGCCAAGGCTGGTGAGTCCTATGACTTCAACCCCAGCAACTGGGACCTGAACAAGTATGTTGATATGAGCAACGTGTACTGCGCTGTGTACCAGGAAGAGCTGTGCGGCTACATGGCCGGTTACGCTGCTGTGAAGCTGGGCTACAAGAACCTGGGCTTCCTGGGCGGCATGGCTGTTCCCGCTGTTGTCCGTTATGGCTACGGCTTCGTGCAGGGCGTTGACGCCGCTGCCGCCGATCTGGGCCTGACCGATGTGACTGTAAACTATGTCTATGGCGGCCAGTTCTTCGGCGACGCTGACATCACCGCTGTGATGGATACCTGGTATGCCGGCGGCACTGAGGTCGTCTTCGCCTGCGGCGGCGGTATCTACACCTCCGCTGTGGACGCTGCCAAGAAGGCTAACGCCAAGGTCATCGGCGTGGACGTTGACCAGGCTGGCGTCATCGCTGGCTACGCCGGCGTGGAAGGCATGACCGTCACCTCCGCTATGAAGGGTCTGTATCCCACCACCTATGACACCTTGACTGACGTTATCGTCAACGGCAACTGGGATGCTTACAAGGGCAAGATCGCTACTCTGGGTCTGGTGTCCGGCGATGATCCCGAGCTGAACTATGTCCAGATCCCCATGGGTGAGGGCACTCAGTGGTCTGACAGCTTTACCCAGGATGACTACAAGGCCATGGTGAAGGATATGTTCGACGGCAAGATCACCGTTTCCAACGATGTGAGCAAGGCTCCCTCTGACTTCGCCACCGTGATCGCTGTGGAGGACCAGGGCGCTATCAAGGGCTAAGCGCAGAGCACAAATCCATACGTGAAAAGGAACGTCCGAATGCCAATCAGTCATAAGGGACGGTAAAAATCGTCGATAATCTTTGATTTATAGACAGTACACCGCACGATTCTTATGACAAACAATCGAAAAGTAGAGAAAACGCACTATCTTGACGGATAGTGCGTTTTCTTATGCCCGGAAGAGGTCAAACTATGAATGAAATTACTTTCGACTATTTCTACGGCGGCGAGTCCGAGCAATTCAGCTATTACCGAATCCCCCGCCTGCTTGTCACCGGTCCGCAGTTCCGAAAACTATCCACAGATGCAAAGCTGCTGTATGGGCTGATGCTGGACCGTATGGGACTTTCCGCGAAAAACGGTTGGTATGACGAAAAGAGCAAGGTGTTTATCTACTACGCGATGAGCGAGATCCAATGTGACCTGAACTGCGGGCATGATAAAGCAATCAAAATGCTTGCCGAGCTGGACTGCGGCAAGGGCATCGGACTGATCGAGCGCGTCAAGCAGGGTCAGGGCAAGCCGGCGCGTATCTATGTCAAGCGATTCGTGACGACTGCAATCCCGCCAAAGCCGGAGCCAGAGCCACAAGCTGCTTCCAGAGTTCCAGAAGGCCGCAGTCAAGACTTCGACTTTCCAGAAGTCCAGACTTCGGATTTTCCGAAGTCAAGAAGTCGGGAAATCCGAAGTGCAGACATCGGAAAAACCGACCCTAATTATAATAATATAATCTATCCTGATAGGAGTTATCTTTACCCATCTATCCATCCATCGGAGCGAGCTGTGCCGGATATGATAGATCGACGCGAATGCAGAGAAGAGATCAAAGAAAGCATTGAGTACAATGCGCTTCGCACGGAATATCGCATCGACGAGTTGGAGGAGATCGTGGATTTGATGACGGATATTCTATGCAGCACTCGTCCCACCTTGCGGATCGGTGGCGAAGAGTTATCGACTGAGGTCGTCAAGGCTCGCTTCTGGCGTCTGGACCAGTCGCATATCGAGTATGTGCTGGACCGCATGAAAGCGACTACAACAAAGATCCGTAACATCCGAGGGTATCTGCTGACGGCCCTGTACAATGCGCCCACAACGATTGGGCATCATTTTCAGGCAGAAGTACAGCATGACCTATATGGGCAATAGCGTCTGGGGGTGAAAAAAGTGAATATTGCCTGCACCTAATGCGTCCCAAGTTGGGACGCATTTCTCATTTGGAGCCAAAAGGAGGATGTGAATATGCCAAATGACCCTAATGTGAAAGTAAGCGACAACAAAGTCCCACCCGCCCCTGCACCGAAGAAACCGGAAGCACCGGCAAAACCTGCGGACAGCAAGACGGCCCCCGCTACGGAGTCGAAAAAGCCGGATGCCCCCGCAAAAGCCGCAGACATCAAAGCCACCCCGACTGCTGAGGTGAAGAAACCGGAGACGCCTACAAAACCGGCAGACAGCAAGACTACGCCTGCCACCGAGCCTAAGAAGCCGGATACTCCTGCGAAGCCTGCGGACAGCAAAGCTGCCCTGACTGCGGAGCAGAAAAAAACGGATACTCCCGCAAAATCCGCAGATGCCAAAACTGCCTCGACTGCCGAGGCGAAGAAAACGGAAGCGCCTACAAAACCGGCAGACAGCAAGACTACGCCTGCCACCGAGCCTAAGAAGCCGGATACTCCTGTGAAGCCTGCGGACAGCAAAGCTGCCCCGACTACGGAGCAGAAAAAAACGGATACTTCCGCAAAATCCGCAGATGCCAAAGCCGCCCCGACTGCCGAGGCGAAGAAACCAGAAGCGCCGACGAAACCGGCGGACAGCAAGACTACACCTGCCACCGAGCCTAAGAAGCCGGATATTCCTGCAAAGCCTACGGACAGCAAAGCTATCCCGACTGCGGAACAGAAAAAGCCAGATGCTCCCGCAAAACCCGCAGACGCCAAAGCCGCTCCGGCTGCCGAGGTAAAGAAACCGGAATCGCCGGCAAAACCGGCAGACAGCAAGAATGTACCTGCTACCGAGCCGAAAAAGCCGGGCACTCCTGCCAAGACCACAGCAATCAAAAATCCCAACCTCTCCGCTGTCGATCCGCCGAAGGGCGTGAAGATCACGCAGATCTTTTCAGATCGGCTGGAGAAACCGGATGATAAGGCGCTGCACGACCTTCCCATCCCGAAAGAGGGCGAAGCGTTCTCCATGCGCCTGCACCCTGCGTATTTTTATGACTTCCTGGAGCATCCGTTCACGGTCAACCGCGAGGTAGATGACTACAAGGAATTGTATGACTCCATCAAGCAGAACGGCATCAATGAGCCAGTCAAGGCAAGACCCAGAGCGCAGGGCGGTCTGGAACTGCTGTCCGGCCATCGCCGCCATGACATTGCGATGCAGCTCAATTATCCTGTCCCTGTCGTTATCGTGCAGATGGACGACGATACTGCCCGCATTGAAGTGGTGGACGGCAATCTGCATCGGCAGGATATTCCCACTTCGGAACTGGCGCGTGCGGCAAAGATGAAAATGGAGGCATTGGCGCGCAAGGCTGGCCGCCGCTCCAAGATGGAGCAGCTTACCTCCCCGCAGAAGCGCACCGATCAGATCGTGGCAGAGGACATGGGCATGAGCCGCAATCAGGTCAACCGTCTTGTCCGCATCGACTCACTGGTACCGGAACTGAAAAAGCAGGTGGACGATAAAAAGCTGCCGTTCAATACGGCGGTAGAGCTGTCCTACCTCAAGCCGGAGGAACAGGGCGAGGTCGTGGACTTTATGCGCAAGGAAGAGGTCGTCCCCTCTATGGCGCAGGCGACGAAGCTGAAAGAGGTCAGCAAGGCGGCGCAGGAAGCGGAAAAGAAAGCCGTGAAATCCGAGCCGCCGAAAGCACCGTTCACCCCAACAGCCGCGCAGACGCCATCCACTTTCAAGCAGCCGGTCAGCGAGTCGCCCAAGCCGGCCCCGGTGGACGCCAAAAAGATCGCTTCCATCGTCAAGCCGAAGGCAGAGCCGGAGCAAAAGTATGTGTTCACCAGTAGCGAACTGAAGGAGTATTTCCCTGGAGACCGGCAGCCCACCGTTGCGGAGGTCAAGCGCAAGGTGTTCGACGCACTGGATCAGCAAAAGCGTATTGCAGAGCGGGAACGCTCCAAAGCCGCACTCAAGGATTCCCTGCACAGTCGGTAAATACAGGTCGTCAGCGTCCGTCAAGGGCGCTTTTTTCATATCAAAATCCAGAAAGGAGCAGTCTATTGAATGTTTTGATCGTGGAACCCAACACGGTCCCCTATGAGAAAGAGATCAACGGTCTGGAGGAAATGCAGGAAGTTGTCGGCGGTCTCATCACCGCGATCTATCCCTATGAAGATCGGGTCGCGCTGGTCGCAAATGACGAGGGCATTTTGCTGGATATGCCATTCAACCGCAGCGTAGAAAACGGCTACGGCGGCATCTTCGGCACATTCTTCGTTTGCGGCTTGACCGAGGATGACTTCGGCTCACTGACGCCGGAGCAGGTCAGGACCTACAAGGAGAAATTTCGATTTGCGGAGATACTGGTCGGCGTCCATGACAATACACCCATCACGCTCAAAGTCCCGGCGCTCCCCAAAGAGAAGCCGCCCAAACAGCAGGAGCGTCATACGCCGCCCGGCAAAGACCGATGAAAAAAGACTATCCCACAGCGGCAGAACGGCTCAAGGAGCTGACCGATCAGCTGGAAGCCGGGGTCCGGGAGGTGTTCACGAGCGACCGCTATCTGGCTTATCTGAAAACAATGTCCAAATTCCATCGGTACAGCTTTGGAAATGTGCTGCTCATCGCCATGCAATGCCCCTCCGCTTCCTGCGTGGCCGGGTTCCACGCATGGAAGAAGAACTTTGGCCGCACCGTAAAAAAGGGCGAAAAAGGCATCCGCATTTTAGCACCCTGTCCGTACACCCGCATGGTTGAGACCGAAAAGATCGACCCGCATAGCAAGCGGCCTGTCCTGGATGCGTCCGGTGCGCCGGTCAGGGAAACGGTGCTGGTCCATAAGCAGGCGTTCCGCCCCGTTACCGTCTTTGACATCAGCCAGACCGAGGGCAAGGAGCTGCCGATGCTCGGCATTCGGGAACTGACCGGCGATGTTGCGCAGTATGACCGCATCATCGCCGCAGTCACCGACCTTGCGCCGGTCCCTGTTCGATATGACGTTGCCATTTTGCAGGGCACATCCAAAGGCTGCTACAGTCATTTGGAGCAGTGCATCTACATCAGACCGGATATGAGCCAAACACAAACGCTAAAAACGCTGATCCATGAAACGGCGCACTCCATGCTCCATGCCGCCACAGTCGAAAACGGAGAGATCACAGAAACCGTGAAAAAGGACCGGCACACCCGTGAGGTCGAAGCGGAGAGCATAGCGTATGTGGTGTGCCGGCATTTCGGGATCGACACGGCGGAGTATTCCTTCGGCTATATCGCCGGTTGGAGCAAGGACCGTGAGCTACCGGAACTGCGGTCCGCGCTGGAGTGCATCCGCAGCACCGCGGCTGGACTCATTGACGGCATCGAAAGCCGCTGCCCGGAGCTGCTCCCGCCGGAGCCAATCACAGAAGAAAAATCAAGACCAGAAAGAAAACAACGATAGGAGGCAAAGCCTATGAACAAGATCAACGCAGCGATCACCCGTATGGAGGAGGTCGAGATCTTCGGCATCCCCGCCCTGTTCACGCCGAAGCGGATCAGCCGCGATACCCTGCACTTGCAGCTTTTCTGCTATGAGATGCAGGCGCAGCTTGGTGAGGTCGAGCCGTTCATCCTGACCGACCATGCGGAGCAGGAGTTCTACGGCACGGTGCTTTCGCTGTTCCCCATCGACCTGACGCCGGATGGCAGGCGTCCCATCTTCTTCGGGGATTTCCGCTCGGACATTGGGGAGGGCAGCTATACGCCTGCCGAATTTGAAGAAAAGTATCTGTCCCCGTACTTTGAGCCGGAACAGGCGGTGCGGTATGGAAAAGACTGACCTTGCCGCATTCCTCTCTGAGATCGTTTCAGAGAACACGAAGCACTACGCGGAGGATCTGCAATATGACATCAGGCGTCTGTTCCATGCGGCGAAGAAACCCAATATGGAGGATAAGTCCTTTTACTGGATGAGCCGCCCCAACGGCACTTGGTGCGTCAAGGAGCGGAATGTCTTTCTGCAAGGCAGCAGCGAGCATAGCATCTGGATGTATTATGGATATGAAGCGGAAAAGATACGCGCTTACCGCATCGTCGTGACCGGCATATCGCACGACGGCACAGCGGTCTGCGGCAAGGTATATCCGCTGGACTATGCCGGGCAGCTTGCCCGGATACAGCGGTCCGCTATGCCCATCGAAGCGGTGGAACTACATTTTGCGGACGGTCATGCCGAGAGCGTTCCGTTTTCAAGATGGTCGCAGGAAACACATCACGACCCGGCACCGGAGTACATCCGGTTTCTGCCGAAAAGCGAAGCGGAGCTGACCGCCGCCATCCTGCTGGAGCATCGCTGTCAGACGGGTAAAAGGAAAAATGCTCCGGCAAAACTGTCCAAAACACACACCCGGTAGAGATCTCCCCTCCAACGCCGCCTTTGGCGGCGTTGGACCAGCAAGTACGGCATTTGTGCCACAAACGCCACTTGTTAGGGGTGATCCCCTAATACCCCGCTTGGAAATGCGTCCCGACTTGGGACACATTTTATATCAATCAAGGAAAGGAAGATGCCATGCGGACACGCCGCAACTGTGTTGGCCTGTGGCTGAGTGATGCCGAACACGCCCATCTGAAGCAGCAGTGCCGCGTCACCGGACTGAACGCCAACACATATCTTCGCAAACTTATCATGGCTGAAAATCTTCGCCCACGCCCACCAGACACCTATGCGGCGCTTCTGCGTGAACTATCGTCAATCGGCAACAACGCAAACCAGATCGCCTACTGGGCGAACGCCCGCAAGAGCATATCCGAGCCGGAGCTGCGACAGGCGATCGCGCTTCTGCGCAAGGCGCATCAGCAGATCAAAGAGGCGCTGTGATGGCGTATGACAAGATCATCCCGGTCACCTCGCGGCTGGATCACTGCATGGACTATGTGCAGAACCCGGAGAAAACCGACCTGTCTGTGGCGCTGGACTACATCGCAAATGAGGAAAAGACTTCCCGCGTGCTGGTGGACGGCATCAACTGCGACGCCCGGACCGCCTATGCGGAAATGCAGGCGACGAAACGGCGCTGGGGCAAATGCGGCGGTGTGCTGGGTTATCACCTCATCCATTCTTACGCACCTGGCGAGGTTACGCCGGCGCAGGCCCATGCCATCGGCATGGAATTTGCCCGCCGCCTGCTGGGAGAGCGATACGAGGCGGTCATCGCAACGCACATTGACCGGGAACATCTGCACTGCCACATTCTTTTTAACTCCGTGAGCTTTGTGGATGGCTGCAAATACCGCAATCAACTTCGGGATTACTATGGAGAGATCCGCGGCATTTCAAACGAGGTCAGCGCCGCGCATGGTCTTTCCGTCATCCAGACAGACACCGGCGGCAGACACTATGCGGAATGGAATGCTGAGCAGACCGGAAAGCCCACCATCCGTGCGCTCATCCGGCGGGACATCGACAGCGCCATCGGCGCGGCATTCACCATGAAAACCTTCTGGACAGAATTGGAGCGCATCGGCTATGTGGTGAAGCGCGGCAATGGAAAGCATATCGCCCTGAAGCCGCCCGGAGGGACACGCTTTATCCGCTTGTCCAGTCTGGGCAGCGGCTATTCCGAGGACGAGATCAAAGAAAGGCTCTCTGCCGTCCGGGACGGTCAGATCGAGAAGCCAATTTTGCCCGCGCCGAAGCGATATACCGTCATCGGCTCCCGCCCGACCTACCCACGCAAAAAGCTGAAAGGCTTCGTGGCGCTGTATGTGCGTTACCTGTATTTGCTGGGCGTTCGCAAGCCGTATCGAAAGCGTGTGTCGATCCCATTTGCGGTGCGGCAGGAAGTCACGAAGCTGCACCGCTACCAGCGGCAATTTCAATTCATCCGACAGAACCATATCGAGGATGCCGGTCAACTGACCGGGAAAACTGAGACCCTGCAAGCTGAGATCGACACGCTGATCGTTCAGCGCAAGGAATTGTATAGGGAAAAGCGGAAAGGAGGCGATACAGAACATGAGATAGCAGACATCAATGCGCATCTGCGCCTGCTTCGGCGGGACCTGCGGCTCTGCCGGCAGATTGCCGAGGACAGTCCCCGCATCCGGGCGCAGATGGAAACGCTCCGTGCAGAGCGGCAGGAACAACAGAGAACACAGGAAAAGGAGGGTACAAATCATGGATGTAAGTGGAGAAGCCGCTGATCTGGTCGCACGGGAAGGTATCCAGATGAGCGAAACGGCGATCAAGCTGGCGGCGACCGGTCTTAAAAATGTAGCCGCGCTGCTCCTCGCCCTTGCCCGCGCCAATTATAAGGTCAAGGGACAGACCAGCGCGGACAGGCTCCAGCGGGAAGGTGTTCCCGCTGAAATGCTGCAAATCAAAACAGCGGATATTCCCAAGTTCCGAACGCTGGCAAAGGAGTTCGGCGTGTTGTACTGCATCGCACAGAAGAACGGCAACGGCGACGGACTTGCCTATGTGATCTCCAATCAGAATTATGTGGCAAAGCTGAACGCCGTATATCAGGAGCTCGGATACCCGCTCCCCGAAAAAAGCAAGGAGGGACCCGGCCTAAAAAAAGAGCCGTCCCGTGCTCCACAAGAGAGATCCTCGCCAGAGCGCGGGAATGGCTTGAAAGCGCCGACGACAGATGAGCGCACGTCTGTCAAGGCAAGGCTCGCCGCCCATCAGGCGGCACTGGACGGGATGAAGAAAAACGCGCCGGTGAAGCACCGAGAATTGACACGATAAGGTGCAGCACCGCAGCTGCTCCGTATCTGCGCGTAAATATTGCATAGTGGTCTCCAGACTTTTGTGACCGAGAATCTCCGAAATAACCGGAAGCGGAATCTCTTTCCTTAGAAGTTCGTTGGCCAGACTGTGCCGAAGTGTGTGCATCCCGTGATTTTTCTCCGGCGTGACCTCAATGCCCGCCTTATACAGATACTTGTTAAACATACCGTAGAGGTGATTGTTGTCACTGAATTTTTGAAATGGCGGTTTATGTGTAATGAACACCAGCTTCAAATCAGATGCGGGACGCCCATTCTTCACATAGTCAATAATTGCCTGTCCGACATCTTCAAACAAAGGAAGAACCAATGGCTCATTTGTCTTGTACTGCGAGATCTGAATACAATTCTTTTCCCACTTTATATTGTCAAATTCCAATCGAATCACATCGCTGACCCTAATTCCAAGCCGGGCAACCAGCAGAATGATTGCGTAATCCCGTTTACCGACGGGACTGGCTAAATCAATGCAAGCCAGGATTTTATCAATATCTTCTCTGGTCCAAGTAGACGGAATGTGTTTCCGCTTCAGCAGTACGTTGGACTTTGGAATAAAAAGAGACAAGTCATCCTTTGTAAATTCATTTAGGTAGAGATACCGAAAGAAGACACGCAGATGGCAAAGCGTGGCGCGAAGATTTCTGACAAGATCCGGAATAGATGTAGATAAAAAAGATGAGATATGCTCTGGCGTCATATCTCTAAAAGAATCCACTCCTACGCTATGCAGATGGTTGGTGATGCGTTTTAGTGTACGTTCGTAATTGACAATAGTTTCTGGCTTGCTGTTCTGACTCCGCAGATGCGAGATGAAATCTTCTGTTATAGCTCGGAAAGACTCAACCCACGGCAAATCCTTGAACCACGGCGTATGATAGTTTCTGATTTTTCCATAACGGCGATATTCCAGCAAGTTGCGAAGCGCGGCTCTTACCTCATACTGCCGTTTGGAAACATTGATATTCCCACTCTGAATATCGTAGTTTTTCAGCAGAAACTCATCCATTGACGCTTCATCAATGTCGAGACTTCCATGGAAAAAGCAATACTCTTTCCAATAGCGTTGACGCAGCCCGATGGTGCTGTCAGTGTACCCCAAATCACGTAATGCATCTGAAATACCCCGAAGCTCTTTGTTGAAATTGTTTGTAATCATAGACACACTCTCCTTTCAAGGTGGTGTGTCTATTGTCGTTGAAAGGAGACATCCATGCAATTATTATCGCAAGTTTTTTCCATAAAAATGCTTTATAGACAGCTAATTACAATCACTCTTTCCATTTATAAAAACTTTTCATTAGGTTTGTTATGCAAAGCTTTGCATAACAAGCCCGGCGAAGGATGAAAATGCGTCCCAACTTGGGACGCATTTTGACGATCATGCAAAGGAGGCTGATAACTGCTGATATTACATTAGGAAGTCTGTTCGATGGGATCGGCGTCTTTCCTCTTGCGGCACAGCGGAACGGCATCGTGCCGCTCTGGGCCAGCGAGATCGAAAGAGCGCCGATCTCCATTACAAAGCGGCATTTTCCTGCCATGCGGCATCTGGGCGACATCACAAAGCTGCATGGCAGTGAAGTGCCGCCTGTCCATATCATCACCTTTGGCTCTCCCTGCCAGAACTTTTCCATGATTGGAAACCGGGCAGGCTTAGCCGGAGCAAAATCAAGCCTATTCTACCACGCGATACGGATCATACGGGAAATGAGGGATGCAAGTGGAGGCGTATTTCCAGTTATCGCTGTTTGGGAAAACGTCATGGGAAGTCTTTCATCAAATGACGGGCTGGATTTTAACGCCGTGCTTGCAGCGTTCCAGAGCGCCGAGATTCCAAGATAATGTACAATAACTTGCGCAAATTGGAAAAAGCATAAAAGAAGACATAGCTTGCAGGCTCTGGTAGAATGAAGTCACGACACACCATTCTGAAAGGAGACAGCAAACTATGTCCGAGAAAATTGTACAGCTGAATGAGGAAATTATCAAGGGGCAGATCAAGGAATTGGTTCGCGGCAGCGTGGAGGAAACCCTGAACGAGCTGCTGGAAAAGGAGGCGGAGTCGCTGACGCAGGCAGCCCGCTATGAGCGCAGCGAGGCCCGTCAGGGCTACCGCAGCGGTCACTATGACCGCAATCTCACCACGACCTCCGGTGACGTTACGCTCCACGTCCCCCGACTCAAGGGC
>CDZI01042771.1_pt1 | contig 43099 bp, 40 predicted proteins | sample 554811 | NCBI WGS metagenome assembly CDZI01 (sample SAMEA3182110, study PRJEB8094) | gut metagenome | biome: human; feature: gut; material: Stool; isolation source: human stools | place: Canada | collected 2013-04-23
GGTGGACGTGGACAATACGGACACGTTTGGGTTAAGTTCGAACCAAATCCTGAAAAAGGATATGAATTCGTTGATGCTATCGTTGGTGGTGTAGTTCCTCGTGAATATATACCTGTAACAGATAAAGGATTACAAGAAGCTATGGCTGGTGGTATCCTTGCTGGTTATCCAATGGTTGATGTTAAGGCTACATTATTTGATGGATCATACCATGATGTAGACTCATCTGAAATGGCATTCAAAATCGCTGCTTCTATGGCTTTAAAAGAAGCTAAGAATAAGTGTAAACCTGTACTTCTAGAACCAATTATGAAAGTTGAAGTAGTTGTTCCAGAAGAATATATGGGTAACGTAATGGGAGATTTAACATCTCGTCGTGGTAAACCATTAGGAAATGAATCACGTGGAAATGCATTATCAATCAATGCTATGGTTCCACTTGCTGAAATGTTTGGATATGCAACAAGCTTACGTTCAAATTCTCAAGGTAGAGGTAACTTCACCATGACTTTAGACCATTATGAAGAAGTTCCAAAGAACATTGCTGAAGAAATAATTAAGAAAAACAGCATAAATTAAGGAATAATACTTGAAAAATTTTCAAGCATTAGATAAAATATAATAGTAATATAAGAAAAGGAGGAAATTATTATATGGCAAGAGAAAAATTCGATCGTTCAAAAGAACACGTTAATATTGGTACCATTGGACACGTTGACCATGGTAAAACAACATTAACTGCTGCGATCACAAAATACTTTGGAAAATTTGTTGATTATGCTGATATCGACAAAGCTCCAGAAGAAAGAGAAAGAGGTATAACTATCAACACTGCGCATGTTGAATACGAAACTGAAAAACGTCACTATGCACACGTTGACTGTCCAGGCCATGCTGACTATGTTAAAAACATGATCACTGGTGCTGCACAAATGGATGGAGCTATCCTAGTTGTATCTGCTGCAGATGGTCCTATGCCACAAACTAGAGAACACATTTTGTTATCTCGTCAAGTTGGTGTGCCTAAGATCGTGGTTTACATGAATAAATGTGACCAAGTTGATGATCCTGAACTACTTGATTTAGTAGAAATGGAAATCAGAGAATTATTAGGAGAATATGGATATGATTCTGAATGTCCTATTATCCGTGGTAGTGCTTTAAAAGCCCTAGAAGGTGATGAAGCTGCTGCTCAAAGTATCCGTGACTTAATGGCTGCTGTTGATTCTTATATCGATGCTCCAGTTCGTGATACTGACAAACCATTCTTAATGAGTATTGAAGACGTTTTCACAATTTCAGGACGTGGAACAGTTGTTACTGGACGTGTTGAACGTGGACAATTAAAACTTAACGACGAAGTTGAAATCGTTGGTCTAAGACCTACAACTAAAACAGTAGTTACTGGTATTGAAATGTTTAGAAAATCTCTAGACTTTGCTCAAGCTGGTGACAACGCTGGATGCTTACTTCGTGGCGTTGCTCGTGATGGCGTTGAACGTGGACAAGTTTTAGCTAAACCAGGAAGCGTTACACCTCATACAAAATTTAAAGCAAGCGTATACGTTCTATCTAAAGAAGAAGGAGGACGTCATACACCATTCTTCTCAAATTACCGTCCACAATTCTATTTCAGAACTACAGACGTAACAGGTGTTATTGAATTACCTGAAGGAGTAGAAATGGTAATGCCTGGAGATAATGTTGACATGACTGTTGAACTTATCGCTCCAGTTGCTCTAGAAAACGGAACTAAATTCTCTATCCGTGAAGGTGGAAGAACTGTTGGTGCCGGAGTTGTATCTGAAATTTTAAAATAATTTAAGAATATAACAATTAAAAAATCTTAGGACTTCGTGTCTTAAGATTTTTATTTTGCCTTAGGATAAGGCTTTCTTTCATTTGTTAAACCAAGAATATAATCAACAGAAACATCATAATACTTTGCAAGTATAATTAATTTTTCGATAGGCATTGATCTTATTCCATTTTCATAAAGACTATATTGGCATTGAGTAGTATTTAAAACTTTAGCTATATCGGTTTGAAGTAAGTCCCTATCTTCTCTTATATCTTTAAATCTATAAAATTCCATAACTAATTCACTACATATAAATTTTCTCATATTTCCAAATGAATATATTGACAATATATGCAAATAAATATATAATAAATGTATAATATATGCAAATGAATATATGAGGTGTAAATATGAAAGTATCAAAAATATTATGTATTATTATAATTTTAATACAATTTATTATCATAATTGCCTTTACAACAAATAAAAATACATCTTCAAAAAATGTTTTTGAGGAAACAAAAGAAACTACAAAGAAAAATGCGGGCACATTGTCTTTTATGTTAGAAACTTCATATGGAAGTGGAAAATACGAAAAAGGCTCATCTACTAAATGGCCATTACCATCTGATGGATACATTTTTAATGATACTTTATCAAAATGTGAAAATGGTGGGGAACTTATGTGGGATGATACAAAAAATGTAGTTCTTATGACTGGAAACATTTCAGATAAGTGTTATGTGTATTTTGATATGATTAAATTAATTACATTTATATTGATGATATAGAATATAAGGCTGTAGAAAATATGACTTGGAAAGAATGGGTTGAAAGTAATTATTGCACCATTGAGATTAGTACTAGTAGTGTTTGTACAGGAAATAATAACTTAGGATTAGGAAATCAAAAATACATATTTAATTCAACGGGGACTTATGATTTAGCATTAACTGGTGATAAAATTATAGAAAATAATAAATATTTAATTAGAATTTATAATGAGCCATGTAAAGTTGCATAGCAAACAAGAAAAAACATCTTAGTAAAATAAACTAAGATGTTTTCTATTTATTAAATTCTTTTGCAAGTAGTCCACTTTTTAATAATTTTTCATATTGTTTTTCATCAATTACTAAATCAAATTCTCCAATATATTCATAAACATCTGGATTAAATCCCATTTTAAATCTATTTAAACCATAATAATGATTTTCTTTTGATAAATCTGCAGTAATTCCATTTAAATCCAAATATTTATATTCTTGTTGATAATATTTAATCAAAGCATAATATAAGAAGTAATTTGGACTAAATCTAGACATTGCTTTATTAAATCCACTTATTTGAATTATAACTCTGTTTTGGTGTTTAATAACTAAAGCCCCAGCAACATAAGTTTCCAACCCTGTATTTAAGTTTTTAGAAGCTTCAGCGATATCATTTTTATAAGATAGTAATGCCTTATCAGAATTCATTTTAGCATTAATAGCATTAGCATTATTATTTGTTATTAATTTGTTATTAAAAGAAGCATTTCTTCTAAGTTCTTCATTATAAGCTTCCTGAGCATTTATTAAAAAAGCTTTATAATCAACTTTTACTAACATTAAATCAACATCTAAAGTTTTACTAAAAACATTATAAAAATCATTATAATAATACTCATCTCTATTAATTTTATTTTTAATAAATTTATAGAAAATATTTAACTTATCTGGATTAGCTTTTTCTAATATTAAACCTTTTCTAATTCCTTTTTTAACCTTATTTCTAGTATTTTTAGATAAATTATTATAATCATAACCATCTAATTTAATGATAGCATTAACTCGAGGAAGTAAAGCTTCAAAATTCATATTATTTTTTAGCTTTTTATAACCATTTTTAGTGAGCATATCTATAATTTTATAATTTTCATTATATTCAAAATTCATAGTATCTTTATTTAACTTAGCAATAGCTATTTCAGGATTAATTTTTATAAAAGCAAAGTTTCTATTTTTGTAATATTCTTTTATTTTATTAGTAAAATCTTCTAATAAATAGTCATTAGAATAATCAATTAAAAAACCACGTGGAGAATATCCAAAATAAACGCTACCTATTTTTTTATAAAGAATTAAGGCAGCTCCAACAATATCATCAGCTCCATAAGCAATAAATTCATATTCAAAACCTTCTTCAGCTTTGATTAAAGCATAGTTAATTGACTCATGAAAGTTACCAATAAAATGTGTATTTGCAAATTCCTTAAACTCAGCAAGTGACATTTCTCTTATAAACATAAAAATTCCTCCTTTATATAAAGTAAGACAACATTATACCACAAAATGCTGGTAAAATCTATAAAAATGTTGCTTTAAATGATAATATTGTGTATAATATACTTGGGTGATAAAAAATGGCAAGTAGTTTTAAAAATAGTATTGAAAATATGTACAAAAGAATGATTACATATTCTATTCTAACATCAATTCTTACAGTAGTAGCTGGTGTTGTACTTTTATTAGTACCAGAACTTACTAACAAAGTGGTAGGAATAATCGCAGGAATTATTTTCTTACTTGAAGGAATTAATTCAATTTACAAATATTTTCATCGTGAAGGAGCAAAACTTTATAATTTAAGCTTAGTGTTCGGTGTTCTATATGCTGTACTAGGGGTAGTAATTATTATTTATCCATTTACAGTAGTAGAATTTGTAACAGTATGTCTTGGACTTTATATGATAATTAATGGTGCAAGTAAAGTAAATTATGCATTATGGTTAAAAAGAGGAAATGAAGATTCTTGGTTAATAACTTTAGCAACTGGTATTTTAGTAGCTATCGTAGGTATTCTTGTAATATTTAATCCATTTGCAAGTCTTACATTAACTAAACTAGCTGGGGCATTCCTAATTATTACAGGAATTCTTGATTTTATGGATACTATTTTATTCAAAAATAGAAGTAAAGAAATAATGGAAATATTTTGGTAAAGAAAAGTAAACTTTAAAGTAAAACTAATATGTTTTACTTTTTAATTTGGTAAAATTTTGGTATACTAATATTATGGAAGAAGGGGATAAAATGTTAATAAAAGACATTCATGCTAGAGAAATACTAGATAGCAGAGGAAATCCAACTATTGAAGTTGACATGACATTAGATAATGGAATAACTGCAACCGCATCAGTTCCAAGTGGAGCATCAACTGGTTCTAGAGAAGCTTTAGAACTTCGAGATAAAGACCCAAAAAGATATGAAGGAAAAGGTGTTTTAAAAGCTGTTGATAATGTTAATAATATAATAAGACCTGCATTAATAGGTAAAAAAGCAGACCAATTAAGTATTGATAATTTACTTATTTCCTTAGATGGAACCGAAAATAAAAGTAAACTTGGAGCAAATGCCATCCTTGGAGTTTCACTTGCTTGTTTAAAATGTTTAGCAAAATCAAATAACAAAGAATTATATGAATATGTTTCAAATAGAAGTGTTACAATGCCCATTCCAATGATTAATATCATAAATGGTGGAGCACATGCTGTAAATAATATAGATATTCAAGAATTTATGATAATGCCAGTAATGAAAAGCATTAAAGAAAGAGTTAGAGCAGCATCTGAAGTGTTCCACGCTTTGAAAAAGTTGTTAAGTGTTAATAATTTTGCAGTTGGTGTTGGGGATGAAGGTGGATTTGCGCCGAATTTAAACAGTAATTCTATGGCTTTAGATTTCATAGTTGAAGCAATAAAGAAAGCTGGTTATACTCCTGGAGAAGACATTTTTATTGCTTTAGATGTGGCAGCTAGTGAACTTTATAATAGAGAAACAAATACTTATAAGTTAGATGGAAAAAATTTTACTAGTGAAGAACTTATGAATTATTATGTAAAATTAATAAATACATATCCAATATTAAGTATTGAAGACCCATTTTTTGAAGATGATTTTGAAACCCTTGCAAAATTAACATCTTTAGTAGGAAATCGTATTATGATTGTCGGGGATGACTATTTTGTAACAAATGAAAAATATTTAGAAAAAGGAATAGATTTGCATGCTGGAAATGCCATTTTACTTAAAGCAAATCAAATTGGCACAGTTAGTGAAATGATTAAAACAATAATGCTTGCTAAGAAGAATAATTATAAAACAATTATATCTCACAGAAGCGGTGAAACAGAAGATACATTTATAGCTGATTTAGCGGTAGGACTTGCAATTCCATTTATCAAAACTGGTTCAATGTGTCGTGGAGAACGTATTGCTAAATACAATCGTTTAATGAGAATTGAAGAAAAATTAAAAAGAGACTAGTTATTTAGTCTTTTTTATTTTATAATATAATTGGTGATAATATGAAAAAAATAGTAGATGGCAATAATGCTTGTAGTAAAGTTGCATATTACTTTAGTGAAGTATGCAGTATATATCCAATAACACCATCAAGTCCGATGGCATCAAATATTGATTTATTAACAAGCAGTAACTTGCTTAATATATTTAATGATAAACCAAGAGTATTAGAAATGGAGTCAGAAGCTGGAGCAGCTGGATCTTTACATGGTGCTCTTTTATCAGGGTCTTTAGCATCAACATTTACAGCAAGTCAAGGGCTTTTATTAATGATACCTAACATGTATAAAATAGCGGGAGAAATGTTACCAGCAGTAATCCACGTTGCAGCACGAAGTCTAGCAACTCATGCTTTATCAATATTTGGAGACCATCAAGATATTTATGCAACCCGTGCTACAGGGTTTTGTATGCTTGCATCATCTAGTGTTTTTGATGCTCAAAATCTAGCAGCAGTGGCGCATCTATCAGCCATAAAGGGAAGTCTTCCATTTGTGCATTTTTTTGATGGTTTTAGAACTAGCCACGAACTAAATACAATTGAAGAGTTACCTGAAGATAAACTTTTAACATTAGTTGACCATGATGCAATTAATAAATATAAAGACAGATGTTTAAATGTTGGTAAAAAATATCAATATGGAATGGCTCAAAATGAAGATATTTATTTTCAATGTATGGAAGCTAGAAATAAATATTATGATGCCATGCCTGATATTGTAAATGATTACATGGAAAAGATTAATGGAATAATGAAAACTGATTATAAACCATTTAATTATTATGGAGCTAAAGATGCTAAAAACATAATTGTTGCAATGGGAAGCGTAACAGATACTATTAAAGAAGTTGTAAGAAAGTTAGGTAATGTTGGTTTAATTGAAGTTCATTTATATCGTCCATTTAGTAAAGAATATTTCTTGAATGTTTTACCTAAATCTGTTAAGAATATTGCAGTTTTAGACAGAACAAAAGAAGCTGGTTCCAGTGGTGAACCATTATATTTAGATGTATGTAGTATTTTAAAAGACAAAGATGTCAACATATATGGAGGAAGATATGGTTTATCTAGTAAAAATACCACTCCGAATGAAATATATAGTGTTTACAAAATGCTAGAAGAAAATCCTAAAGATAACTTTACAATAGGTATAAATGATGATGTAACTAATTTAAGTTTAAAAGAAGAACATATAGAAATAGAAAATAACAACAAAGAAATAAAAGTAGTTGGTTTTGGTAGTGATGGCATGGTCAGTGCTAGTAAGGATTTACTAAAAATTCTACATGCTAAAAAAGATTTATATGTTCAAGGATACTTTGAATATGACTCAAAAAAAAGCGGGGGAGTAACAATATCTCATTTAAGATATGGAAGTGATAAAATAAATGAACCATACTATGTAACACATCCAGAGATAACTGTAGTTACCAAAGATATTTACTTTAGAATGTTTGATATTATAAGTAATTTAAAAGAAAATGGCACATTACTTATCAACACTATCAAAAATGAAGAAGAATTATTAAAATTGTTACCAACAAAAGTTAAAAACACAATTTTTAAGAAAAATATTAAAGTATATTATATTGATGCTGAAAATATAGCTAGTAAAAATAATCTAAAAGGTAAGATTAGTAAAATAATGGAAGTATTAATTTTAAACTTACTAAATGTTGAAGATGCCACTTCAATGCTTGAAGAAACAATAAAAAAATCATTTGCTACAAAAGGAAAAGATATAGTTAATAACAATATTTTAGCAATACATGAAGCTATATCAAATTTAAAAGAACTTAAAGTTACACATGAATATGATGAAACAATAAGTATTGTGGATGATAGCATAATAAATATGATTAATGAACGAAGAGGTAATGAAATTCCTGTTAGTAAGTTAATGGATTTTGCCTGCGGTCGTTTTCCTGGGGCAACAACTAACAATGAAAAGCGAAATATTTCAAATATTGTTCCAAGATGGATTAAAGAAAACTGTATCGAATGTGGAATGTGTGTCTTAGCTTGTCCACATGCTGTAATTAGAGCCATTGCCAATGAAAGTGATGCTGATGGAATTCCATTTATAGGAAAAGATGGATTAAAATATTCTATAAAAATAAGTGAGAAAGATTGTACAGGTTGTGGCGTGTGTGCAAGTGTATGTCCTGGAAAAATGGGCAAGAAAGCTTTAGAGATGGTGGAAAAAACTGAAAAAGTTGGTATTGACTTTGATGCTATAAAAAGTGTTAATCCTCTGCCTAAAACAACAATTAAAGGTGTAGCTTTAGAGCGTCCACTATTTGCATATTCTGGTGCTTGTGCAGGATGTGGAGAAACTCCATATATTAAAATGTTAACACAAATTCTTGGAGAAAAATTAGTAATTGCTAATGCTACAGGTTGTTCAAGTATTTATGGAGGCTCAACTCCATCAACACCTTATAGCATCCCTTGGGCAAACTCACTATTCGAAGATAATGCCGAATTTGCTTTAGGTATTCATATTTCTTACAAACAAAAAAGAGATAGAATAAAGCATATAATAAAAGAAACTATAAATTCTGTTGATGAAGATATAAAAGAATTATTCACAAGATGGTTAGAAAATGAAAATGACTTTGAAATAACTAAAGATGTTAAAGAAAAATTACAAGATAAATTAATACCAAAAGAATTAAATGATTTAATTGATTATATTCCTGCTAGAACTATCTGGGCAATCGGTGGAGATGGATGGGCATACGATATTGGATACGGTGGTCTTGACCATGTACTTCATTCTAATGAAAATATTAAAATATTAGTATTAGATACAGAAGTTTATTCAAATACTGGAGGTCAATCAAGTAAATCAACCAAACTCGGGGCAGTTGCTGAATTTGCTAACTTTGGTAAAAGAACTGTGAAAAAAGATTTATTTAAGATAGCATCGTGCATACCAAATTGTTATGTAGCATCCATTTCACTCGGAGCTAACATGATGCAAGCAATCAAAGCTTTCAACGAAGCTGAAGCTCATGAAGGGCCAGCAATCATAATTGCTTATTCACCATGCATTGAACATGGAATTAAAACTGGTATGACCACATCAAGTGAAGAACAAAAAATAGCAGTAGAATGTGGATACACAATTCTAATGAGATATGATGGAAAATATCATATTGACTCAAAAGAACCAGACTTTAGCAAATATGAAACATTCTTAGATAATGAAGTAAGATTTAATGCCTTAAAAATAAAAGATAAAGAGTTAGCATCTAAATTACTTGAAAGTCAAAAAGAAAATGCTAAAAACAGGTATGAATATTACAAGAAAATAAGTGAATAAAATCACTTATTTTTAAATACAAAAAAAAGTGGAGATTTCCGAAGAAATCTCCTAAAAGAATAAAAAGGGGTTGACTAGTGTGATACTAGCACCAATTCGCCTTCTTTAAGTGAATTGGTGATTACTATCTTAATCGAAAAAGTGTAATTTGTCAAGCTATTTTTGCAAATTTTTGATATAATTATTAAGGAGGTATTTATGAAGTTAGAACAACTACCTAAAATTGGTCCCAAAACCATAAATATTTTAAATAAAATTAACATAAATACAGTTGAAGATTTACTAACATATTATCCTTATCGTTACAATGTTATTAAATTTATAAACATAGATGAAGCAAATGAAAATATGATTTGTTATATCAAAGCCAAAGTTTTAAGTGTTCCTAAAGTTGCATATATAAAGAAGAATTTTAATCGCCTAGATTTTATTGCATCAAACAGCAACCAAGATTTCAAAGTCACTATTTTTAATCGTGCTTATTTAAAACAAAGTCTAACTTTAGATAAAGAAATAGTTTTAATTGGTAAATTTTCCAAACTAAAAAACAGTTTTGTTGCTAATGATATTAAATATAATATGAATGAAGAACGTATTGAACCAATATATCATTTAACAGAAGGTTTAAAAAACTCTAGTTTAGAAACAATGATATCTAATGCTTTAAAAGAAAATATATCTTTAAACGATTATATACCATCTTATTTATCAGAAAAATATCATTTCTTAAATAAAGATGAAGCGATTAGAAAAATTCATCAACCAGAGAGTCCTAGTGATATAAAAAATAGTATGTTAAAACTCATATATGAAGAATTATTTATTTATACGTTTAAAATAAACTATTTAAAAAGTATTAATAAAGTAACTAATGGTTTACCAAAGAAATTTGATGAAACCCAAATACAAGATTTTTTATCAAGCTTAAATTTTGAATTAACTAAAGACCAATTAACAACTATTGAAGATATCCTAAAAGATATGAAAGAAAATAAAAGAATGAATAGATTAGTTCTTGGGGATGTGGGTTCAGGAAAAACAATTGTAGCATTTGTTGCTATTTTAGCAAATTACTTTTCTGGTTATCAATCAACATTTATGGCTCCAACAGAAATTCTTGCTAAACAGCATTTCACATCTATCAAAGAATATTTTAAAGAATATGATATCAATATAGCTTTATTAACAGGAAATTTAACTAAAAAACAAAAAGAAAATATATATAACCAAATTAGTAATGGAAAAATCGATATTGTAATTGGTACCCATGCATTATTAAATGATAATTTAAATTTTCAAAATTTAGGTTTAGTTATCACTGATGAACAACATCGTTTCGGAGTTAATCAAAGAAATTTACTTCAAAACAAAGGTCTAAATGGTGGGGCTGATGTCCTTTATTTATCAGCAACTCCAATTCCTAGAACATATGCTTTAACTATCTACGGTGACTTAGATTTATCTCAAATAAAGACAAAACCAAATATCAGAAAAGAGATAATTACTAAAATAGCCAGTGAACAAAACATTAAAGAAGTTTTATTTAAAATGTATGAAGAATTGAAGTTAAACCATCAAATATTTGTTGTATCTCCTTTAATTGAACAAAATGATGAACTAAACATAAATAGTGTTATTGAACTAAAAGAAAAACTAAACAAAGCATTTAGTAACAAAGTTAGAATTGAAATTCTTCATGGTAAATTAAAACAAAAAGAAAAAGATGAACTTATGAAAGAGTTTCAAGAAAATAAGATAAACATATTAATATCAACAACAGTTATTGAAGTAGGAATAGATATTCCTAATGCTTCAATGATGGTAATTTATAATGCTGAAAGATTTGGTCTTGCAACACTTCACCAACTTCGAGGTCGTGTAGGTAGAAGCAATATTCAAAGTTATTGTTATTTAGTAACAAATAATAGTAATAATGAAAGATTAAAAGTAATGGAAAAATCATCAGATGGCTTTTATATTGCAGAACAAGACTTTAAGCAACGTGGTCAAGGAGACCTTTTCGGTGTAAAACAAAGTGGAGATATGTCATTTAAAATTGCTGATTTAAAAAGAGACTTTAGCATATTATCTCAAGCCAATATTGATGCAGAAAATTTCCTAGTAAGTAAAAAATATCAAGAATATGAATATTACAATAATATTATAAAAGAAATAGACTTTTTAGATTAAAGAGGATAGTAATGATAAGCATCACAAAATTAAAAGACATTAGTTATATCTTTAAAAAGTTTATATAATTTTGCAGATTATTTTAATTATTCTATTGATTACGTTTTAGAATTAACAAATATAAGAAAAAATCCAAATTTAATTAAAGGATTAGATTTAATTAGACTTGGAGAAAATATCAAAAGGATAAGATTACAAAACACAAGCTTGTATAACTAGATATGAAAAAGGTTTAATATGTATTTCAACTTATAATCTATAAAAATTATCAAAAGAATTTAAAATATCTTTATCAGAATTATATGGAAAAGTAAAAAGTCGTTAAAATGTTAACGATTTTTTTAAAATTAAAAAGCGGACCTCTCTAAGAGGTCCTTCAGGGGGTTTTGGTTGATCTCTTCACATTGAGATTCGTAAGAGAGATCAGGTTATTAGCATGACTTGTATCATGCTAGTATAATCTTAATATTTTTTTTGAAGTTTGTCAATAACTTTTTATAATAATTTTAAAATTTTACAAAATAACTTTTTTATCTTGCATCATATAGCAAACATATGTTATTATATAAATGCGGGGTAAAATCAAAAATAAAGGAAGAAATTATGATATTAAATGTAAGTGGAAGAACAGATATAATTGCATTTTATGAAAAGTGGTTTATGAATAGATTAAATGCTGGTTTCGTTGATGTAAGAAATCCCTTTAATCCTAATCTTGTAAGTAGAATTAACTTTAGTGATGTTGATTTAATTTTATTTTGTACTAAAAACCCAATTCCAATATTAAATGATTTAGACAAAATAAAAATTCCTTTTATATTTCATGTTACCATAACACCTTATAAAAATGACATTGAACCAAATGTTATATCAAAAACAGAAATAATAAATGCTGTTAAAAAAATATCTACAATTATAGGAAAAGATAATATTTACATAAGATATGACCCCATTTTTCTAAGTGATAAATACAATATTGATTATCATATTAAAGCTTTTAACAAGTTATGCACATTATTAAAGGGATATGTAAATACTATAATTGTTTCTTTTCTTGATGAATACAAAAATGTTTTAAAAAATAAAAATATTTTAAAATATCGTCAGTTTACTGAAAATGAATATAAATTAATCGGTGAAAATTTTAGTAATATAGCAAGGACTAATAACATGGTAGTACAAACTTGTTTTGAAGATAGAAACCTAACAGAATATGGGTTTAAAAAAGGAGAATGTTTATCACATGAACTTGCATATAAACTTACTGGTAAGACTTATAAATCATGGAAAGCTAGAAAAGAAAGAAAATGTGAATGTGTAGAAATGGTAGATATCGGATGTTACAATTCATGTAAACATTTTTGCAAATATTGCTATGCAAATTATGATGAAAAAATGGTTAATGAAAACTTTAAAAATCATGATGTAAATTCATCTCTTTTATGTGGAAATTTAAAAAAAGATGATATAATAAAAGTAAGAAATAAGTAAATGCACTTAAAAGTTGATAGAAAATAACAAGCAAATAAAATATAATTAAATAACGAAAGGAAAATAAATATGAAATTTGGTGAAAATTTAAAAAACATTAGAAAACAAAAAAATATTTCTCAAGAAGAATTAGCAGAAAAACTTGGAGTATCAAGACAAAGTATATCAAAATGGGAAACGGGAGAAAACTTTCCTAGCATGAACAACATCATGTGTTTATGCGATATATTTAAGTGTAAAATAAATGATTTAGTCCATGAAGATTTTACAGATATAGACTCTTTGGATAGTGAAATAAAAGAAAGTGTCGTAAAGTTTAAAAAAGAAAAACAAATAAAAGTAAAGTTAATAAGTAAAATAATTTATGTATTAGCAAATATAATTAATAAAATATTTATTGGTGTATCTGTTTTAATAAGCATAATAATTCTTGCTTTACCATTTGTATCTAAATCTTTAAGAATTGAAGATACTGACATTTACATGTCAAATATTAGAGTGGGTGATATTACAACAAATGGTGAACTTGCTAATGAGTATTTAAATAGTCACAGTATTACAGAAATTATATTTTATGTAGAAATTATTTTACTTGGTGTTTTAATAAGTATAATTTGTATTGCCAAAGTATTTGAATGTTTATATAAATTATTCTTTAACATTCATAATGGAGATACACCATTTACTTTAGAAAATATAAATTGTATTAAAAAAATATCATATTTTATAATATTTTATGTTGTATTTAGTTTTATTTATGGTCTTATGTGTGGCATTATAATGAAAATAGATTTTAAGGCTGAACTAGAATTATCAGATATTGTTTATGCTTTAATAATTTATAGTATTTCATTTATATTTGAATATGGATATGAACTTCAACTAGATAGTAAAAGTAAAATGTACGAAAATTAATTTGACAATACCCTCATTTAGTGTTAAAATATAGCTCTAATCGGGGGTTTTAAAATGGATGTAAATACATTTTTCTTACTTTTCGGAGGTATTAAAGCATATGCAATGTTTTTAGCAGATTGCTTTATGGGTCAAAAAAAAGTATCAGATTTTATCTTACAAGAAAACTTTTTTTACATGGCTAAATTTAGTTTAGCAATATGTTGTTTGTTAGTTGTAAAAGATGAATTAATTGAAGGCTCAAAAAACAATTTTATTTGTAAAACAATTGATGAAGGTATTCTAAATTGTGTTGATAAAGTTGCCACAAAAACAAAAGATGGTTTTGAAATAGATGGTTTTACATTTAAAAATCCTGAAGAAATAGTGGGACTAATTAGAAATAAACTAGCACATGGAGAATTTATAATAGATTTAGAAAATAAGAAAGTTTCATTTAAACTTGAAAATTCTATGATGTCTCTAGGAATGACTAATGTTATAAATATGATTTCTAAGTCTATGGACATTTATCATTTAAATTCATCAAATACTGAATATAAAAATGATATTGTAGTAATTAATAAAAATGATAAAACTAGAACTAAATCATTAAAAACCAAAAGTGAAATAAAAGGTTTTTTAAGAACATTTAGTAGAATGCGTTTTAGTTTTAAAAAACATGATGATGGACTTTTAGACGATGAAATGGCTAAAACAGTAGACATGGTTATAAGTGATTATGAAGCTGATTTTCCTTTAGATTTACTTGTAAAAGCTAAAAAGAAATTTGCTCAAAAAGGATACTCTTTTGATTGGGAAAAAACTTCATTAAAAGATGATTTAATTGAAGATATAACTAATTATGTTTATTATAACTATCCTAAAGATTTACCTTATGAATATCAAATAAGATTTATGAAAAAAGATTTAGAAAGTAGATTAAATCCCAAAAAGCATTTAGTAAAATCTTTTCAAAAAAATATGATGTTACTAGAGATTGCTTATAAAAAACAAACTGTTAATTATGGAGAAATTCTTGAAGAATATCAAAAAAATTGTAGTTATGATACAATTGGTCTAGAAGAATTAGCTACCACAACTTTTGCTCTTTTTGAAGCTATGTTTTCTTATGGAAATGATAAATTTTTAGAAAATAGTAATGAATACACCTTTTTACCAAGTGATGGCTTAGATTACAGCACCCTTGATTTAAGTCCAATAAATGTCCTATATATAAATAAGGATAATGGATTTAAAAATAGTCTTCAAATAGAATTTACAAGTAAGAAGAAAAGAATTACAGAAATTGATGCTAAAATTTCTAAAAATGAACAAAGTTTAGCGCAAGTAACTAAAAGTGGTAATTTAAAAGCTAAAGCTATATTAGAAAGTAACTTACAAAAATCATATCAAGAAAGAGATAGACTTTATGAAGAATTAAAAACCTTACTTATAAGGTTAAATGAAATAAATCTTTATGAGAAATTTAATGAAAGTCACTTAAAAAATAAAGCAATAATTAATGGTATAAGAAATAGTATTTCTCATGGTAATTATAAAATAGAAACTGTTGATAATCGTATTTGTAAAATAGTTTTTGAAGACATTTATGAAGGAGTTCTAACATTTAAATGTGAAGTTCAAATCACAGATTTTATTAACATGATTTATAGAAATGAAGAACCAATTAAAGAATTCTTAAAAAAAGATGAAATTCTAAGAAGAATATTAATATAAAGTGGATAAAACCACTTTTTTTTGTTAAAAATAAAAGTGTGATAATTATGGTATTAAAAGATTTAATTATAGTATTTTTAATTTTACTAACAATTATTTTATATTTATTTAAAAAGAAAAATTATTTATTATTTATTCCATTCTTACTATGTTTTATTCATATAAAAGTAAGTAATGAAAACATATTATTTAAAACAGTTTATCTAACAGCATTTCTATCTATAATTATATCTTTAACAAATAAAATGTTGATAAAAAAGACTTTATCAACAATCATTATAATTATTTTAGTAAGTTATCCAATAACCACTCTTAAAATAAATAATTATGCGTCCTTAAATTATATTGTAGCTTTTAACAAATTACATGAAACTTTAAAAGAAAATTATGTTTTAAATGAACATAAAGAAATTAACTATGATAACTTATATCAAAAATATAAAAAAGAATTTAAAAATATAAATAATGAAATAAAATACTATCAAGTATTAGAAAACTATTTAAATGAATTTTATGATGCTCACATTGGTATAAAAAGTTTAACTAATAATTCTAATCTAGAAGAAGCAAAAGAAAAATTTTATAATAGATATTATGGTTTTAGTTTAAGTTTATTAGATAATATGACTTATGTAGCAACAAGTGTTTCCCCGGAAAGTACGGCATATAAAGCTGGTATCAGAGATGGATTTATCATAACTAAATGGAATGGTAATAATATTTCTGATGAGATAAAAAATCTAAAGTATCTAAGTGTTTCCCTACCCAATATATCTAATAAAAATGTCTTAAATTATTATATCCCCATTTATTTATCTGGAAAAGGTAATGAAGAAAATGAAATAACTTTTATTAATAATGAAGGAAAAGAACAAGTTATCAAATTAAAATCAATTGGTAATGGTTATAAATACATAAAAGAAAATATTAAAAAGTTTACAAAAAGTAATGATGAAGAAAATTTTACTTATAAACTGTTGGGGGTTACATCTTACCTAAAAATAACAAATGAAAAAGATAGTATAAAATATGTTAAAAACAAAATGAATAATATTGTTGATAATATAAATAAGGATAATGCTAAAAATTTAATATTAGATTTAAGAAACAATGAAGGGGGCAGTGACATTGTAGGAAGTGTTATTGCAAGTTTTTTTAGTACACAAGATTACCTTTATATTAAGGAAAGTATTTTAAAAGATAATAAATTAAAAAAGATAAATGAAATATATGCAAACGGTTATAAAAAGATAAATATTCCAACCATTATATTAGTTAATGGTAACACTAAGAGTGCTGGAGAAATACTTGCATATAACTTACAAAATGAAGAAAACATACTTGTGGCAGGATTAACCAGTACAAATGGCAGCATATCAACAGTTAAAAAGAAAATAATTATGCCCCATAATCTAATAATTTCCATTCCAACCATTGCTATTGGAAAAAAAGATGACATTATAATTGATAGTAACAATGAAAGAAATGGAGGATTAAAATTAAATATAAAAATACCTATAAATAGTAAAACAATAAATGATATTTTCAATGAAAATTATGAATACGAAGTAGAATATTTGTTAAATTATCAAAAAAATATTTAAATTTTTCAAAAATAGTGTATAATTAATACTAAGGAGGGCAACATGGGTAATAGTATTAGTTATGTTTTACTAGCGTTATTAATTTTTGTCATTAGTTTACTTATTTATTTTTTAATCAAATGGGCAGTTCGTGAAGGCATCAAAGAAGCATACCATGACATAACAGGAAAAACAACTTATGAAGATAAGAAAAATATAAAAATGGCAAAAGAAATTAAAGAAGGTATTAAAGAAGTTGCTAAGAAAAGAACTAGCAAGAAAAAGTAATACCTTTTTCTTTACACAAATTTGACAAAAATTACAATTTGTGATAAAATATAGCTAACTAAGGGGGATAAAAAATGGTTGTGACTAGTAAAAATTTACTTTCTCTTTTAAATAGCTCTAAAATAAGTTATAAAGAAAAAGAAGAAATAATTAAAAAATATGATAAGTTATTAAGAAAAAATTTACAAAATACCAGTGAAGATGTTTTAGTAAACCTTCTTTTTAGTACCCAAGTACCTAAAAGTGCTAAAAAAGTAATATCTCAAGTAATAGATAGTAAATCTAGAGATTTTGTTTGTTTAAACAACTTTGAAAATGTGTTTAAAAAATATACTAATTTTAAAGAAAGTGACCTTTATAAAGCTCATTACCCTCATATTTTAAAAAGACACATTATAATAGATTTATATAATGATATTTTAAGTGTCTTAGAAAACCCAAAAAAAGATAAAAAATTAAAACAATTAATAATTTATTATGGTGTTGATAAATCTTTACTAGCAGAATTTCTATCCACATCTAGTAATGAAGATTTAATCAAGTTTTGTCTAGAAACTAAATTTACTAACATAGATAATATTGCTTATGTTTTATATAGTGAAAAACTAAGTTTAGAACAAAAAGAAGACATCATTAAAAGATTTGTAAGTGAATTTAATATTCTAGCAATATTAAAAAGCCCATCAACTGAAGAAGTAAAAAATAAAATAATTGAATTAAAAAGTAATGAGTTAGAATTAAAACTTAAAAATATTAATGAAAAAGAGTTAATTGATTTAATAACAACCAGTGAAAACTATCCTAAAGTAGTTTATGACATGTTAATAAGAAAAAAAACAGACATGTTACTTTCTGTTATTCAAAAAATGTCTTTCGAAGACTTTAAAAAAACATTAATTAAAATTAAGGATGCAAAAATTTCAACCATAATTATTAAAAATTTCCCATTAAAAACTAAATTAGTTTTATCATTAACCAGTGATATAAATGTTTTATCATGGATATATAACGATTCAATTCCTTATGAAATAAAAAAATTTATTATGGATAAAAAAGAAAAAGATTTAAAATCCGCTATTAAATCTAGAAGTTTAAGTAGTTTAAAAATCTGTTATTTAAGAAATTCCAAAAACATTCCTTTAAAAGTTCAAAAACTAATAATTGAATTAAAGGATGAAGAATTAAAACTTGATTTAAATAAGAAACCATCATCAATTATAATATCAGAAATTTTATATGGTAACTATTGTGATTTATATAAATCATTTATTATAAAAAATGGTAATTATGATGTAGAATTATTACTTGAAAAAAGTAATGAAGAATTAACTATTTTAGTTTTTGAAACCTTGAAAGACAGAATTAAAACTTATTTAAATAAATTAACTATGTTAGAACTAACAACTATAGATTATTTTAAAACACCATATTCTAAAGAACTAGCAGTGACACAAAATAAAGATTTAATTTTATCTAAGATAAATAATACTAGCCAAGAAGAATTATATACATACTTAAAATCTTTAGAAACACATCGTGAAATAAAGAAATTAATCTTAAAAAGTATGAATATAAATGAAGATGATTTAGATAATTGTGTAGAATTAATTAAATATAATGACATTGATTTAGTAATTAAAAATTATAATAAAATAAAAAGTTTTATAAATAAATCAGGTATTCCTTTTGATGCTTTTATTCAATATGGTTGTGGCAGTGAAAACTATAAAAGCTGGTTTAATAAAGTACTTGAGATAATTGAATTTAACAAAGAAGAAGACTTTTATTCCGCAGTTAAATATTTAATGAGTGAATTATATCATGAAGACCAAAGTAAAGAAAATATAGTTTATAGTATTATAAATTATCTATCAATAATAGATGCTTTTAAAGATTGTTATTATTTAATAATGAATTTAGTAAATAATAATGTCTTACTAACTAAAGATGATTGTGATAACTTAAAAAGATTATTTGCATCAAGTTATAGTAAGAAAAATGAAGTAAGAGTTTTAGATGATATCAAATCCATAAGATTTAAAATACTAGAACAATATAAAGATATAATATTAAATTCAAGTTCTATTAAAGAATTAAAAAATATATTTATGGAAGTAATTTGTGGAAATGCCAGTAAATCATTAGAATATATCGGTGGTTCAAAAACATTAATTACCTTAAAAGAGATAGATAAAGAAAATGAAAAGATTTGTTTATTTATTGATGAATTGTTAAAGTTTTCTAAAGTAATTGAAGCAATAGAAAATACCAATAATATTGAAGGTTTGCGAAATATTTTAAAATACTTTATTATTGATAAACCAGATAACTTACTTATACTTGAAGCATCATTTATTAATTTTAAGAAAGATTTACAAAAATTATTTGAAATAGATGCTAAAATTAATTTAACTTCATTAGATAGTTATGTTACCAAAAGTTTAGTTAATGAAGAATTATCTTCTAAATATGGTACAATAGTATATGATTTTTCTAAGGTTAATTACTGTTTATATGCACACATTTTAAGTAGAAGTGAAAAAGTTGAAGATTTAATAAATGGTAATTCACATAGTAAAGCAAACTTCTTATCAGTAAGTCCGATAAGTTTTCTTGGAGAAAAGTTCTATTTTGATAGAACATCAACAACATTTGCTATTGATAAAATTCCAACTGGTAGTTTTATTCATAGTTCTCTAGTAAATATGAGTACAAATTTTAGGATAACTAATAACTCTGGAGAAGTAAAAGAATTACATCGAACTGAAAGAGGAATATTAGAAACAAGTGCAGTAACTGCAGCAAATTCTGAAGTGTTATTATATCGTGATGGCATAAAAATGAATGGAATTATTTTACCTGGAGGAAGAATTCCAACCCTTGAAGAAATAACATTAGCTAAAGAATATAACTTACCATTTATTATAACTCAAGAAGTAATGACTTCAATACCTAATGTTAAAAAGGTATTTAGTTTAAATGATATTGACTTTGAGTTTACAAAGATACCAAAAGAATTAGAAGAAATATTAACATCCTTAACAATGGTTAATATTAATAAAACTTCAAGTATTTATACGGGAAGAGAAATCGCTTTAATTACTGATGCTCATTCATTGTATGAATCAACTTTAGCAGTATTAGAAGACATTAGAAAAAATGGTATCAAAGAGATATATTCACTTGGGGATAATGTTGGAGTAGGGCCAAATCCTCATGAAGTATTAAGGTTGTTTGAAGATTATAATGTAACATCTATCGCCGGTAATAGTGAGTATTATAATACGTTAGGAATAATGCCATTTATCTATTTTGATAAAGAAAAAAGTGAAAACCAAGAATGGACTTATAATAAGTTAAGTGCTAGTGACCTTGAAACTTTAAAAATGTATAAACCATCAATTGACTTAGAAGTTGGTACCCAAAAAGTTGCATTATGTCACTTTGCTAATGATATTCGTTGGGATTATATGGGGGAAAACTCTACCTGGGCATATCAAAGAAACTTCAAAAGAGGTAAAACATCACAACAATTCTTATATACTAATAGTGATGATGCAAAATTAAAGATAGAAAGATCAATTGCAGGAAAAGATAAAAATGATTTAAGAATTAAAGGTTTCCTTGATGCTTTAGAAAATCCTTTATTCGAAGGCAAAAAAACAACTGATTATGATGCCATTATTCAAGGACATGTTCACTTTCATATAAGTGATAGACTATTTAATACTAAAATTGAAACACTTAGAGCAATTGGCATGGGATATGGTAAAGACGATTTAGGAAATGCTTGTTATTATGTTTTAAAAGAAAAATGTGATGGAACATTTGAAATTGAAAAAAGATTAGTTGAGTTTAATAGAAATGTTTTACTAGCAAATATCGTATCAAGTGATATGCCTCACAAAGAAAAAGTATTGAAATTTGTAAAATGGTAAAAATATAATAATAATATTTTAATAAAAAGCTAAACTTATAATAAAGGAGTTGATAAAATATTGACAAATTTTATAAAAAGTGTAGAATATTATATTAACTTGTGTTATTATTTAATTAAGGATAGCAATGATTTGGAGGTGAAAAATATGATTGGAACTATGCCAAGTTTATATAATCAAGTGGTAGAAAAAGGTGCAGTTAAAAAAGAAAAAATGACTTTAATAAAATGTATTTCGTGTTATAGAAATTTAAGAAAATTAGCCAAAAAAGCTGACTTAGATAAGTATTTAGAAACAAATAAAGAAGTATTAGATGGTCAAACTGTCATCAAAAATACCAGAATTCAACCAGAAATCATATTTTATTACTTCATTAATAAAGCTAAAGAAATAGAAGATTCCAAGAAAATAATGAAAATGATAAAAGAAAATTATCCATCTTTAGATGATGAAAAAATTCTAATGTCATTTCTATATGTTATTAAAACTAAAGGAATCAGGGCATTTTTATAGGTGAAATTTTTACTTGATGAAAATATTCCTAAAGAGTTAGGAAATTTTCTAAAAAATAAAGGTTTTAAAATTGAATTAATAAATAGTAACAAACACAAGGGAAAAAGTGATAAAGAAGTCTTTGAATATGCTGTAAAAATGGTTATACAATTATAACATTTGATGCTGATTTTTGTTCTTTTAAAAAATTATTTCATTGTGGAATAATAAAATTAAATGGCAAATTAAATAATCCAGAAGAACCTTTAATGAAAGCTATTAATTATTATAAAGATAAAGATATGAAAGATTTATTTATTCAAGTAGATTCATCTTCTAAAATGGTTGAGGAAAGTAAAAAATATAGTAAAAAGAATGTTTTTAAACAATTTAGAAAGATGCCAATTAAATTAAAAATATTTATTTAGAAATAAAAATGTAGTATAATAATTCTAGGAAAGAGGTGCAATAATGGAAGATAAAGAAAAGATAGAAACTTGCAATTGTGGTTGTGAATGTGAAGAATGCAATTGTGATGAATCTTGCGAATGTGGATGTGGTTGTGAAGATTGCGCATGTAGCGAATGCTGTGAATGCGAAGAATGCAGTTGTGAAAACTGTGAATGTTAGGTAAATAATAAAGAGTTCCAATTAAGGAACTTTTTTGTTATAAAAACTACTAAATAATTGCTTTTATCTTATATTTACTGTATAATAAACCCAATTAGAAACGAGGTTGTATATGGAGTTAATTTTAGTGGAAGCATTAAAAACAATTTTTAGCCCACAAGTCCTAATTATGATAATACTTTGCATATTAATGGATGTTTATTATAAAAAGTTTATTGGAATGGCTGGAGAATTCTGGGTAAAAAAAGAATTGAAAAAATTACCAGATGAGTATTTAGTTATCAATGACATAATGATAAAAACAAAAGATGGAATCACTCATCAAATAGATCATGTTGTTATTTCTAAATATGGTATTTTTGTTATTGAGACAAAACAATATAATGGTTATATAAAAGGCAATGATTATGACAAAAGATGGTTGATAAAAAATGGAAAGAAAAAAATCTATGTTAATAATCCACTTCATCAAAATTATGGTCATGTTAAATCATTAGAAGAAATATTAAACTTACCAGAAGAAAAGTTTATATCTTTAGTATGCATCCCAAGCAGAGCAACATTATCTGTTAAATCAAATAATGTAACTAGAATATATGATTTGTTGGATAAAATAACTTCATATAAGGAAGAAGTTATTGGAAATCCAAATGAATTATATGAAATTATAAATAATTTAAATATAACAGATAAAGCCGAAAGAAAAGTTCATGTTAAAAATGCTAGAGAAATAAAAAGCAATAAAGATGAAGAATTAAAAAACAAATGTCCAAAATGTGGAGGAGAACTTATCAAAAGAAATGGAAAATATGGAGAATTTATGGGATGCTCTAATTTTCCAAAGTGTAGGTTTGTAAAGCAAGGTTAGAAGACTATAATGCTTTAGATAAAGCACATACTACTGGAGATTATACAGATTTTGTTAAATTAGTTAATGAATTAGAAATCGAAATGTTAAATAAGTATTTAGAATTATTGTAGGAGTTGATGTAAATGGATGTAAAAAAAATTGATGTAATAAATTATAAATGTTTTAGCAATATACATATTGATAACATTAAACCTATAAACATTATAATAGGAAAAAATAATATAGGAAAATCCAGCGTTTTAGATATAATTGAAGGTATATATGGATCAAGAGCAATAAACATAAATACGAAAATTATATTAACTAAAGAAATGGATGAAGATGTTATATCTAGAGTTTTTCAAAAAAATACATCAGGGGGAACAATTGGAGGTAATCATTACGAATTTGGGAAAAAATATATTGGACAGGATATTTCATTTATTAGAAAGCCGGATTCGAGTAATCAAATTCCTGATGATTTTGAAAAATATAATCCTAATTTAACAATAAGCCAAATTGATTATTGGTCGAGAGTAGCACGCTTAATTAAAATTGATTCGAAAGTAACAAAAAGAATATCAGCTGAAAGAAATATTTTTCCAGAAGATAATGATGATAATATGATTGTTGATTCGAACGGAAACGGAATAACAAGAATTATTACTAATTATTTAAATAGAAGTAAATATAATGAAAATTTAGTTAAACATGATTTGCTTCAAAATTTAAATAAAATTATGGGTGAGGACGCTAATTTTACAGAGGTAGTAACACAACAAATTGATTCTGCTGAAGGCACAAAATGGGAGATTTATTTAAGAGAAGAGGGTAAAGGCAGGATTCCTTTATCTGAATCTGGAAGTGGATTAAAAACAATTTTAATGGTCTTAGTTTTTACCATCCTAATTCCAAATGTAGAGCATAAAAAAATATCACAATATATATTTCTTTTTGAAGAACTAGAAAACAATTTACATCCGTCATTACAAAGAAGATTACTTAAATATATTGAGAATTTAACAGAAGAGGGAGCGTTGTTTTTTCTAACAACACATTCGAATGTAACACTAGATGCATATCAAAACAGTGATATAACTAATATAATTCATTTACAAAAAGAGGAAAGCCAAGTTAATTTAATAAATATTACTAATAAAATTCAAAAAAATTCTATTTTAAATGATTTAGGAATAAAAGCTAGCGATTTGCTACAATCTAATGGGATAATATGGGTAGAAGGACCTTCTGATAGAGTTTATATCAATAATTGGATAAAAATTCACAAAAAAGCAAATATAATTGAAGGAAAAGATTATCAATGTGTATTTTATGGAGGAAGATTATTATCTAATTTGTCACTAGAAGATGAAAATGAATTAGTTAATTTAATGAGTGTTAATCGTAATGCAATCATTGTTTTGGATAGTGATAAGAAAGGAAATAATGCACCATTAAATAAAACAAAAAAAAGGATAATAGAAGAAGCAAAAAAACAAGGAATATTAGTTTGGGTAACTAAAGGTAGAGAAATTGAAAATTACATTCCTGAATTATTAATAAAGAAAAAATATAATAAAAAAAATAGTAAATGTTCATTTGGCCAATTTCAAAATGTTGAAGAATTTATAGATAAATTAAAAAAAGGAGAAGGAAATAAATTTTTAAGAGATAAAATAAACTTTGCAAAAGATATAACAACTGATTGCAATTGGGAATGTTTTAAAGATTGTTATGATTTAGATAAGATGATTACAAAGATTGAAAGTAAAGTTTTAGATTGGAATAATGATAAGTGAAAAAGAGCATATACAGCTACGTAACCTATATATGCTTTTATATTATTTGCACAGTATCTGCACAACAATTTAGTTAAATTTTGCTGTGCAAGATTAAATATTTTTAAACTATGTATCTTGAAAACGTTGATTTTAAAGAAATTAAACAGGTATGATTTATCCTTTGCGCTATGCCCCCTGAAGAGGGCAAATAGTTTATATTTTGTTGAAAATAAAGGACAAAATGCATATTGATTTATTTTAGGTACTAAGGTGGGTACGTAAATTTAAAAAATACATAAAAATTGATAGTTTTAGGGTATTGGAAATAAATTTCCAAAAGTAGGTAAAATTACTGAGTTCTGGAAATTTATTACCAAAACTTTTTTATTGTATTTGACAAAACTAATGATAAATGTTATAATTTCATTAGATTTGTCAAGGAGGAATATTTATGGAAGATAATAAAGATAAAGAATATGAATTAAGTTTTGGATATGGAGAAGCAAACGGAAGTATAAAACTAAAAAATTCTAATAATCGAGTTTTAGCAAAGATAGGTGATATATTGGTTGATAGTTTATCGTACTTTAGATGGAATAATGCAGTGAAGTTTTTAGATAAGTATAATGCAAAAAAAGAAAAAAGAAAAATTATTGGTAAAGAAACTCCACTACCTCCAAAATTTATAATAGAAATACTTAATAATGCATTTCAGGAAGATAATGAAATGCTTCAAGATAATTGGAATAATTTTCTTGTTAATTGGCAGGATTTAGAAAAAAACTGTGATAAAAAATATATGTATATAGAAATATTAAAAAATTTAGGACCAAATGAAATTAAACTTTTAAAATTAATATACAGTGATCCAAATTTTAATAACATATGGAAAAATCCAAATAGTTATTATGATGGCCAGTTAATAAAGAAGGCATTACAAATAAATGATGATGAGTATGAATTAATGGTTTTAAATTTATTTAGACTAAAGGTTTGTGATAGTTTAAAATCTAGTGGTAATGTTATTTCGGTAGGAAATATACCTGTTAGAGCAGATGCAGGAATTGATAAGATAAAACTTACGATAATAGGTTATAATCTTATTTCAAGTTTGCAAGAATAAAAAATTAATATTTTATCAAGGAGGAATAACTATGGAAAGGATGACAATTAAAGAATTTAAAGATCAAAGTAATATTGAAATTATAGAATCTATTATGAAAATGAATAATGGATATGTTACTTCAAAAGAACTATCTAATCTTGGAATTCATAGAATGTATCTTAATATTATGAAAGAAAAAGGGATGATAGAAAAAGTTGGTAATGGTATTTATATTGATTCAAGTAAAATAGAAGATAGCTATTTTGTTTTTGGATTGGAACTTTCTAATATTATTTTTTCACATATGACTGCACTTTATTTTCACGGACTTTCTATTAAAGCTCCAAATGATAAATACGATATAACAGTACCAAATAATTATTTTAATTATAAAATCAAAAATCATAATGTTTTTTATGTTGATAAGGATATTTATGAGCTAGGACTAATTCAAATTGATACTCCAATGGGTAATAAAGTAAAAGCATATGATATGGAAAGATGTATATGTGATATTATTAGATCTAAAAATAGAATGGATTCAGAACATGTTAAACATAGTATTAGAGAATATGTTAAAAGAAAAGATAAAGATCTAGTTAAACTATCAAAATATGCTGAAAAACTTGGTATTAAAAAAGAAGTAATGGATTATGTAGAGGTATTTTATGAATAGCATGCAATTAAAAGATAAATTAAGAAGTATTTCTAAAGAAAAGAATGTTGATTTTAATACATTACTTAGACTTTATATGTATGATAGATTTTTAGAAAGACTTTCAAAAAGTAAATATAGAGATAATTTTGTATTGAAAGGTGGATTTTATCTAAGTACTTTATTTGGGGTGGAGAATAGAGCGACTATGGATATAGATACTGCATTTAGAAATGCTAGCTTTGATGAAGAAACGATTATTAAAATGATAAACGAAATAGTATCGATAAAAATAGATGATAATGCTAAACTATCATATTTAGGAATAGAACCAATCAGAGATGAAGATGAATATGGTGGTTTTAGAGTAACTATTCAAGTAGAATATGAGACTATGAAACAATCTTTTCATATTGATATAGCTACTGGCGATCCAATTACACCAAAAGAAATAAGATATAAATATTTACCTTTATTAGGCGATTATTATGTGGATTTATATGCTTATAATATGGAAACAATATTAGCTGAAAAAATAGAAACAATGTTAAACAGATTAGAGTTGAATGGAAGAACAAGGGACTTTTATGATATTTATTTAATTTATAAAAAGGAATGGCAAAACATTAATATAGATCATTTTAGAAAAGCAATCGATAAAACATTTACAAAAAGAGAATATAAAGGTGATCCTTTTGAAGGCCTTGATATTATAAGAAATAGTGAAATGTTAAAAGAAAGATGGAATAAATATCAAAGAAACTTTTCATATGCAGAAGGAATAGAATTTGAAGATATAATGAATTGTTTAGAAATAATGATTGAACAATTTGAACCTGTAGGAGTTTAGGAGGAAAGATTATGGAACCTAAAGATATATTAAAGAAATTACATCCCAATCAGTTTTCTGATTCTAAAATAGTAGAAAAGGTTGATTGTCCACGTGAATTGCTAGATTTTAAAATTTCTTGTTTATCTGAAGAAAATATGCAATTTGATTTTGAAGGCCTTGTTAGAAAACTTATGGAGAGGGAAGTATGCCCAAATTTAATAGAAGAAACAGGACCAGCATCAGGTGGTGATGGTAAAGTTGATACTGAAAATTATCCTGTATCAAAAGATTTACAAAAATTTTGGTATTATGGCTTTAACGAAAAAAATGAAAAGTGGGCTGTGGCTATCAGCTTGAAAAAAGATTGGAAATCAAAGTGTAATGCTGATATTACAAAAATAATTAATACTGGTAGAAATTATAAAAAAATCTTTTTTGTATCAAATCAAGCAATTCCTAATAAAAAGAGAGTTGAATATCAAGATAAGATGATAATGGAAACAGGAATCGATATAGTTATATGTGATAAGACATGGCTCTTAGATAAACTATTAAAGAATTCTAATGTAGATTTAATTAAAGAAATTAAGATTTCAACTCCATTAATTGAAAAAGAAATTGGGCCAAATGACTTAAAAAAGCAGAGAAGAAGAGATAAAATTGAAAAAGAATTATTAGAATTTGCACAAAGTAAAAAATTAAATCAAAAAGTGATAGATTTAGCAATTGAATCAGCAATTATTAGTAGAGACTTAGAGGAAGATGAATCAATTGTTATTGGTAAATTTGAACGTGCATCCAGATTTGCAGAGGAAAAAGAAAATATTAGTGCCCAAAGAGATATATTATATAATATGGCATGGTATTATCATTGGTGGTTAAATAATGATGTAGGGTTTGAAAAATATTATACCCTATATGAAAAAGAAGTATTAAAAAATAATAATATAGAAGAAATCATGAATCTATCAAATTTATGGATACTTGCATATACAAGGAAGAAAAGAAACAAGGAAGATGTTAAATCTAAAACTCAAAATATTCTTAAATTATTAAATGAAAAAAAAGAATCCAAAAGTAGGGTTATTCAGCTTGAAGCAGAATCCAGAGAATGTCTAATAAAAGTAATGCTAGATGAAAATGTTGATGAACAATTTAAGTTGTTGTTAAAAATTGCTGAAGAGGCATCAAGATTTAAGGAATTTAATTATGTTGTTTTAGCTAAAATGATAGAAAATTTGCTAGAAGTTTATTGTGATAATGTCAATTATAATCAACTATATGATTTAGTAACTGAAAGGTTATCTGATAGAAGCGCTGATATACAAAAAGCTGAAATGCATTTAAAAAAAGCAAAATTATTATCAAAAAATGATGAAAAATATAATGCTATTGTTTTATTAGGAAAATGTCTAACCTTACTATACAAAGAAGAATCAAATGATAAATTAGTAGATGCGTATATTAACATTGGTGCAAATTTTGAAAGCGTAGGGTTGTTATACGCAGCAAAAAACTATTATATTGCTGCTATAGCACTTTTCATGGATATTTTTTTGAAAGATAATGATTTGGATCCATTTACTTTAAAAATTCTCGATAGAATTATTGGAATGGAAATTCATATAGGTAATGTGGAAGAATCAATAGAGTGGTTAAATATTAAAAATATATTTTTAAGTATCCTAATTGACAAAAATGAGCCATATGATGAAGAATTAGAACAAACAATATTGGAAGCAGATGCTTTTATATCTTCTCAAATATTGGATACCAAAGTGAAAAATTTTAAAGATTTAAATAGAATTATTTATTTATGTAACAAAAATGGATTGGTAAATTCTTCACTCATGGCCAACTACGTACTTGGCCAATATGATGAAGAATTATTAAATGAATGTAAAAATGATAAAAAAATAGTAGATAAATATATTTCTGATTTTTACAAAGAATCGAAGATTCATAATATTTCAAGTCCTATATATAACGATAATGAAGAAAAAACAATAGAATCAAGAATATGTGGAAATAAAACTCTTATACATTATAATGGTACTAAAATGTATAAAAGATTTGCAGAATTTATATTAGGTTTATTAGAAAATACTTTTGCAACTATGACTAATAAAGGTATTTTTATGCGTGGTGATATCGTAATTGATTTGCAAGAAAAAAATACAGGTAACTTTAATGCAATTTATACATTTAATGGTATTGAGACATATACAATTGAAATTGATACAATTGATTTATGTGATATATCTATAGAAAATCATAAGATTATTACTGATATGTTATTCAAATTATTAGCTAATATATTTGCTGTTAATTTTATTTATAAGGATGAGGGTATATTTAAAGAATTATTTGATGATGACAAGACATTTGAAAGAGCTTTAAGCCATACAAGTAGTCTTTACAACTTAAACAAAATTTTTGGTAATGATGACTATAGCGATATTCCGGATATTATAATAAGTAGAAAAAAGGAATGGTATTCTAATTTGAAAATTAATATTTCCAAAAAAGAAAAAAATAAAATATATCCATTCAATGAAGTGAAAGATATAAAATATGATGAGAAAACAGGGGATTTATTTAAAAATGTATCACATGATAATATATATTCTTCAGATATGATAAAATGTAATCACTGGGATGTAGCTAAGTGGAAAGGTATCATGTATTTGGGTGATATAAGTACTAAAGATTTTATTAAAATTGGTTTTGTGTTTGAAAATGAGAAAGGAGCAAAAAAAGTATTTCAAGATATAATTGATGTATCAACTAAAGATGATAAGAATGAAAAAATAATTTTATCTTTTATTAAAGGAGTAGATAAAAAAGACATATATGATTATAGAGTAATGATAACTGGTAAAATTGAGATTCCTGAGGGCATAAAAGAAAATGCTATTATTAATATGGCAACTCGTTTTCATCAAATGAATTGTAATAATGATAATAATATAAAAATATTAGAAGAAGTTATATCTGGCAAGAATCCTAAAATAAGCATTTTTCCTGTTATATCAAATGCTGGAAAGATGTTACCATTGTATGAATATGAAATATTTATAAAAAATATAAGTATAAAAAATGCATATGAAATAGGAAAAAAAGATATAGAAGCTGCTGCCATATTACCAACAGATAATCCAATTATTCCTGAAGACGTAGAAAATGCACCCATAAAAGAATTGCTTGAATTAAAAAATGACCTAGCCCATTAAAGGACTAGGTCATCTTCTTTTTTATTGTCTAAATCTTCATCATAATCTTAATAATTAGCATCTTCATAATCAATAATTGTTTCTTTGGGTTCAGGCAATTCTTTTTGCTTACTTTCTAATAATTTAGTATTTTGAACTTCTATAATTTGAACTATATTCTCAAGTCTATTTTGATACATATGAGAGTAGGTATTAAGTGTTTCATCAATTTTAGAGTGCCCTAAGTATTTAACTACTAATGTTATATTAGCACCACTATCTATTAATAATGATGCACAACTATGTTTAAAATCATGAACTCTAATATCTTTAACTCCTGATTTAAAATCATTCTTAGTTTTTCTATCTATTAAAGTAGTTTCTGGTAGTGGATCAATATTACCAAATACATACCAATTATCATTGAAGCTATAGTAAGAACTACATTCATCATATAAATCTTTATAGTATTCTAACAAGAAATTAGGAATGGGTATAGTTCTATAACTAGACATTGTTTCAGGACTAGATACTGTGTATGGTTTACCAGTTATAGGATCTGGTGTTTTAGTTATATTTTTATTAACTGATAAACAGCTTTTTCTAAAGTTAATATCATTCCATGTTAATCCTCTTAGTTCACCATTTCTAAGTCCACAATAGAATAGTGTTTGAAATGCACATATAAACTTAACACCATTTTCAACAGATAAGAACTTTTAAAATTCTTCAGGAGTATAGAATGACATTTCTTTTTTTCTTTCATTTGGATTAGTAAAATTAGTCATCTTATTATAAACTTTAACAAAGTTTAAATCATACCATTTAGTACCAAAATTCATAACAGCTTTTAAATATTTATAAACATCATTTTTATATCTAGTAGATATTTTCTTTTTGTTCATGTATTGTCTCTATAATTCAAAATGCCTTATATTAAATGATTCAACTTTAATATTAAATAAAGGTTCAAGATAAGGCATCATATTTCTATAATTATATAGTGTAGTAGATTTAACTTTATCTTGTTGATATTTATAATGCTCATCAATTAGTTGTTTAAAAGTTAAATCAGTAAACTCAGTCATATTTTTAATATTAATTTTATATTCTGACTCATGATTTTTAGCTTCTCTTCTAGTAGCAAACTTTTTAGAGTGATATCTTCTAGGTCTACCTAAATAATCTCTATAAGTTATATCTACTACCCATGTTCTACCATCTTTAGTAGCATATTTACTTTTAGCTTGTCTTATAGCCATATATCTTCTCCTTTCTTATTAGCTTCGTCAAATTCTCTTTGTGCCTCTTCATCCATTTCACGAGCTCTTTTACCAGCCATAACAGATTCTGCAAATGATATGTAATTATGTAAATATGGCATTGGTCTTCTTTTCGTAATAATATCTAAAGCACGGGTTACTTTACTAAATGCATTTTTATAATATTTAAGTTCTTCATCTTTATTAGATAATTCTTTAGATTGTTCGCGTCTTATCTTTTCACTTTTAATAAGTTTTCTATTATTTTTATAAAAATCATTTTCTATAGATAAGGAAGTGATTTTATCATCTTTATCTTTTGACTCATATGTCTTTATTGTATTTAATCTTGTAAGATTATCAGAATCATTCGTAAGTTTTTCTACTTCTTTTTAACTATATCCAATGATCTTTTTCTTTAAATCTGAATTAGTATCTTTTAAAGATGTTTCTAATACGTTTTTAGCTTCATTTATTTTATCTTTATAATTATTCAAATCTTTACTTAATTTCTTTTCTTCAGCCTTTAGTTCGTTAATATGATACTCTAATTTAGTTTGATGAAATTTATTAGCACCAATTTCACCTCTATCCAAATTAAAACCTTTACTTGTTATATAATTGTTGAATCTATCTTGTAGTTTTGAAAAAGAATTTCTACCACCTAAATCTTTCCAAAATTGAATGTTATTTAAAAATTTACCTTTAACTGTTTCATATACTATCTCACCATTTTTATCTCTCAGTAGAATAGGCACTTCTTTATCTTTTCCATTTCCATCTTTTTTTATCACTTTTATCAAATTACCATCTTTATCTCTTTAATAACATTTTCTTTTCACTTCATTTACTGCTGGCAAAAAGTAAGCTTGTAGGTGAGGAGTATCTTCATCAAAATGTACTTGAGCCATTACTATATTTTCTTCACCAACTAATTCTTTTAAAAAATTATAACTTTTATCAAAGTATTTAATTACTTCTTTAGGAATATTATCTTTACTTTTAATATCAGGAGTCCATATATTTTGCCCTTCTTTTTTACCTGTTTTATATTTCTTATCTGTTTCTCTAAATGGTAAACCAAGAGTCATAAAAACTCTGGGCCGCTTGATATAGTTACACCATTTAATAGATTAGTTTTAGTTTTGTGAAGATATTCTATATTTCTACTTTCTAATTCTTTATATTTAATATTAAATTTAGTTCTTTCTTTATCATAATTACCTGTACCAATTCTATTATTCATTTCATTTCCTATAAGATATAAATCTTTACTTTTATAATTATTTTCAAATCTTAATACTTGATATCCATCATACATTTAAAACATCCTTTACAAAAGAAAAACAACCGTTATTGGTTGCTTAAATTAGTCATCAAATGTTATAAAAAATATTTGCTCAATACGTTTTAATACAATTAATAAATGGATTATTATCTCTATAATTAGATATATAACAATAGTATCAAAAACTATTTTGCAATTATTTAAAGTAAAAATCTTTGATATTAGTGGAATATTATCTATTATGTTTATGTGTAAATTCGAAAAGCTTGTTTTAAAAAAACATAAAATAATAAGCAATATAGAAATAATTGTTAAAAAATATACGTTATTAAAAGTATAATTTATTATCTTTTTTTGTTTTTCATTTTTTTCTTTATAACTTTTTGATGTTAATATATTTATTAATGTCAGAAAAACTGATACTAATATAGCTAGTATGATAATTATATTATCATAAAAACTTTTGCTTAATATTTTCTCGATAGCAATTAGTATAGATAAAATAAGTGGTATTATGTAAATATTAATAAAAGCATATACATCACTTTTTCTTCTGTTTTCTTTTTTGTTTAGTATTGACATTATTTGCTTTTTTATTATTTGAGAAACATTAATGTAATCCTGTTTAAACAAAAAGCAATATGAAAAAATGTATATAGCTATAATCAAAATAATTATTTTATTCATCGATTTCATCTCCTTCGACAATATTATCTAAATAATCATTTGCGTGTTCTATCATGGCAGCATTTACTTTTTCAACTATAATCTCTCCATCAACATCCATGACATCCTCGGGAAGTTTTTCAACTATATAAAGTGATCTAATGTCTCTAATGCTTGTTGTTTTAGTTCTACCTCCCATGTCAATTGTAAGTGATATATCATCGTATTCATCATCTATTTCATAAACCTCTTTGTCAGATGTTGCTAAATCTAATATTTTGTCAACAAATCCTTTTTTCTCTTTTATTCCTGCTAATGCTATTGTTTTAACTTCTTTTCCTCCATTTATTCCTAACATATTTGAAAACTCTGGATCAACTTCATTTTTTATTAAATGAAGTTTTTTAAAACTTCCATTTTCTATTAGTTTTTCAAAAGCTTCACGAGTAGATACAGTATAGAAAAAAGGCATGACATTAAATTTGCTTGAAAGAAATTCCTTGAATTTTTGTGTTGTTAATGTTTTAACACCATATTGCCCTATTACTTGAAAAAGTACAAGACCTTTTTTTACTTCAAATCCTTCTGTATTTTTTTCGAACGCAAACATAACTCTAAAATCTTTAACATCAGCATTATTTGGTTTTCTTTCAAAAAGTATTTCATTTGTATCTATATCTGTTATATCTGATTTTATTCCATAGGCCCCACATATTATAGTAAATGAAATATATATTCTATTATTACTTTTCTCAATAATAAATGAGTCATTTTTTGTGCCAAAGTATTTTTTATGATAATCAATTTGTTCTGGTAATATTTTTGATTTATAAAATTCTTCTATTACTGATATTACATTGTCGCAAGAATATGAACATTCTTCCTTATATTGAGAAAAATCGGAATAAAAGGAAAGAAATTCATCTTTCTTAGTATTTTTTCTTTTGAATCTAAAACTTGAAATATTTACTCCTACTGCCATTTTAAAAAGCCTCCTAAAAATTAACTATATTATACACTATTTTGTTATTATTTTGAATAGTTATGATAAAAGTTGTAAAATAAAATTGTAAGTTCCCGTTTAAGTTAAAATGGGAATTAAGTCTTTAACAAAAGAAAATGAACATGATATAATATAACCATTACCTCGGGGGTAAGGCAACGCTGAGGATCGACCTGAGCACTTGGTAATGCTATGCAAAAAGAAGCACTGTTGAATATTTAATTAATCAAGGTCATAATTTTACATACATAGCAAATGCAGTTAAAGTGGATAGAACCACAATATATCTAAAGAGATTAAAAGAAACAGACATGTTAAAAATAGTCTATTTTCAGAATATAGTAAAACAGGAATTAAAAGAGCATCTAAATCTTGTGTAATTTTATCTAAACCACCATATTGTTGTAACAATTGCCCAAATAAAAGTTTTTGCACTAAAGCACATTTATATTATAATGCATCCAAGGCACAAAAATATTATGAACAACAGTTAGTTGAAACAAAACAAGGAATAGATATTACTAAAGAAGAAATAGATGAAATAAATAGAGTAATTATTCCTTTAGTAAAGAATAAAAAGCAAAGTATTAATCAAGTATTTGCTAATCATTCGAATATTTTAAACATGTCAAAGCCAACCTTTTATAAATACGTTGATTTACAAGTAATTATGCTTACTAATCTAGATTTACCAAAGAAAGTGAAGTATAAAAAAAGAAAAGAAAACAAAACAATAACAAATAATATAAAAAAGAACTTACTTTATCAATTGGAAGAACATATGAAGATTATGTTATAAGAATTGAAAAAGAAAAGAAATTAAACATATGGCAGCTAGACACAGTTATTGGAAAAAACTCTTATAACAAAGTATTAATGACTTTCTTGTTTGTTAAGACTAACTATATGGTTATTAGATTATTAGATAAAAAATGCATTGAATGTGTAGATAAAGAATTTGACAAAATTAAAAACTCTTTTGGAAGCGATGGATATAAAAAATATGTTGAAGCTATTTTAACTGATAATGGCACAGAATTTTTCGACTCACTTCATTTAGAAAATGATCTAGATACTGGTGAAAAATTAACTTCACTTTACTATTGTCATCCGAATTCACCGGAAGAAAAAGCTGAAATAGAATGTAATCATAAATACATAAGATGTTTTCTACCAAAGTCATCAAGTTTTGAAAAATTAACAAAAAAACAAGTAAAGGAAATCGAAGACAACATCAATAATATACCTAGAGAAATATTAGGAGATAAATCTCCGTATGAACTTACAAAGGAAATGTATCCAGAGTTAATTGAAATATTAGATGCAAATTATATTGAACCTGATAAAGTTACTTTAAATCCAGATGATATTTTTTTTCAAAAAAGATAGCAAAGCAAAAGAAGAAGATTAATTTCTCCTTCTTAGTTGGCAAACAAGCCACATAACAAATAAAATATATCATGTACGGGAACTTAGTCGTGAAAAGACGAAATTACGTACACTTTTTCACGTGTCATAAATTCCTTTACAGGCATTATTTTAACATATTTTTTTAAAATTGCTAGTATTTTTTATCAAAAAATCCAGATATTTTCTGGATTTTCGAAGTTTCTCATAAAAAGCGGGAACTTTCAATTTAATTTTTCCCATTAATATTTAGTTTATTAACTACTTCACACATTGGCATTAAATTACATGGTAGTTTATAACCTTGATAAGTAAGATCTGTTATTATTTCTTTTCTAATTTTAAGTGCTGAATCTCTAACAAGACTAGTTAATTTCATTAAGTCTTGTAGAGTATACCATTGTTTAGATAATAATTCTAATGTTTCAACTGCAGTCATATATCAAACCTCCTATCTGCTTTTCATTATTTTTTCATTCATTTTGTATAATGCATTAATTAATTCTTCTCTTGAATTATCTTCAATATCCTCTTAAAGACCACATTCTATTCTTATATCTTCACGATCTTTGTTTTGTATTACTCTTAATCCACATAAGTGATCATGAACTAATTCTACTATTTCATCATCACTCATAGTAGGTAATATAGAATCTAATACTTCTTTATTCATGCGTTTCCTCCTTTCTAACTTTAAGTATGGTAGTGTGATTATATTTGAGATTTTAGTTATCTCATAAATCCCGTGCCAATAGGGTTATTTACCTTGCATTTTTTGAGTTACGGCATATCGGTGATTTCCACAACTTATAACTTTTCAAAGAACGAGAGGTTCCAAATTGTCAATATTATACTTAAAATAAAAGTTCCAATTTGGAAATACAATTATAACATACTATTTAATTTCCATATTGTCAACCGTTTTTTAAATAAATTTTATTAAAAATGTTCCAAAATGGAAATAATATGTTATAATGGTATCAAGAAGAGAATAGGAGGATATTCATGGAAAATAGAAAACAAATGGATATTATTATTGGAAACAATATGGCTGCTATTAGAAAAAATCGTGAATATAAGCAAAGAGAAATTTGCCAAGTATTAGGTATGAATGCATCTACTTATAAGCATTATGAGTTAGGAGACAGATGTGTACCACCTTCATTTTTAAAAGCATTAGCAAATTTCTACAAGATACATGTTGATTATTTCTTTGAAAATGTACCTGAATCTGATGACATAAGAGAACATTTATTTTTTACTAATTATAGATTAGATGCAGTCGAGTCTAAAGAAATAGTAGGAAAACCTAGAGATGGTTTTAAAGATGTATTAAAGGATACTGAAAAAAGAGTTCAAGCAAGAGCTAGATTTAGAATAAAAGAGTATCGTATAGAAAATAAAAAATCTCAACAGGAAGTTGCAGATTATTTAGGTATAGATATTTCTACTTATAATAAATACGAAAAAGGTAGTAGAAAATTAAATAATGAAGTAGTTAGAAAGATAGCTGAATATTACAATATTAAAGTCAGCGATATATTAGATTAATGACAGAATGACACTAGAAATAGGTATAGACAACCCGATAGTTAATGTCATAGCGTCATAGGAGGTAAGTATGAATAAGCAAGTTTTACAGTTTATTTTAGAAGAGGAAAATCCAAACGGAATAATAGAGTGTTCAGTTGATGATTGGTTTGGAATTAGTTATAAAATACCTAGAAATAAATTAAAAGAAGCATTATCACTTGAATATATAAATAATACAGGAGTATATATTTTGTTCGGAGATGATGAAAATACTGCAGAAAAAATTGTATATATAGGTGAAGCAGAGGATATTTATAATAGATTATCACAACACAACAAAAATAAAGATTTTTGGAATGAGTGTATTGTATTTGTTAGTAAAGATAATTCGTTAAACAAAGCACATATAAAATATATTGAACATGAACTATATGAGATGAGTAAGAAAACAAGTAGATATATTATAAAAAATGAATCAAATCCAACAAAATCATCTTTAAGCAATGCAGATGAAATAAGAGTTGAAAAGTTTATATCTAAAATAAAAATAATAGCTAATATGTTTGGATATAAATTATTTATTAGTTTAGTTGATAAAAATGATAAAGAAGATAAAACTCTTCATTTAACTAATAATGGCATTGAATATGCACATGGTATGTTAACAGATGAAGGATTTGTTGTTTTAAAAGGATCTAAAGTTAAAGAAGGTGTATTTGAAAGTTTATCACCTTCATTAAATGGATTTTTTGAAAAAGAAAGAAGTTCAACAGATTTAGTAGATAATGTATATATAAATGATCATTTATTTTCATCACCTTCAATGGCAGCGATTGCTATTCTAGGTAGAAATGCAAATGGTTATACTGAATGGAAAAATAAAGATAATGTTTCTTTAAAAAAAATAATAGGTGGTGAGTAGTATGGTAAGTATTAAAGAATTAAGTGAAGAAGATATTAAAATTAAATATATTACTCCAGCAATTCAAAAATCTAACTGGGATATTCAAACTCAAGTTAGATGTGAGTATTATTATACTGCCGGCAAAATGAATGTTAGAGAAAATGTTGCTACTAGAGGTAAGAGAAAATTTGTTGATTATCTGTTATCATATAAATCAAATTTACCAATAGCAATTATTGAAGCTAAGGACAATAATGTTACTGAAGCACATGGTATTCAACAAGCAATAGGTTATGCAGTTGATTTGGATATTCCTTTTGCATATTCTTCAAATGGTTCTAAGTTTTATGAACATGATAGGTTAACAGGTAAAGAAAGAGAATTATCTATGGAAGAATTCCCAACACCTGAAGAGTTATGGAATAGATATGTAGAAGAAAAGGAATTAACTGAGGAACAATTAAAAGTTATTACTGAACCTTATTATTTTATGAGTGCATATAAAACTCCAAGATATTATCAAAGAATTGCAATTAATAAAACTGTTGAAGCGATAGCAAAAGGTCAAAAGAGAATTCTTTTAGTAATGGCTACTGGAACAGGTAAAACATTTACTGCTTTTCAAATAATCCATAGATTATACAAGTCTGGTTCAAAAAAGAAAATACTATATCTTGCTGATAGAAATATTCTTATTGATCAAACAATGCAAAATGATTTTAAACCTTTCCAAAAAGTTATGACAAAAGTTGAAAATAGAAATATGGATTCATCATATGAAATATATATGTCTTTATATCATCAATTAAGAAGTAGTGAAGCACAAATATATAAACAATTTAAACCTGACTTCTTTGACTTAATTATAGTAGATGAGTGTCATAGAAGTAGTGCCAGAGATGATTCAAACTGGCATGAGATATTAACTTATTTTAATAGTGCTACACAAATTGGTATGACAGCTACTCCAAAAGAAACAAATGATGTTTCAAATATTAATTATTTTGGTGAACCAATTTATACATATTCTTTAAAAGATGGAATTGAAGATGGTTTCCTAGCACCATATAAAGTTATTAAAGTAAGTTTAGATAAAGACTTAGAAGGTTATAGACCTGAAAAAGGGAAACTAGATGAAGATGGATATGAAGTAGAGGATAAGGAGTATACAGTCCATGATTTTGATAGAACTATTGTAATAGATGAAAGAACGCAAGTTGTTGCTAAAAGAATTACAGAATACCTTAAAGCAACAGATAGATATTCAAGAACAATAGTATTTTGTGTAGACACTGAACATGCTTTAAGAATGAGAAATGCATTAGCAAATGAAAATGCAGATATGATGCAACAAAATCCAAATTATGTTGTTAGAATAACAAGTAATGATATGGAAGGTAAAAATAAATTAGATGATTTTATTGATGCTAATACTGTATATCCAGTAATAGCTACAACTTCTAAATTACTTACTACTGGTGTGGATACTAAAACAGTTAAACTAATTGCACTAGATGAAGATATTCAGTCAATGACAGAATTCAAACAAATTATAGGTAGAGGTACTAGATTATACGAAAGCAAAGGTAAAGAATATTTTACTATAATGGATTTTAGAAATAATTCTGAAAAATTTGCTGATCCAAACTTCAATGGACCTGCTGAAATGGTATTAGATGTTGATGGTGGAGATGGTAAAGAACCAAAAACTCCTAAATCTTTTGGAATCGATGATAACAAACCCAATTTACCAATAAGTGGTGATGTTGATGACGAAGGATTTAAGAAAGTATATATAAATGGTGTTGATGTTTCAATATTAAATGAAACAATCAAATATTATGATGCAGATGGTAAATTAATAACTGAATCAATTATGGAATATTCTAAGAAGAATCTTAAGAGAATGTATACAAATTATGGAGGCTTTGAACAAGAGTGGCTTAGAGCCGATTCTAAAAAAGAATTTGTTGAATTTCTATTAGGAGAAGGTGTTATGGTTGATGCATTATTTGATAAAGTAAATGATAATATTGATATATTTGATTTATTAAGTAATGTCGCATTTGATAAAGAAGTAGTACCTAAGGAAGAAAGAGTAGAAAAAGTAAAGGAAAGTGAAGAAATTAATCAATATACTGAAAGCCAAAAAAATGTTATTGAAGAAATCTTAAATGTATATCAAAATAAAAGCGTATTAGAGCTTGAAAATATCAGGCTATTAGAAGTTAAAAACTTTAATAAATTTGGTGGACTGGTTCCAATAGTTAACTTATTTGGCGGAAAAGAAAAATATTTAAATATGATAAACAATGTTAAAAGCTTATTATACAGTTAGGAGTTGATATAAATGAATATAGGAACAATGATTAAAAGACTACAAGATATTATGCGTCAGGATGCTGGTGTAAATGGAGATGCTCAAAGAATTGAACAAATTGTTTGGATGTTATTTTTAAAACTTTATGATGCAAAAGAATCTGAATGGGAAATACTAGAAGATGATTATAGATCAATTATCCCAGAAAAATATAGATGGAGAAATTGGGCATCAGATAATAAAGATGGAAAAGCTATGACTGGTGATGAATTATCTAACTTTATTATTAATTTATTTAATGCATTAAAAGAATTAGAAATAAACGAAACAACTCCTATTAGAGGTAGAATAGTTAGAGAAGTATTCGAAGACTTAAACAACTATATGAAAGATGGAGTACTAATAAGACAAGTTGTTAATGTTTTAAATGAGGTAGATTTAACAGATTTTCAAACCAGACATGCATTTAATGAAATATATGAAACAATATTAAAAGATTTACAATCAGCAGGTAAATCTGGAGAATTCTATACTCCTAGAGCGGTAACTGATTTTGTTGTTAAAATGGTTGATCCAAAAATTGGAGAATCAGTTGCAGATTTTGCATGTGGTACCGGAGGATTTTTAGTATCAGCGTTTAATCATATGAAAGAAAGTGTAGAAGACACATCTTCAAATGAGGAACTAAAAAAATCATTTTATGGTGTCGAAAAGAAATCTTTACCATATTTATTATGTACAACTAATATGTTATTACACGATATAAATGAACCTAATATTATAAGAGGAAATTCATTAGAAAAGAATGTAAGAGAATATGAAGAAGATGATAAATTCGATGTGATTTTAATGAATCCGCCTTATGGAGGGACAGAAAAAAAATCGGTTCAACAAAATTTTCCAACGGAATTACGAGATTCTGAAACGGCAGATTTATTTATGGTTGAAATACTATACAGATTGAAACAAAATGGTAGAGTTGGAATAGTACTCCCAGATGGATTTTTATTTGGAACAGATAATACCAAAATAGCTATTAAAAAGAAATTAATGGAAGAGTGTAATTTGCATACAATTATTAGATTACCTGGATCAATTTTTGCTCCATATACACCAATAGCAACAAATTTGCTGTTTTTCGATAAAACTGGATCTACTAAAGAAACTTGGTTTTATAGAATGGATTTACCACAAGGATATAAAGCCTTTAGCAAAACTAGGCCTGTAGAATTGAAACATTTTTCAGATGTGATTTCATGGTGGAATGATAGAAAAGAAATAAAAGATGATAAAAATGATGAATCTTTAACCGATACTTGGAAATCTAAGAGACTATTAATAAATGAATTAAAAGGATTTAACTATGATTTAGATCAATGTGGCTTTCCTGTAAAAGAAGAAATAATATTATCACCTCAAGAAACCATGAAAAAATTTATTGAAAAAAGAGAATCATTAGAAAAAGAATTAGATGAAAAATTAAAAGCAATAATGTCTTTAATAGGTGATTTTAAATGATAGTAGATGACTTAAAAAAATCAATTTTAAAGCAAGCTTTT
>CDZI01065811.1_pt1 | contig 42476 bp, 35 predicted proteins | sample 554811 | NCBI WGS metagenome assembly CDZI01 (sample SAMEA3182110, study PRJEB8094) | gut metagenome | biome: human; feature: gut; material: Stool; isolation source: human stools | place: Canada | collected 2013-04-23
AGTTTAAACTTCCACGATGCACCTTTCTTACCTTGCGAGGCGATCATACGGCAAAGATAATACAATGCCCGCTCATAAAAATAATCCTGACGGGCATTTTGTAACTCAACGATAAAAATCGTTCCGTCCCGGTCCTTACACAGTAAGTCAAAGATAACACCCCGACCATCAGTCGTCTCACCCGGATCTTCTTTATCCATATAAGAAAGGTCTTCTACATGGTGCTCGCCTTCCAACAAATCATTGATTAACTCGATTAACAGTTCCTTGCTTGATTCCTGTCCGAACAAGATCTTGAAACCACGATCCACAAACGGATTGATAAATACGCTCTTTTTCATAGAAAAGGTTACTTTTAATATGTTTTGCCCCAATAGCGGGATAGGTAAAGATCACAGTTATCGCTTTATTTTAACTGTCTCTGTTTGTGTTCCGGAAATAATCCGCAAGAAATACATTCCGGCTGACTGAGGTAATGCATATTCGCCTTCTCCTTCCAGCAGTCTCATTCGTTTTACCTCTTTTCCAAGCACAGTATATACAATCAATTCTCCTGCCTGGGAGTTCTGTATGTGGATCTTCCCAGCCCGGATGGTATATTGGATTTTACAAGAAGGCTTTATTGCCTGGGTTATCGACGGACTTCCGGGTTCTTTTCCCTGATAAGGAAGGGCCGTATGCTGCAAGATCACCGAAGAAGCCGTATCCTCCTTTCTCTGAAAGAGTAATTCTGTGTTCTGAACGGCTTTGACAAAAAAAGCTGATCCTGCAGGAATCGCATAATCACTGTCAATCGGATAGGCTTCATAATCCTGTCCGTTATATAAATAAACATGACCGTCCAAATCTGGGTTGGGAAGAATTTCCTGTAAGGACACAGCCGAAGGATAAGGATTTCCGCAGAGAATCCATCCATTATTTGCCTCGTCACCGCCTTGCAACGTGTTTGCCTCTAAAGGGACGGACAGGGTTTCCCGAAAAGTCAGGGAGTTGTTTGCTGGAGAAGAAAAAGACAAGGTCTGGATATCGGCGGTTTCATCGATAGCCATCAGATATCCTTTTCCCTTTTCCAAAAGGATATCTTCCGGAGAGAACGCATCCGCAGACAGGACCGTCCAATTCCCATCCGAACGATTATTCTCCGCCCTTCCTCTTCCATCGTATGTCTGAATATAAAGGATATTATTAACCGGTTCGGTTGTCACGGTTGAGGCATCACCCAATTGGAACCGGGCATCAATTCCTGCCAGAGAAACATCGTGTGGGAAAGAGACAAAATACCATTTCCCCTTTTCTGCAAAGGTGTGTAAGGTAGTCATTTGCCGGGTATGCAGCACTCCTTCGGGTTGTATCCGGATCTCTTTCTGATTATTAATCAGATGCAAACATTCGGCTGACTGGTTGATCCGGACATCCGCATCAATCAATGCGACTCGCCGGAGACTCGTATAATCATGCGACCATAAAGAATGATCATGCCAGGTACCTGATTGCTGTAATAAAGAATATTGTTCAATGTTTCCTACCAAAAATAAACTGTCTATGCAGTAATAACCATCACTTGCCGAAGTCGGTTTAGGAACTTTGATTTGAAGCCGGTAAGGATCGGCTCTTCTGCCTCTGTAGAAACATCGTTTGCCAGCATATATCTGCCTGAAATACCGGGAGCAGTCATTGCCCATCACCATATATGGGTGCGCATCATATTCCGTTTTTCCTGAATAGAAATAAGTTGTAAAATAGATATCTTCTTCTTTATTGACATGCTGAAGTGCAAAAGGAATATGTATTTCAGCCATTTTCAAGGCCGGATAGATCAAGGTATCAACCGTCAGTGTACTTCCGGCATAAAGCCGGATCGCCCGGCTGTCGGATGCCCCTCGTATTCCTTCTTCCTGTGGATAAAAGAAATCATACCGGCCGGAAACCGTATAATTGATGGAAAGCGGGCTGTCTGAATCAAAGCTCTGATATAACACCGTATCTTTGATAATCAGATTTTTCTGCCGGTCCTGTATTAACGATTCCCATTGAAGAGGAGAAAGCCACTCGGATTGTGCATGGGTCTGATAGAGTACCAACCACTGCCACATTGCGATAAACGCCATTTGAAAAGGAATATTCTTTTTCATAGTCAATTGATTTTAGTTGTATCATTTGGTGATACCTGATTTATAATTCGCCCTAAAGATAAAGAAAATAATTGAAATGATTATCTTTGTGGCATGAAAGAATTTATCATTAGCGAAGCACAATCAGAAAAAGCCGTTCTGGTAGGATTGATTACACCGCAGCAGAACGAACAGAAGGTAAAGGAATACCTGGATGAACTGGCATTCCTGGCCGATACAGCCGGAGTAGAAGCCGTCAAATGTTTTTATCAGAAACTGGACGGACCGAATTCCGTTACATTCGTTGGTACAGGGAAACTACAGGAAATCAAAGAGTATGTGGTTGAGAATGAAATCGGAACTGTCATATTCGATGATGAGCTTTCTGCCAAGCAGCTCCGAAATATCGAAAAGGAATTGCAGGTGAAGATTCTGGATCGTACCAACCTGATTCTGGATATCTTTGCCCGTCGTGCGCAGACTGCCCATGCCAAAACGCAGGTAGAATTAGCCCAATACCGGTATATGTTACCCCGACTCACCCGTTTGTGGACTCACTTGGAACGTCAGCGTGGTGGTGTTGGTATGCGTGGTCCGGGTGAAACCCAGCTGGAAACAGATAAACGTTTGATTCTAGATAAAATATCCCGGTTGAAGAAGGAACTGGTGGATATCGACAAGCAGAAGAGTGTCCAGCGAAAGAATCGCGGGAAGATGGTGCGCGTCGCGTTGGTGGGTTATACCAACGTCGGGAAATCGACTTTGATGAGCCTGTTGAGCAAGAGTGATGTCTTTGCCGAAAACAAACTCTTTGCCACACTGGATACCACCGTCCGGAAAGTCATCATTGAGAACCTGCCGTTTTTGCTTTCAGACACCGTCGGGTTTATCCGTAAGTTGCCCACCGAACTGGTAGAATCGTTTAAATCAACCTTGGATGAGGTTCGGGAAGCCGACTTGCTGGTTCATGTGGTAGATATCTCACACCCGACATTCGAAGAGCAGATTGAAGTAGTCAACAAAACACTGGCTGAAATAGATGATCGGGAAAAGCCGATGATCATGGTCTTCAACAAAGTGGATGCTTTCACTTTTGTCCCGAAAGATGAAGATGACCTGACTCCGAGAAAACGGGAGAACATCGATCTGGATGAACTGAAACGTACCTGGATGGCGAAGATGCAGGATAATTGTATCTTTATCTCGGCGAAAGAGAAAACAAATATCGAGGAATTAAAAGCTCTGCTGTATGAACGGGTGAAACAGATTCACATTACCCGTTTCCCGTACAACGACTTCCTTTTCCAACAGTACGAGGAAGAATAAACAGTGAAGGTAAATTCTTCTATTTTTCAAGTTTAAATGGCGCATATGAGTTTCAGCGAATCTTGTTATCGAATCTTTGAACAGGCCACCGAGGCTTATCATACAACAGATAATATCAATGCCACGGTGCATAATCCGTATCCGGTCAATAGCTTTGAATTCTATTTGTATCTGAAGCATTGGGTGGACGCGGTTCAGTGGCATTTGGTGAATATCATTCATCAACCGGATCAGGAAGCGGGGAAAGTACTGGAGGTCGTTAGTCGCATCGAGAAGATGAATCAAGAGCGTGTGGACCTGGTAGAACTGATCGACAGCTTGCTGCAAGACCGGTATAAAGGGGTAAAGCCTTTGCCGCAGGCAACGTTGAATACCGAAAGTCCGGCATGGGCCATCGACCGCTTCTCTATCCTGGAATTGAAGATTTACCATACCCGAAAGGAAACGGAACGGACCGATGCTTCGGATGTTTACCTCGCCCGCTTCCGGAAGAAGCTGGAAATTCTGGAAGAACAGCGAAAAGATTTGTCAACTGCCATTGATCAATTGTTGCTGGATATCCGGCAAGGCAAAAAACACTTGAAAGTGTATAAACAAATGAAATTATATCGCCCCTGAATCAAAATGAAAACAAATAGGAAATGGTGGGGCCTCATCGTGGTCCTTTTCTGTAGTATATCGGTCTTACAGGCTGATGAATGGTGGGAAAAACGAGAATTTCTAACCTATTCACCCCGTTATTTTGGTCCGAATGCCTTTCCTTTCCCCGAATTGATGGGCGGGAAACTGCCTTCACGCTGGGAGGTGGAAGTCAGAGGCGAATATCATACCATGCCGGGAGACCAGACACAAGATATCTTTGCCCGTGTTTATATCCCGATTGCGAAAGGAAAAGCCGGTATCATGGCGAACTGGACCATCTCTGAATGGTACAAGACGTCGGAAGCCGTGCGCGACGAGCGTTCGGCCGTTGAAACCAAACCAGCCATTCCCTGTCATGGTGATATTGTACTGAATTTCTTCTACCAGGTTCTCCGGAATGAGAAATGGGCTGATATCAGTGTGAGTGCCAACTTAAAGACAGCCAGTGGAAACCGTCTGTGTGATGCCCGCTATACGGATGCCGCCTCTTATTGGTTTGATGTCAACATTGGACGTGACCTCTGGAAGAATCCGGCATACAATTCGTTTGTCCGCATCGAAGGCTTGGCAGGATTTTATTGCTGGATGACCAATCTGGACGATAACCGTCAGAACGACGCCGTATGTTATGGTGGGGCCGTCAGTGGTGCCTGGAAGAATCTTTCAGCCCGTTGTGATCTGGTGGGTTTCCGCGGATACTTGAATAACGGCGACCGTCCGTTGCTTCTTCGTACAAAACTGGAATACGAGATCAAGAAGAATATCATCTCTTTCCGGTATCGCCACGGCTTGCACGATTTCCTATACGATTCTTATTCGCTGGCTTATATCCGGTGTTTTTGACTTTTCTTCCTTCCTAGAATAGGGGTTTTCCGGTATTTCTTGTCTTAGAGATAAAAGAGAACAGTCTAGTCCTAAACAGAGATCTGATCGTTTTAGGACTAGACAATACCATCTGCTTTTATTGTTCGTTCCAATAGCGGAGCCAGCCGTCATATCCATCTTGCAGGTTGTACACCATAAACCCCTTTGCCAGCAATTGCTTCGCTGCGATCCGGCTACGGACACCACCTTTACAGTACACTGCTACCGGCTTGCTTTTATCCAATATAGAATCGGCATTAACACATCTGCTTATAAACTCAGGAACATATATTTCCATAATGCAGCTGCATGCAGAGACTGACGAATCTGATCCGTACGCAACAGATCGAGTACTTCTTCCCGCATAAGCAAATGAATAGAAAGGTCTTCTGTGGCTTCCTGATGCGGAGTGGAAATCGGTTCGACATCCGTTGCCAGGAAGGTATAAGTCAGATTATTCATCGTACTGGGATTGGCAGACAGAACCATAAACGGCGACCAATGGCCATTTCCGTAACCGGTCTCTTCCCATAATTCACGACGGGCCGACTCCAGCGGAGATGCATCTTCCTTGTCGCAGACACCGGCACACAATTCATAACGAACTTCTTCTATCCCATGGCGATACTGTCGGACGAAGATAAACTTCCGGTCTTTGGTAATGGCTATCGTATTGACCCAGTTCGGATATTCCAGGATGTAATAGTTCGGGATAATATTTCCGTTAGGTAATTGTACCCGGTCTTTCCGGGCTGTCAGCCAGGCATCCCGATAGAGATAAGTTCGGTCCAACACCTTCCACAATCGGCTTTTCTCTTTATAATCTTGTTCCATACACCACTGCTATTGTAAAAATTCGACAGCTAAAAAAAAGGATCGATAAAAGACAAGAGTTCCGTTTTCAAATCAAATGAGTTTTGAAAACGAAACTCCCGCGTATTGAATTAAAGACAAAGCCTTTTTAGATCCGTTCCAAGACGTGTTTGATCAGTTCCCAGGTATGTGCTACAGACTGGATGCTCACCCGTTCGTCCGGAGAGTGCGGATGCTCCAGATCCGGACCAATAGAGATCATGTCCATTTCCGGATAAGCACCTTGGATAATACCACATTCCAGACCGGCGTGCATCACCTTCACAGCCGCTTCCTTTCCGAATAAGTCGAAGTAGGTTTGTTTCATCAAATCCAGAATCGGCGAATGGATATTAGGTTGCCAACCGTTATAGCCGTTGGTTTCTTCCACCTTGGCTCCTGCCAGGGCAAAGATACTTTCCAGACTGGAACAGAGAGCCTCTTTCCGGCTTTCCGATGAGCTTCTCACCAACAGTTTGACTTCGATCAATTCGTTAGACGATTTGACAATGGCCAGGTTAGACGATGATTCAACTGTTCCCGGGAAATCATGCAACATGGTGATCACCCCATTCTGACATCCTTCAATGGCATTGATCAGGTCGTCCTGTATTTCTTCCGGGATCAATGTCGCCGGCAGATCCGTCATCTCTGCCGTAAAGCGGATATTCTCTTCGATTCCGGCAAACTCTTCCTGATACATTTCCTGATAATCGGATACCAATTCCCACAAAGCTTCCACATTATCACCCGGAATGGTCACAATAGCAACCGCTTCGCGTGGAATGGCATTCCGCAAATTACCTCCTTCGATAGAAGACAGACGAGCGCCATAATCGCAAACCGCTTCTTTCAGGAAACGGAACATCAGCTTATTGGCATTGGCTCTGCCCAAGTGGATATCCACACCCGAATGTCCGCCTTTCAATCCCGACAGATGTAAACGAACAGCCACATCACCTTCAAGAATATACGCATCTTCTTTGAACTGGAAAGAGATGTTCATATCGGCACCGCCGGCACATCCCACAAACAGTTCACCTTCTTTTTCCGAATCACAATTCAACAGGATATCCCCTTTCAGGAAACCCGGTTTCAGACCGAATGCACCGACCATGCCTTCCTCTTCATCCACGGTAAAGAGAGCTTCCACCGGTCCGTGCTTCAACGAATTATCCGCCAGCACAGCCATCGCCAACGAAGCCCCGATCCCATTATCGGCACCCAAGGTTGTTTCACGGGCCTTAACCCAGTCACCGTCAATCCAGGCATCAATCGGATCTGTCAGGAAATTGTGGCTGACCGATGAGTTTTTCTGCGGAACCATATCCAAATGAGCCTGCAAAGTAACCGTCTTCCGATCCTCCATTCCCGGAGTAGCCGGTTTACGGATCAGCACATTGCCTACTTTATCCTGCAAAGTCTCAAGACCCAACTGCTTTCCAAAAGCTACGATATGACGGCTTACTGCCTCAACATGCCCTGTCGGGCGAGGAATCTGGGTGAGCTCATAAAAATAACCCCACACCTGTTTGGGGGATAGCTCCTTAATCTCTGCTGACATAATGTTATTAGTTAGTTAGTTGTTAAGTTGTCGGATTCATGGTTCTTATTTGTGAGTGGTAAAGCGACAACGCCTACCAGACCACAAATACCAGTCCACGCCGTTTGTACCGTATGTACCACCAAGGCAAAAGCGGCAGCGTCGTTTTCCTTGACACCGAAGCAGACCAGCGTGGATATAACCATGAAATGCCACGGACCAATCCCGCCCTGCACCGGCACTGCTACACCGATACTGCTCATCGTGAAGGCTATCAAACCGACCGATATGCCCAGATCGCGTGTGAAATCAAACGCATAAAAGGTGATATAGAAATAGAAGAAATAACCAACCCAGATCAACAAGGTCTGTATCAGAAACAATCCTTTGCGTTTCAAGACCCAAACGCTCCGGATACCTGTCCAGATATTCTTCAAAACTCCTTTCGCCTTTTGGACCAGCGTAAAGTTACTCAAATATTTGAATACAAACCAAACGACAAAGACAATAATTACCAAAAAAGCATAAATCCAGATCGAATGGAACATCGACTGGAAACCCACGATCAAATCCGGATTACGACGGAAGAAACTGATGAAAAACTCGATGTTGAAGATAAAGATTGACAAGGTGATCAATCCAACCATGATGGTATCACTCACCCGGTCGATCAGAAGTGTACCCAGTAACTTCGGGAAAGAGATTTTCTCATACTTCGTGATCATACCGCAACGCCATACTTCGCCGACACGCGGAAGAACCAGATTGACGGCATAATTCCCCAATACGGCATAAACAACATTGCTCATCCTGAACTTTTCACCGAGAGAATGGATCAACAATCCCCAGCGAAACCCGCGGACCGTATTGGCAAACAGCCCGAACAACAGGGAAAAAAGAATGATCCGGTAATCAACCCCAGTCTTGATGACTTGCCAGATCTCTGATATATCCATGTTCCGATACAGGAACCAAAGTAACAAACAACCCAGCAAAAGCGGGAGAAACACCTTAATTATCGTGTGAAATGTGCTTTTTAGATTCATCAGACACTTCTATTCGTTAAATTATTTGTACTTTTGTATCAGGCAAAGATAAGCAATTTTTAATATAAACCCATTACACCTCGAAGTGAATGAGATTCGTTAAACCGAAAAAAGCATTGGGGCAACATTTCCTGAAGGATCTGCAGATTGCCCATCGGATAGCAGACACCCTTGCCGAGTATAAAGGAACACCTGTCCTCGAAATCGGTCCGGGTATGGGTGTACTCACCCAATTCCTGTTGGAAGCCGAACATGATTTGAAAGTCGTAGAACTCGACCAGGAGTCGGTCGCCTATCTGGATCAGAATTTTCCTGACTTGAAAGGACGTATCATTCCCGCTGATTTCCTGAAGCTGGACTTGTCGTCTCTTTATCCGGGACCGTTCTGTGTGATCGGAAACTATCCGTACAACATATCCAGCCAGATATTCTTCAAGGTGCTCGACTACAAGGATCAGATTCCCTGCTGTTCGGGAATGATCCAGAAAGAAGTGGCCGAGCGACTCGCAGGAAAGCCCGGCAGTAAGGCATACGGTATCATCAGTGTCCTGCTCCAGGCATGGTACGATATCGAATATCTGTTTACCGTGAGCGAATATGTGTTCGACCCGCCTCCAAAGGTAAAGAGTGCCGTTATCAAGATGACCCGTAACCAGCGGACCGAATTAGGCTGCGACGAGAAACTGTTCAAGACAGTCGTCAAGACGACGTTTAACCAGCGCCGGAAGACGTTACGCAACTCCATCAAGCCTATTTTGGGAAAAGACTTTCCCGACTATGCGTTACCGGTCTTCGACAAACGTCCGGAACAACTCTCTGTCGAACAATTCATCGAATTGACGTTGCTGGTGGATAACTGGTTGAAATCAGCCAACCGACAGCCGGAAGAATAAAGCTTAGGTAATCTGACAGCCGCTGAAACTGGCGGCTGCCTAACGACAACACTAAAAACGGAGCAGCCATGACAGAACTGACGAAAGAATACATAGACAATCTGAAGAAAATCATCGAAGAGAAAGATGATGTCAAGGCAAGGGAACTGCTGAAAGATCTTTATCCGGCAGATATAGCCGAAATTTATCAGAAACTCGACTTGCAGGAAGCCATTTACCTGTACATGCTGATGGATGGCGAACAGGCAGCCGACGTTTTGATGGAACTGGATGAAGAGGACCGTCATAAATTATTGAAGGAACTTCCGAATGAGTTGATCGCCAAACGTTTCGTGGACAACATGGAAACGGACGATGCGGTTGACCTGATGCGTGAATTGGACGAAGATACGCAGGAAGAAATTCTTTCGCACATCGAAGACGTAGAACAGGCGGGAGATATCGTCGATCTGTTGAAGTACGACGAAGATACGGCCGGTGGTTTGATGGGTACGGAAATGATCGTGGTAAACGAGAATTGGAGTATGCCCAAATGTATTGACGAGATGCGCAAGCAGGCCGAAGAGGTGAACGAGATCCATTATGTCTATGTAGTGGACGACGACGAACGTCTGCGTGGGGTTCTTCCGTTGAAGAAGCTGATCACCAATCCGTCGGTATCGAAAATCAAGCATGTGATGAAGAAAGATCCGATTGCCGTGCGCGACAGTGACAGTATTGAAGAGGTGACACAAACCATCGAGAAATATGACCTGGTGGCTGTTCCCGTTATCGATAGTATCGGACGTCTGGTAGGACGTATCACGATCGACGACGTCATGGATGAGGTACGCGAACAGCACGAACGTGATTATCAGTTGGCTTCCGGTATCTCGCAGGATGTGGAAACATCGGATAATGTCTTTACCCAAACGGCAGCCCGTCTGCCCTGGTTGCTGATCGGAATGATTGGCGGACTCAGTAATTCCATCATTCTGGGAGGATTTGAAAACAGCTTTGCCTCCAATCCCAAGACGGCTCTCTTTATTCCGCTGATTGGTGGAACAGGTGGAAATGTCGGGATTCAGTCGTCGGCAATCGTGGTACAAGGCTTGGCCAACAATACCCTGAAAGAGGGAAATATCTTCTCACAGATTCTGAAGGAAAGCGTCGTATCTGTGATCAATGCCAGCACGATCAGTCTGATTGTATTCATCTATAACTTTTTCATGCTAGGCGACCGGGCAATCACGAGTTCCGTATCACTCAGTCTGTTTACGGTAGTAATCTTCGCCAGTATTTTCGGCACGATCGTTCCTTTGTTACTCGATAAGATGAAAATAGATCCGGCCTTGGCGACCGGACCTTTTATCACAATTTCGAATGACATCATCGGAATGCTGATCTACATGTTCATGGTTTCAGCATTGACCTAAGCTGTCTTTTCGCTTATTTCTGCCATATATCATTTGCCGGATCGAATCCGCCTTCGAACTGATTATCCTCAATGGTGGCATTCGTTACCCGTTCCAACAAGACACGGTGCTTGTTCCAGTGGAAGGGCGGATATGCCTCATTCTGATGAATGGTATTGTGGCGGAACACCAGTCCGTCAACCGATTTGGCATAAAGGATTGGGGCATCGAATGTTTCAAACTCATTATCCTCAATCACAATACCACTGTGGAAATACTTTTCCTGATGTTCCAGATCTGGTATTTCCGGATAAATGGAAATAACGGCATTGGTAAACTGGAACATATTGGTCAGGGCGTTGATAAAGGTATTATGCCGGATCACGATATCCCGACAAGCGCCGGTCTCATACCAGCCGTTACAGTCTCCACAAAGCAGGATAGCCGTACCGGATGTATAATCGAATAGATTGTTTTCTACCACGGTCTTCTTGGGTGTACTGAACAAACTGCCACGGGCACGGTTATGCCGGATGGTGTTATGAGCAAAAACGACTTCCGGAGTCCAGGTCAGATTCTCTACTCCGATGGATTGTTCGGGAGTAACTTCGGCCGGCAAAACCTGGGTAAAGGCAATCCGGAACACTTTGGCTCCGCATACCGAATCCTGATCTTCCGGACGGATCGAAGCAATCTGACAAGTGCCATCGAGCAGTTCCATCGTCTTGGAACGGATAAACTGAACTGTATCTCCGGCAAATCCCCAATCAAATCCATACGACTGGGCATGTTCGAACGAAGCCAACAGCGTCTTTTCGTCTATTCGCTGCTGTACCTTTAAATACACTCCGTGCACATTGATGGCATCGTCCATCATATTCTCATACAGACCGTTTTCCGACAGAATCAGCCCCTTGCAGTTGGAGAAATGGGTAGCATCGGCCTGTGTCGTGAAATAACGGGGATCTTCTTTCCCTTTTAGGCAGACCGAAAAACTGTCTAAGCGGATGTTATCGCATACTTGTGCCAACAAGCCCATGCCTTCCGCATAATGTACCTGTATATTCTTCAGGACAGTATTTGTATTATGCGACAGGAAAACACCGGGAGCCGGTCGTTGCCAGGTACGCATGGCGAGTACCGTACCGGGAACCAGCAACGGATTTTTCCATCCCTCAGCCAATACTTTCCGTCCGCCCAGATCTTTCACTTTCGAGAGGACCATCCGTACATCACTGCTGTTATACACCAGACGGCGGGTTTCCGGCTCGAAGGCAATACAAGAAGAAGGACAATGGCGCCAGCCTTCTCCTTTTACATATAAGGTATCGCCCACAATCTCATACTGAACCCAGGGAGCCAGTTCCAAGGTGATTTGTCCGGCCTTGGTATCATTGGCAACCACCGACGCCTGGGTGATATGCGGCTGTTCGAAATCAATGGAGAAGTTCTTCAGGGTGCAGTTTTTACTACGCAACAAGGACACCGGAAGCATCCGGCCGTGAAAGATCAGTTCGGCATCCTGTCCATCGAAAGTAATTCCTTCCATGTCTTCCAATGCCACACCGACTGCCTTGGGATTCGGCTGATCGTGATTGGAGACAAAATAAGTACGGGAAGTTGCCTGATCCGGATAAAAGTCATATCGTCCGGCTGGCAAGAGAATCGTTATTTCCTGTCCTTCGGGTACTTCCTGCCGAATATCCTGAATCGCTTTCGCGATCAGCGGAGAGATATTCTCCTTCGTATCCGGACGGATTCCGTAATCCGCCAGGTTATACACCGTTTTACCGGTGGATTTGCCTGCACACGAAGCCAACAGGAACAGGCAACAGACCAACGGCCAAAGAAAAATAGTTTGTTTCTTCATGATGATTTCTGTTTTAAGATTTATTATATCGAAAATACTTGACAAACCCCTTGACAAAGTCTATCTTTGCACTGTGGTTTTTTCATAATAGTATTAGATTTAAGGTTAACAAAGTTGATTAGGGGTTGTCGTGAGACAGCCTTTAATTGTTTATAGACCTCTCTTTCCTTTACTTAGAGACCGAAATCCCGCAAGAAAAAGGATATTTCAGGTTTTCGGAAGACTGATAATAAACTTCCGCAGCTCCGATCTTCAGCTTGGCACGGATCTTGATGGGAATATGATTTTCATCATCGCCGATCCATACTTCTCCCGCAGCCTTGCTTTGGGTGAATGCCTCATCATACACATCCACATAGAAATGGCGTGTCCGGTATTTCACGCCTTCCCGTTCGATGACCTGCTGACCTTCATAACGGAAAGCGGCATGAACGACATCCCGCCCTACGGTTATCAGAAACGGTCGTTCATCACCCATCTGCAACCGGCTCCAGTCCAACGAACGCAAATACATCGTGGCTGAAAGCATATCGTGTACATTTCCTTCTACAATCAGAGTCGTATCAATTTTGGTACGCGTCGGCGTATAACGTTTGGAATGGATATGCGCCTTGTCGTTCTGATAAGCAAAAGTCAGCTCATCCACCGAATAATAATCGCCTTCATCCGAATGTTTACTGCTATACTGCAATAATCCTTTATCGTATGTATAAAAGCACGCCATCGTATCCCGCATCCGGTAGATCCGCTCGAAAATTCCATTCGTCCGGAAAAGCAGGGAATACTGCCACGCCGGCTGGTTCTGGAAGGAAGCCTTGTCTACGGTGAGAGACGCTTCTCCAGCCTTAGCCATGATGAGTCCCCACTTGAAATAAAGCTGATAATTCACCTTTTCTCCCGGCTGGAACCTCGACACCGGAATATCCTGTGCCACCAGCGAGACGCAGCCTAGCAGGCAGCACAGCAGGATCTTCATCCTTCTAGAGAGAAAAACCGCCCAGTCCATTGGATGATGATGATTGTTTGTTACGTCCTTCCTCCCGATAGTCACGCTTCTTCTTGGTCGTTTCCTTCGGTTTGTTCTTGGTGATATCCAGCGGTTTCTGCTTCAACCACGGTGTTTCGCGGATATTCCAGGTCTCTTCTACCTGGAAGTTCTGCATGATGGTGTACATCTTCGGACAGTAAAAGACTTCTTCCGGCTGACGTTTCTCGGCGTAGTTGCCGGTGTCCCAGATTCCGTTCCCGTTGGTATCCAATACCAGACGGGCATAATATTTGTCGGGCTTCAAATCCATGAACAAGACACCGCCGTTCTTGACCGTGGCTTTCCGTACCGGTTCGTCTTTCGTATTCAGCAATTCGACATACGCCGGTACCGTATCATTACCCAGGATGTTGATATACAAGTGCCCGTAACTGTCTTCCGGCTTGATCTTGAACTTCGCCAGGAATTTATCGTTCCATTTCCCGTACAAGCTGTAAATGACTGCCGAATCGACACTCAGCTGATACGATTCTCCATATTTCCATTTCCGTTGGATATAATAGCCCAATGAATTGACCGAATCCTGATAGAAGTCGAAATCAACCACTGTCCAGACGGAATCAATCTCCTGTTCCAGACGAAAGACTTCTTTCTTCAGCTCAATGGCGGGTTCGTCGAAGACGACCGAAACCGTATCAAACAAGTCCATATCGCTGGGCGCGTCGATGGTCATATTCAGGAAAACGATCTCCGGCTCATCGTCCTTCTTCTTACGCTTCTGTTCGCCTTTCCGCCGTAAGACGGTCTGGATCGTATCAGTCTGAGGCAGGAGAATTCCCAGGGAATCGCTTTTCGGATAAGTGATTTCCATCTGCAAGGTATCTCGTTTCCAGACGGTCGAGTCGGTTAACCAGAAGGTCACGTTCTTGCCTCCATCAGTGGGCTGTTCCATATACCAGTCGGCTTGTCCCGGCTCAAAGTTCAGGGGCTTGGGAACAGGGATGGTATCAACCGGAATATTGAAGTGCAGGATAAACCGGTGTTCGTCCGGACGTTCGGGACGAGTCATATACTGGCGCTCGAATTTCTCCTTAAACAAACGCAACTCGATGTTATCGGGCAAGAAACGGGTATAAGCAATCGCCTTGATGGTGTCGATCGTCAATGAATCGACCCACGTCGTATCCATCCGCGTGGCCGGCTCAAATGTCGGTACGACTACGGAATCGAGGAAGGCGATGTCTTCGCCCGGCTGGTCGAACTTATAATCGCGGTTCACGTCATTCAGGGCATAAACCCGATAAGTACCGGGTTTGATGTTGCGCACCGTAAAACGTCCCCGGTCGTTGGTACGTGAGGTCCGGTCGAAAGGCAGTTTCCGGAAAGCCGAGTCGGCCAGGTTGCTATGTAGACCGATCGAAATACCCGGCATCGGCTCCAGGTTCTCGGCATTCAGCACATACCCCGAAATCTCCAGCGAGTCGATCACATCTCCTGTCGAGAAGGCAAACGAGAAGTTTTCCAATACGTTCTTCTCGTTGTTGTCGGCAATCGAATTAGTGAAGTCGATGGTGTATGTCGTGTTCTCTTTCAGCGTATCCAGCAGCTCCACCTGGATTTTCCGTCCGGCACTCCGGATAATGGGTAGTTCCCGTTGCGGAGGCGTGATGATCACATTCTCCGACGGATTATCGATCTGAATGAGTTCGTCGAACAACAATTCCACTTTCTGTCCCTTGAAATTGGTCGTATTAGGCAATGGCATACTGCCGATAAACTTAGGCGGATCTTCATCATACGGTCCGCCGTTGGGCGAAGCCATATTGGCACAAGCGCACAAGACAAGCAGCAGGCACACGCTTGTCCATCCCAGAAGCCGTTGATAGAAACTGTATCTCATTCTCATTGTCTGTAATAATGTGGGGCAAAAATAGGGAAAAATACTGTGATTCCCACTATCCTGCCTCATAAACCCTCGGAAGAAGAGCGTTTCAGTAACTGAAAGCCCAACCGGCAGTACAGGCATTTCTTCGGTTCGCAGTAGTTCCGTTTCAGCTGGATCAGTGCTTGCGTATCTCCGGCATTGCGGGGAATCATCCCGACCTGACTGAACAACGAGACGATGGCGTTCCGCTCCGGAGGAATACATTCCAGCAGCCGTAAGGCTCGGGCCTTGTGTTCGTCCATCCGGTGATAGACGCCATAGGCAAACATCAGGGGAACAACGGTGTTGATCAGCAGGATATGGAGGGCATTCTCGCCCAGCTGCTTCTTCCGCGGCGGGGAAGAACGGACGAAGTTATAATGCGTATCCCAGAACTCTGATGCCTGCACCCGGAAGAAGTCCTTGACCTCACGGGGCGTGCGGGCTGACAGAATGGACGAAAACAGGGTATCGTGCCGGATCCAGATGGCTGCGAGCTGGACAAGCTTGATATGGGGTGTGGCATTCGGCCGGAGGCGCAGGTTCCGGAAGATATGGGGCTCGAGTGGCTGTAGCCCGTATTTCTTCCGGAGGAATATGTATTCCTGTTGCAAAAGTCGGTAATAATGATGACGATTCTCGTTGGAATCGTTCAGCAAACCCGCTTGTCCGAGGAAGAGGGCTTCGACCTGCGAAACGCTGGGGCGCTGCTTCAGGATGCACTTGAAGGGCAGGCTGCGGGCGAGGCGTTCGAAGGCATCGCTGTTGACACCGAAGCCGAAGTTGCGGCACAGGAGGATGTAGAGCACTTCGTTCCAGTCTTTCTGATACTGTTCCAGCCAGCGCAGGATATCGTCCGTCTTCCGTTCCAGCCGTTCGGCCAGCAGGGCATCCGTCCATTGCACGCGAAAGACGGGATCGATGGCGGGCAGGCGTTCCAGACAGGCAATGGGACTGTCGCGGGTCAGGAGCCATTCCATGTTGCTGGTCACGGTTTCGGGTACCGGAAGCACCAGCTGGGGTATTTCTTCCCGGTTCCGGCGGAAAATGGTTCCGTCATCCTGTTCCACCACATGCAGGATAACATTGTCATACGCCTTGTCGGCCGAGTGTCCGTGTTGCCACCAGTCGGATGTTTTCCGGTGAATCTCCACACTGCCCGCCCAGACGGTTCCGTTCAGTTTGATTTTCGCATTGAAGAAGTCGGGTCCGGCATCTGTATTCTCTATACCCGGATCCAGAATTTCGAGTGCATCGCCCCGGGTTGTAACCAGACCGGAAGACCGATAGAGGCGATATTTCCAAAGATAGTGAAGTAGCTGTTCCATCATATCCACAGTTAAGGAATTGTACGTAAGGCAAAGGTAAGGAAAGAAATCGGGATTTTTGGTTACCTTTGCGAAAATATTCATCGCCTATGGATTTATTGAACGAGTGGATTAGCAGTATCAACGACGTCTTGTGGTCGTATATCCTGGTGACGCTGTTGCTGGGATGTGCTTTTTGGTTTACCATCCGCAGCCGCTTTGTGCAGTTTCGGATGATGGGTGAAATGATCCGCCTGCTGGGTGACTCACCGAAAAAGGCGGGCTCGCACGAAAAGCATATCTCGTCGTTCCAGGCGTTTGCCGTTTCGCTGGCCAGCCGTGTCGGAACGGGTAACCTGGCGGGTGTGGCGACGGCGATCACGGTTGGCGGACCGGGAGCGGTCTTCTGGATGTGGCTCATTGCCCTGCTGGGTTCGTCGAGTGCCTTTGTCGAATCTACGTTGGCTCAGTTATATAAGCGGAAAGGGAAAGACTCGTTTGTGGGCGGTCCGGCGTATTACATGGAAAAAGGACTGAAAGCGCGCTGGATGGGTATTCTCTTTGCCATCCTGATTTCCATCACCTTTGGTTTTGCCTTCAACTCCGTGCAGAGCAATACGATCTGTGCGGCGTGGGAAAAGGCTTTCGGCATTGATCATGTCTGGATGGGGATTGTCCTGACGGCTGTAACGCTGCTGATCATCTTCGGCGGTATCCACCGGATTGCCCGGGTGAGCGGTGTGATCGTTCCGGTCATGGCGCTGGGCTATATCGTCCTGGCATTGGGTGTCGTCTTGTTCAACCTCGGGAAACTGCCGGATGTGATCCGCCTGATCGTATCGAATGCCTTCGGCTGGGAACAGGCCTTGGGCGGCGGTATCGGGGCAACGCTGATGCAGGGCATCAAACGGGGCTTGTTCAGCAACGAAGCCGGTATGGGTTCGGCGCCGAACGTGGCGGCCACGGCTCATGTCACGCATCCGGTGAAACAGGGACTGATCCAGGCGCTGGGCGTATTTACCGATACGCTGATCATCTGTACCTGCACGGCTTTCATCATCCTGTTCAGTGGCGTCTCTACCCAGACCAGCCTGAACGGCATCCAGCTGACTCAGGAAGCCCTGACAGCCGAAGTCGGATCGGCGGGCGGTATCTTTATCGCACTGGCCATCCTGCTTTTTGCCTTCAGCAGCATCATCGGGAATTATTACTACGGCGAAGCCAACATCCTCTTCATCACCCGCCGCAAACCGGTCCTCGTCGTATACCGGCTATTGGTATCGGCCATGGTATTGTGCGGCTCGCTCATGAGCCTTGATCTGGCCTGGAGCCTGGCCGACATCATGATGGGACTGATGACCATCTGCAACCTGATTGCCATTGCGATCCTGAGCCGCCAGGCATTCCTGCTGCTCGATCATTACCTGGCCCAGAAACGGAAAGGCATCAAAAGTCCGGTCTACCGGAAAGAAGACATCCCGGAGCTGGAAAAAGAAGCCGAGTGCTGGTAAGGCATCAGTCGTACATCAGGGTAAACAGCCGGTCGGGATCGAACAGCTCGTTGGCTACCTGCCAGATGCTTTCGGCTGTGACTTCCTGAATCTGCTCAAACACCTCGTCCATCGAATCAAAACGGTTGTAGTGCAGGAAGCTTTTCCCCAGGTTGAGGAAGAGGCTTTCGCGGTTATCTACCGATACACCCAGTTGCCCCAGGGCTTGTTTCTTGGCGGCTTCCAGCTGGCGCTCGCTCAGCTTTTCCGCACGGAACTTGTCGAGTTCGCGGTGCACCAGGTTCATCGCCCGCTTCCTGTTCTTCGGGTCGGTTCCAAAATAGACGCTGAACACACCCGTATCCGTATAAGAAGCCAGATTCGACTCTACGTTATATACCAGTCCGTTGTGCTCGCGCAGCGACAGGTTGAGGCGGTTGTTCATGCCGGGTCCGCCCAGGATATTGTTCAACAGGAACAAAGAGATACGGCGGTCGTCGAACATACTGTACGCCCGGCTGCCGATCATCACATGGGCCTGATGCGTGTCTTTCGACAGCAACCGCGATTCGGGCATCGCCGGTCCCGGTTTTTCGCGGGATAACCGATGGGTCGAAGCCGGGATGTCGCTCATCAGCCCTTCCGCCCATTTCACGATCTTGCCGAAAGGAATATTCCCCATCGAGAAAAAGACCATATTGTCCGGCGTATAGAAACGGCGCATGAACGACCGGCCGCTTTCCGGACCGAAGGCCGACAGGCATTCCTCATCGCCCAGGATATTATGCCCCAAGGCATGACCCTGAAACAGCAGATTCTCGAAGTCGTCGAAGATCAGCTCCGACGGACTGTCTTCATACGAACTGATCTCATCCCGGATCACATCCGTCTCTTTGGCAATCTGCACCTCCGGAAACGTAGAATGAAATACCAGATCGACCAGCAGGTCGAAGGCACGCTGGAAATGCTCGCGCATGAAGAGCGAATAGACAAACGTCTCTTCCTTCGTTGTATAGGCATTCAGTTCGCCACCCACCGTCTCCATCCGGTTCAGGATATAGTTCGCACGATGGCGCTCGGTACCTTTAAAAATCATGTGTTCCACGAAATGCGCCAGTCCGTATTCCGAAGGCTGCTCGTCGCGGGTCCCGGCATTGACGGCAAATCCGCAATACGCCACCGGCGATTCGGATGGCAAATGCACCATCCGCAGTCCGTTGGCCAAGGTATGTGTTGTATATTCCATAAATCTCGTTTTCTTTTTCCGGCGCAAAGGTAGTATAAATTCCGGGAGAGGGATCATTCCTTTTGGAAACGCCCTCTAATGCCACCGAAAAATCAATAAAACAACTGATGCCAATATTAGGGAAAATTCATCTTCTACCATTGTTTTTTCTGTCATTCATTCCGATATATTAATTAATTCATATTGGTAAATTAATTACATTACAATGGTGAATTGATTAATTCACTAATATAAATTAATTGCATCACATTTGTGAATTAATTAATATGAAATAGATTTTACAGGAATTACCCGTCATAAAAACAGCAATTTACGGCTATTTTTCAACAATTTAGAATTCGATACCCGAGGATGATTCGCAGGCATGAAATCCATACTTCCCAAAATTCATCCCGCCCTATCGTTTAATTTTTAACAGCAAAGAACAGAAACTGTGAATTTATTGTTACTTTTGCTACTTGAAACGAAAGAAGAAAGACCAATGTGTTTTTGATAAAAAAACAAAAAAGCCTTCCCGCCGTTGGGGGCATGAAGGACTTTTTTGCGTCTTATAGATAGTTATGTAAACAATATAATTAATAAAAATTCATGCCATGAAATTAGTTTCATCCATGCTCGTTTTGCTGGCCGGATTGTTTAGTGCTTGTTCTCCCCGGCAGCAAGCTGATTATTTTACGCCCGTTGCCGAGAGTCAATTGCGGGCGCCTGCTTATCCGCTCGTTTCCATCGATCCTTATACCAGCGGTTGGTCGTTCACAGATCAGCTGAATGCGGATCAAACCCGCCACTGGACGGGAAAACCGTTTCCGCTGCTGGGTGTTCTGCGGGTAGATGGTACGTGCTATCGTTTTATGGGAAAAGAGAATATCCCGCTACGTACCGTGTTGCCTACTGCCCAGGTGGAGAAGTGGGAGGCTACCTATACGGAAAAGAAACCGGCCGGAAACTGGTTTGAGAATACCTTCAACGATGCTTCCTGGAAGAAAGGGAAGGCTGCCTTCGGAACGCCTGAAATGCCTCATCTGGCTACTACCTGGCAATCGGAAGATGTCTGGGTACGCCGTACCTTCGAACTGGACGAGGATCTGTCGGGCCAGCCGGTTTTCCTGAATTATTCGCACGATGATGTCTTTGAGCTTTATATCAACGGCAAGCAGGTCGTTTCGACCGGATATGTCTGGAAGAATGATGTCGTGCTGGAGCTGCCCGACGATGTCCGGGCTTCCCTCAAGCAGGGTGAGAATATCATCGCCGCACACTGCCATAACACAACGGGCGGCGCTTACGTGGATTTCGGTCTTTCTGTCAAGATGCCGGATGCTTCCTTCTTCGAGACGGCTGCCGAACAGACAGACGTCACCTATACACCGACACAGACGTATTATACGTTTGCCTGCGGACCGGTGAACCTGAATCTGGTCTTTACGGCTCCGCTGCTGATGGACGATCTCGACCTGATGAGCCGTCCGGTCAATTATGTCTCCTATCAGGTACAATCGACCGACGGAAAAGCGCACGATGTGCAGCTGTATCTGGAAGCCACTTCGGCATGGGCTACCAATGTGCCCGGACAAGCGGTCAAATCGTCGGTGATCCTGAAACCCGAAGGACTGATGTATGCCACTGCCGGAACGACCGAACAGCCAGTCTTGCAGACCAAGGGCGATGATGTGCGGATCGACTGGGGACACTTCTTCCTGGCTGCAGCCCAAAAAGAATCGGTAACGATCGGTGCCAGCGACTTCCTGCATCCAAAGAAAGAATTTGCCACGACCGGCAATATTTCCCGGGGCGGAAATATCGACGATCCGAACCAGGAACATTCACTGGCCCTGGTGGACAATCTGGGAAGCGTGAAAGACGCGACTGCGGGTTATGCCATGATTGCCTATGATGACGACTATGCCATTCAGTATTTCAACGACAACCGGATGGCTTACTGGAAACATAACGGCCAGGTGAGCATCGACCAGGCTTTGCTGCAGGCCGTACAGGAATATGAATCCATCATGCAACGTTGCCGCGAATTCGACGAGCAACTGATAGAGGATACGAAAAATGCCGGCGGTCAGCAATACGCCGAATTATGTGCCCTGGTTTACCGGCAGATCATTGCTGCCCACAAGCTGGTAGAAGACAAGAACGGCAATCTGCTGTTCTTCTCGAAAGAGAACTTCAGCAACGGTTCGATCGGTACGGTAGATATTACCTATCCTTCTGCCCCACTCTTCCTGGTTTATAATCCGGAATTGCTGAAGGGAATGATGAACTTCATCTTCGAATACAGTGAGAGCGGCCGGTGGCAGAAACCGTTTGCGGCACACGATGTCGGTACTTATCCGCAGGCAAACGGACAGACGTATGGAGGCGACATGCCGGTTGAGGAAAGCGGTAACATGCTGATCCTGACAACAGCCATCGCCCTGCGGGAAGGAAATGCCGACTATGCCCAAAAACACTGGGAGGTGCTGACAACCTGGACCAATTACTTGGTAGAAGCCGGACTCGACCCGGAAAACCAGTTGTGTACAGACGACTTTGCCGGTCATTTTGCCCACAATGCCAACCTCTCAATCAAAGCGATCCTGGGTATTGCCGGCTATGGCAAACTGGCTGAAATGCTGGGCGACCAGGAAACGGCTGACAAGTATTTGCAGACAGCCAAGGAAATGGCAGGTAAATGGAAGGAAATGGCAACGGACGGCGATCATTACAAACTGACATTCGACAAGCCGGGAACCTGGAGCCAGAAGTATAACCTGATCTGGGACAAACTGCTGGGATTAAACATCTTCGACAAAGACATCGCTACGACGGAAATGGCTTATTACAAGACGGTACAGAACACCTATGGCTTGCCTCTGGACAGTCGTAAGACCTATACCAAATCCGACTGGATCATGTGGACTGCCTGCCTGACGGATCAGATGGATGATTTCCAGGCCCTTGTGGCTCCGGTATATAAATACGCGAACGAAACACCGACACGTATTCCGTTGAGCGACTGGCACGAAACGACAGATGCCACTTCGGTAGGATTCCGGGCCCGTTCGGTAGTGGGCGGTTATTTCATGAAGGTATTGGAACAGCTCATGTATCCGAATGCCTCGAATGCCCAATCTGCCGCTCAGGCAACCAAGTGATAACGAACAATCATTGTTATATTTTAATTTATATGTATGAAAAAGACCTTGTTTGTATGTTGTGCCTTAGCATGGGCACTCTGTGCGCAGGCACAGTGGAAACCGGCTGGAGATAAGATCAAGACGCAGTGGGCTGAACAAGTCAACCCCGAATCTGTATTGCCGGAATACCCGCGTCCGCAGTTAGAACGTGCCGACTGGCTGAACCTGAACGGTGAATGGGAATATGCCATTCAGCCTGCCGGACAAGCTGAACCCGCCCAGTTCCAGGGAAATATCCTGGTTCCTTTCGCTGTCGAATCTTCTTTATCGGGTGTTCAGAAAGAAGTAGGCGACAAGAATGAGCTGTGGTATAAACGGACATTTACGGTTCCATCGAAGTGGAAGGGAAAAGATATCGTCCTCAACTTCGGAGCCGTGGACTGGAAAGCTGAAGTATTCGTCAACGATGTACTGATCGGTTCGCACAAAGGCGGTTACACACCGTTCTCATTCAATATCACCCCGTATCTGCAAGGTTCGGGAGCCCAGAAACTGGTGGTTCGTGTATGGGACCCGAGCGACAAGGGCTATCAGCCGAGAGGAAAACAGACGTCTAATCCGGAAGGTATCTGGTACACGCCGGTAACAGGTATCTGGCAGACCGTCTGGCTGGAACCGGTAGCCGAGAATCATATCACCAGCATCAAAGCCATTCCGAATGTGGATGCGAAAGTAATGAATGTAACGGTAGGAACATCGGATTGTGCTTCTTCTATCGTGGAAGTGAAGTTATTGGATAAAGGCCAGGTAGTAGCGACAGGCAAGGGAATCCAGGGACAGGAAATCCGTCTGGGTGTCAATAACCCGACCTTGTGGTGCCCGTCGAATCCGTATCTGTACGACATGCAAGTGAGTCTGTTGCAGCAAGGGAAAGTCGTTGACCAGGTGAAATCATATACAGCCTTCCGTAAGATCTCGGTTGGAAAAGACAAATCCGGTATCAAACGCATGTATCTGAATGATAAACCGCTCTTCCAGTATGGTCCGTTGGATCAGGGCTGGTGGCCGGACGGTTTATATACCGCTCCAACCGATGAAGCCTTGTTGTTTGACATCCAAAAGACCAAAGACTGGGGCTTCAACATGATCCGTAAGCATGTGAAGGTAGAACCGGCTCGCTGGTACTATCATTGCGACAAGGAAGGTATTCTGGTATGGCAGGATATGCCGAGCGGCGACATGGGCAACAGCTGGGCACCTCATACTTACAACGGTGGAACAGACAAACAGCGTACACCGGAATCGGTAGCCAACTACTACCAGGAATGGAAGGAAATCATGGATCTGTGCATGTCGAACCCGTCGGTTGTTGTCTGGGTTCCGTTCAACGAAGCCTGGGGACAGTTTGATACCGAAAAGGTAGTAGCCTGGACAGAAGCATACGATCCGTCTCGTCTGGTCAATCCGGCCAGTGGCGGTAACCATCGTCCTTGCGGTGATATCCTGGACTTGCATAATTATCCGGGACCGGATATGTTCTTGTCTGATCCGCAGCGTGTCAATGTCTTGGGTGAATACGGTGGAATCGGTCTTCCGTTGGAAAACCACCTGTGGTGGAACAAGCGGAACTGGGGTTATGTCCAGTTTAAAGACAGTGAAGCCGTGACAGCCGAATACGTGAAGTATGCCAACGAGCTGAAAGACTTCGTGAAACGCGGATTCTCGGCTGCGGTTTATACCCAGACCACCGATGTGGAAGGCGAAGTGAACGGTCTGATGACCTACGACCGTAAGGTAATCAAGATTAATGAAGCGAAAGTAAAAGCCGCAAACCAGGCTGTTATCCAGTCGCTATCTGAATAAAAAGCCTATGACAGCTATTGTACCAAAGAAGCGCATCAACTCGATTGATGCGCTTCGTGGTTTTGCCTTGATCGGAATGCAGCGTGTTCCCCTCGTCAGAAAATAAATGTTTAACTAAATAATCAAGTGTATGAAACGAATTACAACCCTATCGTTTTTCATGTTATTCTGCTGGATAACGGCCTTCGCGATACCGAGAGCCGAATATCCGCGTCCGCAGTTCGAACGTAACGCGTGGATCAACCTCAACGGAGAATGGACCTATTCATTCGACTTTGGCGGTTCCGGTCTGGAACGGGAATGGTCCAAGTCCACCGGATTCGACCAGAAGATCATCGTTCCTTTCTGTCCGGAAAGTAAGCTGTCGGGAGTTGAATACAAAGACTTTATCAATCACATGTGGTATCACCGGACGATCTCCATTCCACAAGACTGGGCCAACAAACAGGTACTGTTGAACTTCGGTGCAGTTTATTATAAGTCGGAGATCTATATCGACGGTGTTTTTGCTGCCCGTCACTTTGGTGGAACTTCTTCCTTCCAGGTAGATATTACGCCGTATGTCAAGGCTGGTCAGACACACAACTTAGTGGTTTATGTGGAGAGCGACGTACGCAGTACCCATCAGCCCAGCGGAAAGCAGAATCTGCAGTTTGCTTCGTATGCCTGTAACTATACCCGTACCACCGGTATTTGGCAAACCGTCTGGATGGAAGCTGTTCATCCCGAAGGATTACAGTCTGTTCAGATGATTCCGGACATCGACCAGCAGCAGTTGATCATCCGTCCGCGTTTCTACAAGGAATTGGGTGGTAAGTTGGAAGTTACCCTGAAAGACAACGGGAAAGTCGTATCCAAGGAAACAGTCGCTGCCAACTCTTTATCAACCATTATCCTGCCGGTCAAGAAGATGAAGACCTGGAGTCCGGAAAATCCGTTCCTCTATGACGTAGAATTACGGGTGATCGACAAGGCCGGAAATGTGGTAGATGAAGTCAAATCGTATGCCGGTATGCGGAAAGTCCACATCGAAGGCAAGAAAATCTACCTGAACAACCAGCCGTACTATCAGCGTCTGGTACTCGACCAGGGATTCTATCCCGACGGTATCTGGACAGCTCCGAGCGACGAGGCCCTGAAGAAAGATATTCAGCTTTCGATGGAAGCCGGTTTCAACGGAGCCCGTCTGCATCAGAAAGTATTCGAAGAACGTTTCTATTACTGGGCAGACAAACTGGGTTACCTGACTTGGGGTGAAGCCTCCAGCTGGGGAATGGATTGCAATGACATCGAAACAGCCCGTAACTTCATCACCGAATGGACAGAAATCGTGGAACGCGACCGAAATCATCCGTCTTTGCTGATCTGGACACCAACCAACGAAGAGTTCTGGCCTGACCGTGTTCAGTATCCTCGACTGATGCAAGACCTGTACAAACTGACGAAAGCCATCGATCCGACGCGTCCTTTCCACGGTACCAGTGGTGGTTCTCACATCGCTACCGATATCTGGACCGTACATAACTACGAACAGGATCCGGCCAAACTGAAGGATCTGTTGTACAACGACGGTAAGCTGATGGAAGCTCCCAAATGGGAAATCCAGCTGATGCCGAAGAACATCGGATATAACGGATTGAAATATACCGATCAATATACGTTCCCGCAGTATAAGCACGACATGCCTTATCTGATTGATGAATTCGGAGGTATCAAGTGGAACCCGTCACAACAGATGGAAAGTGCCCAGAATACTTCATGGGGTTATGGCGAGCCTCCTCATTCCCTGGAAGAATTCTATGCGCGTCTGGAAGGTCTGGTAAATACCGTCCTGTCGTTGTCAGATCATGTCTGGGGCTATTGCTATACCCAGCTGACAGACGTTGAACAGGAACAGAACGGTATCTATTACTACGACCGTAGTCCGAAGTTCGACATGAAACGGATTCACGCCATCTTCAGTAAGAATCCGGAGACAAAATAAAAACAAATTCCGGTATCCCAGCCCGTTCTTACCAACGGCGTTGGGGATACCGGGGTTTTCTATACTATCGTGCCATATATTATATACCACATATACAGCCTACCTAACACACAAATAAACATCCAATATCTCAGTACTGATTATTCATGATTTGAGATTTTATTCTTAAATTTGCTAATTTAACAGGCAGGAAGAAGATTATTTTATTGCCACTATAAAAAACAGGATATATGGCTTCATTGCAAAGGCCTTAAATAAGGGTTCTGAACAGAGTATGGCATTGATAACCACGCACAGTCCATACGTATTGTCGGTGGTGAATGTACTTTTGGCCGCTGCAGTAGTCACAGAAAAGGGATTGCAACAAGATGTAATTGACGAAGAATACGTCTTGTCCCCATCTTCCATCTCCGGTTATTACATCGATGAAACAGGACGTTTTCAAAATATTCTCGATATAGAAGTACCCATGCTCAGTGGTAACAATTTGGATGGTGTCTCAGATTGGGTGGATGATAGTATTAGTAAGTTGAATGATAAACTGTATGCAGAGCCATGAAATTGGAAAAGACGACATATAAATCCACTCATGAACGATTGGAAGCAGAAGGTTTTTCTCCTGAACAGCAACTTGAGGTCCGATCCAGGATCAGAATAATATATTTCCCCCTCACCCCCAATAGGGGTTTTCGGCTTCTTTGTGTCTTTAAGGATAGAAATGCAACTTGAAATGGATTTGATGGCTGGGATCTCCTGCCGTGTTGCCGGGGAAAAGCCAGGCGGGATATTTTGCCCATCCAAAAAGATTGTGTTCCTTTGTATTCGGATAAATGCTTTATAGACATGACGACAGACAATTGCATGAAACAGGTTCATATCATCACGCCGGTGAAAGATTCGATCGATCTGACACTTGAGACGGCCCGGGCTGTACTGGCCTCTCGCTGGCATGTGCCGGTAACCTATACGATATACAACGATTTCAGTACCGACGAGAATACCCGGCGCCTGGAGGAAGCTTCGCAGGAACTGGGCTTTGAACTGGTCAATTTACGGGACATCACGTCACATCCGTCGCCCAACTACCTGTTGGTGCTGCAAATGGCACAGAAACGGGCGATTGAGGCCGAAGCGGGCCTGCTGATTGTCGAATCGGATGTGATCGTACGCGAAGATACCCTGCAAGGTTTGTTTGACGGGGCTCTGGCTCATCCCGACTGTGGCATTGCGGCATCGGTGACCGTGGATGAACAGGGAACCGTTAATTATCCGTACCTCTATGCGTCGGATTATCCGAAAGAGGCTTGTGAGGTGAAGAAACATTGCAGTTTCTGCTGCTCGCTGCTGACTCTCCGCCTGCTAAAGGCATTTGATTTCCAGACACTCGATCCGAGTAAGAACTGGTTTGATGTGACTATCTCACACGAATCACTCGAGCGGGATTGCCGTAATTATCTGTTTATGAATCTTCCCGTATGGCATCGTCCGCATGGAAGCCGTCCGTGGAAACAGTTGAAATACACCAACCCGTTGAAATATTACTGGTTGAAATTCACCAAAGGACTGGATAAAATTTGAGTATGGTCATGATGAATTGTATAATCAGCCGCTTATTTACGCCGATGACGTATCAGGTGAATCCGGATTGCCAGGAACTGACGGAGTTTGTCCGTTCCGTTCCAGATCGTTTTCACCGGCAGGAAGGTGTTGTCATTTACCGGGGACGAAATGAATTGCGTAAGATGACGTATCAGGGACAGGATTTTGTCGTGAAGTCTTTCCGGCGTCCGAACTGTATCAACCGCTGGGTGTACGGGACGTTCCGTCCGTCGAAGGCCCGCCGTTCGTTCAAACATGCCAATCTGTTGACGGCTGCGGGTATCGGTACTCCGCGTCCGATTGGTTATATCGAGCTGCGCCGTCATTGGGGCTTCGACGAGAGTTATTATATCACGGCCATGTCGTCATGCCCTTATACCTACGAAGAGCTGTTCCGGCGTCCGTTTACCAACGAAGATGATATTATCCGTGCGGTTGCCCTGACGACAGCCCGGATGCACGACCAGGGCTATGCCCACAAAGATTACGGACGGGGAAACATCCTGTTCAATCCGAAACCGGATGGCGTACAGATCGAGATCGTTGACCTGAACCGGATGGATATCGGACCGATCGACCTGAAGAAGGGCTGTAAGAACCTGGAGCGTTTACCGGCTACTCCGCACATGCACCGGATCCTGGCGGAGACGTATGCCAAAGCCCGCGGACTGGATGAAGAAGCGTGTTATAAATGGATGGTTGCCTACCGGAGTACGCAACCGGGAAAAATCGACAATCTCTATTAACAGGAAGCACAATGAAAATCATAGCTGTAGTTGTTACCTATAACCGGCTGGAACTGCTCAAACGCAGTATGGATTGCCTGCGGCAGAACAAACCTCTGTCGGCCATCATCGTTGTCAATAACGGAAGTACCGATGGTACCCGGGAATGGCTGGACAAGCAAGACGACCTGACGGTGATCCATCAATCGAATGTAGGGGGTTCGGGTGGTTTCTATACGGGCATCGAAGCGGCTTATGCCCAAAATGCCGACTGGATCTGGTGTATGGACGACGATGTCTTTCCCCGGGCCGACTGCCTGGAAAACTTACTACCCTACACTGGCGATAAAACGGTGGGGATCCTGGCTCCCAGACGATTATTGGAAGGTAAAGTCTTTACCAACGATTTCTGTTCGTATAACCTGACGCAGCCGTTCCGTTCCATGTATCAGGACAAACTGGCGAAACGGGAAGTAACGGCTCCTGTCGAGATTGTCGGTACTGCCTTCGAAGGGCTCTTCGTCCGGAGAGAAGTAGTTGCAGCCATTGGCCTTCCCAACAAAGAGTTGTTCATTTTCTGTGATGATACCGATTACTGCCTGCGTACCGTACTGGCAGGCTATAAGATCCTGTATATTCCCCAGGCACTGATGGACAAGCATAAATTCTTTTCGGCAGACAACTGGAAAGAGCGTAACCGCAAAAAGAAATGGAAACGGTTTTACCAGGTGCGTAACTCAACGTACCTGAACCATCATTACGGAAAGAACTGGGCGGTAAGGTACCTGCGTGGCTGGCATGGAGTTCTGGGGTATATGGCTGTCGTGATCGGGACGTGTGCCTTCACGGATGTGTACCAATGGAGCGATCTGGCCAAATTCTGGCGGATGTATCGCGACGGCATACGGGAACGGCTGGGTATCATGAAATAAAAGTAGCAGATGTATGGAAAAGAATCCTTTAGTCAGTGTAATCGTTCCCAATTATAACTATGCCCGTTACCTGGATGCCCGTATCGACTCCATCCTACGGCAGACGTGGACAGATTTTGAATTGATCCTGCTGGACGATGCTTCGACCGATATGAGCCGGGAAATACTGGAAAAATACCGGAACCACCCTCGGGTATCCCGGATAGAGTTCAATACCCGGAATACGGGCAGTCCTTTTCAGCAATGGATGAAGGGGATCTTATTGGCCCGGGGAAAATATGTCTGGATAGCCGAAGCGGATGATCTGGCCGATCCGGATTTCCTGGAGACGACCGTTGCCTTGTGTGAAGCGCATGAACGGACTGCGGTCTGTGTGGTGGGCTCACGGCTGATCGACGGAGCAGGAAGGGTATCCAACAAGGATATCAACCATTGGGGCCGGCGGAAAGGAAAACAGCCGGGTTGTTTTGACGGGAAGTCATACGCGCTTCATAACCTGTATTGGAAGAATTACCTGATCAACGCCAGCGGTATCCTGTTCAGACGGGAATATGCCGCACGTCTGGCTCATTCTGCCTTCCTGCAAATGCGGTATTGCGGCGACTGGCTCTTCTGGTTTCAGATGGCTTTGCAGGGCGAGGTAATCGAAGTGTACCGTACTCTGAATTATTTCCGCCAGCACGGAGCGAAAGTGACAGTCCAGTCGCTGCAGCGTGGTCAGGGTATCGCCGAAGACATCCAGGTGGTCCGGTACATGGAAGAGCACTTGCCGGACCTGGCGCCTTATAAGAAACGTCTCCGCCGGGGATTATTGTACCGGAAAATCAAACGAACCCCGATCGACGAATCCCAGCGGCAGGTTTTATACCAGCAGTTGTCGGCAGAACTGCAAGCGACGGATGCTGACTACCGCCTGGAACGGTGGAACCAATACCTGCGCTGGCTGTGGCCGTGGCTGACAACCCGTCAGCGGGATCGGTTGTGAACCGGCAGATACAAAATGGATGAGATTGTAAAATGACTTCTTTGATGTGACTGTAAAAAGGTCTAACTTTGTAGACAATGGCAGATACAGTGAACTATTTTAAGCCCATAAAAGATGAGTGATAGTATTTTATATAAGGTTCGTAGTGGAAAACCCATCAAATTCTGGTATTTTATCCGAAAATATATGGGGTTGGTCATTCCAGATTTCTGGTATAGAATCCGGCTGGAACAGCGCTTGTGCCGGGTTTCCAGCCGTCCGGATTATCCTTATATCCAGGAACGGGTCAACTATTACATCCAGCAGGACAGGACCAGACCGATCCCGTCGGAGAACAGGCTGGCTTATCACCAAAGCTGGCTGCATTATACGGGACCTATCGGCCAATACCGGAGTAACATGTTCCACAAGGCTTATTATTTCGACCAACACGACATTACCCGCTGGTTTCCGCCTTCGCTCCGCTGGAATTATTGTCCGGGGGATGTCTATTTCACTCCCGACGATCCTGCTATTGTGAAGAGCCGGCTGATCTCATCCCAAAACCAGAATTCAGTCTTGCTGAAGCTGGATAAGCTCCGTCATTTCATGTATGTGAAAGATACCAAGTCATTCACCGAGAAACAAGACCGGGCGATCTTCCGGGGGAAAATCCGTCAGAGCCGGTTGCGGACCAAATTTCTGGAGAAGTTTTTCGGACATCCCATGTTCGACTGTGGTGTCGTGGGGAAGAATGAGGGTTGCCCGGACGAATGGATGGCGCCGAAACGGACCATCCACCAGCACCTGGATTATAAGTTCATCATGGCGCTCGAAGGGAACGATGTGGCTTCCAACCTGAAGTGGGTCATGTCGTCCAATTCCATCGCTGTCATGCCGCGTCCTACCTGCGAGACGTGGTTCATGGAGGGGAAGTTACGCCCCGACTATCATTATATCGAAGTCAAGGAAGATTTCTCTGATCTGGAGGAGAAACTGAATTATTATATCGCTCATCCGGAAGAGGCGCAGCAGATCATCGCCCATGCCCACGAGTTTGTTGCCCAGTTCCGTAATCCGGAGCGCGAGGAACTGATCTCCCTGCTAGTCCTGAAGCGTTATTTTGAACTGACCGGACAATGGGAACCTTCCACGCATCCGTAACCTTTAGAAACAGAATTTATATGATACATATCGCTTGTAACATCGACCATCAGTTCATCCAGCATTGTGCTGTCACCCTGGTTTCTCTGTTTATCAACAACCCGGGACAAGTTTTCTGCGTGCATATCGTGGCCGGTTCATTGCCTCAGGAGGATCAGGACCTGCTGACGAAGTTAGCCGCTCCATACGGGCACACTGTCCGTTTTTATTTTCCTCCGGCCGACCTGTTGAAGAATTATTCCATCAAGAAATTCGGTCAGCGGATTTCCATGGCGACCTACTATCGCTGTATGTTCCCGTCGATCTTGCCGGAGACGGTAGACAAGGTGCTGTATCTGGACTGTGACATCGTGATCCGCGGTGACATCTCGGCTTTCTGGAACACAGACCTGGAAGGATACGGCGTGGCCTGCATCGAAGATATCGGAAGCCAGGAGAAAGAGCGGTATGAATTACTGCACTATGACCCGGCTGATTCTTATTTCAACGCCGGTGTCCTGCTGATCAACCTGCGTTACTGGCGGGAAACCCATGTGGACCGTCAATGCGAGACTTATTTCCTGACGTATCCGGAACGGATCCGCTTCAACGACCAGGATTTGCTGAATGTGGTCTTGCATGCGCATAAAAAGTTCGTTCCCCTCACCTGGAACATGCAAGACGGCTTCTACCGGACAGGTATCCGGGAGCGGGTCAACGACTGGAAAGCGTTCCGGGAGAAATTGCTCAACCCCGTCATCTTGCATTATACGAATAAAAAACCGTGGAATTACGACAGCATGCATCCGCTCCGAGCAGAATATTTCGTATATTTGGATAAAACTCCATGGAAAGGATGGCGGCCGTCGCATTCGGTCAAAACCCGGATCAAACGGTTCTTCAAGCTGTTACCCTATGCCTTGAAGTGGCGTAAACCCAAATATATCAACTTGGATAAAGCGGTAGGATGATGAAGAAGGAATATGATTATCTGGTGGTAGGTGCCGGCTTGTTCGGAGCTGTTTTTGCACACGAAGCGGCATTGGCCGGTAAACGTTGCCTGGTGATCGACAAACGGAATCACGCAGGGGGGAATATCTATTGCCAGGAGACGGTAGGAATCCAGGTACATGCCTATGGAGCCCATATTTTTCATACCGACCAGGCCGAAATATGGGAATATGCCAACCGGTTTGTCCGTTTCAACCGCTTCACCAACGCACCGCTGGCCCGTTATCGGGACGAATTGTATAATTTGCCTTTCAACATGAATACTTTCCACCAGCTGTGGGGTGTCAAGACCCCGGCCGAGGCAAGGGCCCGGTTGGCCGTGGAATGCGAGAAATATGCCTATATCGAGACCCCTGCCAACCTGGAGGAACAGGCCCTGAAACTGGGAGGAAAGGATATCTACGAACGGCTCATTAAGGGATATACCGAAAAGCAATGGGGAAGATCGGCCCGCGAACTGCCGGCATTCATCATCCGCCGGTTGCCTTTCCGCTTCACGTTCGACAACAATTATTTCAACGATGCCTACCAGGGGATTCCCGTCGGAGGGTACAACAAACTGATAGCGGCTTTGCTGGAAGGCATCGAAGTGCGTCTCTCGTGCAACTACCTGGAGGATCGCCCGTACTGGGATTCCCTGGCCGACAGGATCCTGTTTACGGGATGTATCGATGCCTTTTTCGACTATCGGTACGGACATCTGGAATACCGGAGTCTCCGTTTCGAGTCGGCTTTGCTGGAGATACCCGACTTTCAGGGAAACGCGGTTGTCAACTACACCGAACGCGACATTCCTTTTACGCGGATCATCGAACATAAGCACTTTGAGTTCGGACAACAGCCCTGTACCGTCATCACCCACGAATATCCCGAAGCATTCCAGCCCGGAAAAGAGCCTTACTATCCGGTGAATGACGCGAAGAACACCCGTCTGTTCCAATCCTACCAGCAACTGGCTGCCGCCCATCCGCAGGTCTTGTTCGGAGGCCGGCTGGCACAATATACCTATGCCGATATGGATGATACCATGGCCGCAGCCCTCCAGCTGTGGAAGAAAGAATATCAACGAATTTTAGAACACTGATGAACATGGAAAACGAATTGCCTAAAATAGATTTGCCGGAAGATGTACTGGTCGATGTGCTGACAGACTCGGTCATCTTGAACCTGTATGCGCATTTTCCCTGCCGGATCAAGGCGGAAATACTGGTACTCTGCAAGAAAGGGGATATCGATGCCTCGATTAACCTGGTGGATTATCATGTCTCCGACAATTCATTCCTCGTGGTACTGCCCGGAAGTATCTTCCAGGTCAACCAGATCCGGGGGGATGTAGAGATTTACTTTGTCGGTTTCTCTTCCGATTTTCTGCGTACGATCAATCCGGTCAAGTCGCTGCTCGATATTACCTATTCCATCAAGCACAACCCGGTTGTGCCGCTCAAGGAGGAGATGGTGGAACTGATCGAAGATTATTTCAAGCTAGGCAAGCGGACCAAAGAGCGTTTCGAGCTGAGCAACCGGGAGCTTTCCCATCATTTGTATTACTGCTTCATCTATGCCATCAGCTCGCTGTACAGCAACCGCAAGATGGATACGGGCAACCTCTCGCCTGCCGAACGGATCAGCCAGGATTTCGGACAGCTGGTGCTCGACAATTATACCAAAGAGAAGAATGTGGCTTTCTATGCCAGTAAACTGGGGATTACGGCAGCTTATCTGAGTACGATCGTCAAACAGACTACGGGCCGTACCTGCATGGAGATTATTTCGAACATGGTGATCATGGATGCCAAAGCCCAATTGAAATCAACGAACCTGCCGATCTATCAGATTGCCGATTCGTTGAATTTCAATAATGTCTCTTTCTTTGGCAAGTATTTCAAGCGGTACGTGGGTGTCAGTCCGCAGGAATACCGCAACAGCAAGTCGGACGACTGACGGAGCTTATTCCGCCAGCCACTCGTTGATCTGCCGCATGATCTTTTCTTTCATGTCATCCGGCATATTGCTGATGCGTGAGCGGTGACTACCACGTGGCTGGATATAAACCTGCTCATTTTTCTTTCCTTTAAAGATAGGAATACGGGTTGCACTCCACGGGTCAATCTCTCCGTAGATAAAGATCATTTTCGGATCATTATCTTTCAGGAAGTTATAGACTTTCTGATATAATTCCGGGCGGAATTCCACCTTGTCTTTCAGTTCATCGGGCAGCATGATGCGGTTCAGGTAGCCCTGGCTGCTTTTGATAGAAAGATATTTCTCAAAAGGCTTTGTGTCGTAGCCATAGTATCCCAGTTCGCGGGCTGCCTGTACGTTGAAGGGCTCGGTATCCTGTCCGATCGAGAAATACGAGGGATCACTGATTTCCATCCAGTATCTGAACAAGGTTTCCTTGCCCGAATCCAGGGCCGGAATGGTATTGACAGATGTTCCCCACTGCCAGAGGGCAAACGGGTATTCCAGTACGCTGTAATCGTATATCTCTTCAGTAGGCACACGGAACTGATAACCTTTTTCCTTCACATAGGCTTCAAAGAGGGGCATCAGCTCATCCCTGTTTTTCAGGATTTCCAGCTGGAAGTCACGGATTTTCTTCCGTTCAGCCTTGGTGCCGACTTTCTCCAGGAAGATTTCATGGCGTCCGTCTTCTACCCCGCGGTTCAACGGAGCGACATAAGGAACAGAGAAATCCACGTCATCCGGGAAATAGGCCCGATACAGGGTTGTGGTCTGCCCGCCCTTACTGATACCCGTACTGATCCATTTTCCTGTATAGATCTGTTTGAACAGTTCGGTGATCCGGTGCAGATCATAGGCCGAATTTTCGGCTGTCAGGTAGTCCCAGTTCAGAGGATCGGGCTTGGACTCGAGGAAGTAACGGTATTCAACGAAGATAACGTTGGCATTCAACAGTTTGGAAAGCTCTTCCTGATAGGTCTCACGCAGGGCATAGGCACCGCCGTATCCTTCGGTTACCAATACCGTAGGACGGTCAAACCCGATATGACACAACACGACCCGCTGCTTGAATGTCCCGGCCTGCTTGCCAAGGGGATCGACTTCCTGTGTCACCCGCACCAGGTATTTTTCGGGATACAACTCGGTCTTCAGCGTTTCGATAGCACTCACGCCCGACAAGGTTTGCAGCTTTTCCTTCAGTTCGCCGGGTGCTGCCATGGCGAGCAACACACAGAAGAACGAAAGAAACAGTAAATTCATCTTTCTCTTCATGGTTATTCTAATTTTAAATGTTTGATGGTTCGTAATAATCCTTCATATTTCGCCCGTTTGACGGCCGACTTGGCAAAGATACGACTATAATCGTCTTTTGTGAACATTTTCAGGTCTTCTTTTTGGAGACGGAGAAGAGCTTCCGAAGGTTGAAAGGCAGCTTCTTGGGTTGGTTGGGAAAAACGGTTCCAAGGGCAGACCTGCTGACAAGTATCACAGCCGTACAACCGGTTTCCCAACAGCCGGGCTTCCCACGGAGGAATCTCTCCCCGGTTTTCAATGGTGAGGTACGACAGGCAATGGTTGGCATTCAGGGTAAAGGCTTTCTCTAACGCTCCGGTCGGACAGGCCCGCAGGCAACGGTCGCAGTTTCCACAACGCGACGGGACTGGTTTGTCGTAAGCATCGGCTTCCCACGTCGTCACGATCTCTCCCAAGAAGAAAAATGAGCCTTTCCCCGGCAGAATCAGCTGGGTGTTTTTCCCAATCCAGCCCAATCCGGCTTTCCACGCCCAATAGCGCTCCAACAAAGGGGCTGAGTCGGTAAAGACACGGGCCTCTTCCGCCGTTCCTTCCGGGAGATTCCGGACCACATACTGCCAGAGCTGGCGAAGCTTTTCCTTCACGACCTCATGGTAATCCCGTCCGTAGGCATAATAGGCAATATGGGGCTGCTCCGGATCGCGTTTGCGAGCCGGATAATAATTCAGGGCCACCGAGATGATACTCTTCGCCCCTTCCACCAGTCCCTGCGGATCACGGCGTATCTCCCGATGGTTCGCCAGATAGGCCATTCCAGCCTGGTAGCCTTTCGCCAACCAGGTATCCAGCCGCCGCATTTCTGCTTCCACCGGCTCTACCCGGGCGATACCACAGGCCGAAAATCCCAGCCGGGCAGCCTCGTCCTTGATCATTCGGGTTGTTATAGCTATTTGATCACTCATCGACAAACAAAAAACTTGTGTATCTCAGCCCATCACAGCTTACCGAACCTGATTTCTTCTTTTAATATCTCATACACATAAGCCGAACTTTCAATATAGAGTCCGGTAGTTTCATCAGAAAGTTTGGCAAATGTTTCGGAGTTATAGAATTCTTTGAGAGCAGTCGGCAGGTCATATCCGTAATCATCCATCAGATAGGCTATTATATCTTTGGTAATACCTTCTACCAGATATTGCATCCGTTTATTCATACGCTGTGTAAATATTTAATGGCTGCTGCCGAGTGAAATAAATATTGAGATGAAACCTTTTTGTATTTCAGTCCTTGCACCAAGGTGGGCAGATCAATAATCCCGTCATCAAAATTACGGAACAAGGTTGCAATGGTATCATCGGCAACAGGCCCTATCACGATGTCAAAACCATGTGTCGGCTGCACGTTTTTCCTGCTGCGATTAGCTAACACGAACAAGGCCCACTCTTCACTTGGATCTTCAAACGTCTTGACAGAAAGCGTACTCAAGGCTGTTTCGTCAAATTCAAACGCCGTCACAACGGGTTCTCCGCCATAGATAGCCGATGTGCGTCTGGCCATCTGCTCCGCCTGTTCCTTAATCGCTGTCAGATAAAATCCTTGTCCGAAATCCTTGTAAGGCCTGCATTTTGACAGATCGATCTGCTTAATGACAATATTTGAACCGTGGTATAGTCTCATTGAATACCTCCTCCATTATTCAGACAAACTTGTGTGAGATCCTGTACACTGTCATCGAACGAAAGCAAATGCTCTGCATCATAATGTTCTGTCAGAAAATCAATGCCTTTAAAACGAATCAGATAGTTGTTCGCCTCACGGGCAGAAATATAATGAGCCTTGGCAAATTCACTGATGGCGGCAATGACATAAGCAATCACATTCTTATCAACAGCCTGCGCGTTTTGCAAGACGACTGATACCGACATGCCCAACGCATCCAATACCTTTGTCACAGTCTTCATCGTCAGACCTTTTCCACTCTCAATTTTAGAAATCTGAGCTTTACCGACACCAACCCGTTCACCCAGTTCTTCCTGTGTCAGTCCTTTACGCAGCCGTTCATTCCGAATCATCAAACCTATGTTTTCTATTCTGTCACGCATACTAGCCATTTTTCGATACAGACAAATATACAATAAAGTTTCCAAAACAGAAAACAGCCGTGGGTAAAAATATACCAATCAATCCTTTCATTCAAAAACGCGGAATTCGTATCCTTCCTGCAACAGCCATTCGATGGCCTTGGGCATGGCATAACGCATGTTCTTCTCGGCCTTGAGCGAGTCGTGGAACACGATGATCGATCCGTTGCGGACGTATCGCTTCACGTTGTCGAGTACCTGCGGAGGGGTAAGCCGCGGACTGTAATCGCGGGTCACGACATCCCACATGATGATGCGGTATTTCTTCCGCAGCTTGAATACCTGCGGGATACGCATGTGTCCGTGGGGCGGACGGAACAGATTGCTCGGTATCCACTCGGCTGCCTTGTCGGTATTCGCCAGATAATTGCGGGTCAGGAAACGGATGCCCTGGATATGGTTGAAGGTATGGTTGCCGATACGGTGCCCCCGCTCGACCACCATCCGGTAGATGTCCGGATGCTTACGCACGTTATCCCCCACCATGAAGAAGGTTGCCTTCACGCCATACTGGTCCAATATATCTAAAACCCAAGGGGTAACCTCGGGAATCGGACCGTCGTCGAAGGTGAGATACACACACTTCGGCTCAGCCGGGATTCTCCAGGTTACCCCCGGGAACAAAGCCCTGTAAAACCAGGGCGGTTGTTCGATAAACATCTTGTCTTTATTCTTTAGGTTGTAAAGAAGAGAGCGCCATACGGAAGTTGTCGAACTCTTCCTGGTATCGTTTTGTCAGTTCCGGATCTTTATCCTTGGTGATCTTAATGACTTCCTGCAGGGTATATAAGTCGGAATTGACATCACTGGCTGCCGAAGCAAACTGTTTCGGAGTCAGCCGGAAATACCAGTTCAGGTTACGCAGCGAGTTGTCGCCGATCGCCTTCAGGACATTGTGTCCTTTCTCTTTCTCACCCAGCAGATAGTAAGACTCACCGATCGTCAAACCGCTATAGTCCAACGGAACATTCTCAGGCGGCAATACTTCCATACATTTGTCGAGTACCTGCAACGCCTTATCGTTCTTCTTCTCATAGATCAGTGTCGTAGCCAGCTTGCCGAATAATACCATACGGTAACTCTTGCACATCCGCATGACATTTTCATCCAGATAGATACCCGGTTTGTCCACGCCACCCCACTTGAACTTGTTCATCACGTTGTCGAACATCTTCTCGCTGTTGATAGCCTTCACCGTGTTCTGGGTCTGCATCGGGACAATCTGGTAGGCCATACCGGTCTGCTGGAAATACGGATCCAGTTTCACGAACTGATCCGGACTCACCGTGATCGCATAATACATCGGGCGCTTCCAGTCGTTGGTCTGCAGCATGTTCAGTACCAGCAGTTCCTGCTTGCCCAGCGCATCCTTGCCTTTCAGGTTGATGGTCATTTCCTTGGCAGGTACCGGTACATCCATATTCTTCAACAGACCGCCTTGTGCCAACGCTACCGAGTCAATCGGATAGATCAGGGTCCCAGACGGGATATAATCCAGCGGCTGACTGAATCCCGGGATTTTCTTGTATTTCGGATCGTCACTGCGTACAAATTCCAATGCTGTATTCAGGTCGATCGGTTTGTCGGTCATCGGGAAGATATAGGCGAAGTCGCGTGTACCCTGCACATACTCGTCGTGTGTCCATGAGATAGGCAGCGGTTCGGATTCATACGCCTGTTTCTTCATCTGGTCGGCATACCAGTCGGTCTGCAGATAACTGGTGTTGCAAACACGCACGTCGGTACGGATACCCTCAACCTCCTGCGCATACCACAACGGGAAGGTATCGTTATCACCGTTGGTAAACAGGATGGCATTCGGTTCGCAGGATTCCAGGTAGTTGGCACCGAAATCGCGGCAAACATAACGTCCCGAACGGTCATGATCGTCCCAGTTCTGTCCGGCCATCTGGAAAGGCACCAGCAGAGCGGCAATCGAAGCCACGGCAGCCGCTGCGGTAGCAGGCAGCTTGGCATAGTTCTGCAGCATACGCACCAGGGCTATCACACCGAAACCGATCCAGATACAGAAGGCATAGAACGAACCGGCATAGGCATAGTCTCGTTCACGCGGCTGGTAGGGTGTCTGATTCAGGTAAAGCACAATGGCGATACCGGTCATGAAGAAGAGCATGAAGGTGATCCAGAATCCCTGGATGCCTTTCTTCCCGGCTGATACCTGATAGCAGAGTCCCAACAGACCGAGCAGCAAAGGCAACATATAATATACGTTATGTCCTTTGTTGTTGGCAATATCGTTCGGCATCTCGTCTTGCGGACCCACCAGCAAGGTATCGATGGCCTTGATACCGGTGATCCAGTTGCCGTTCAGCACCTCTCCATGTCCCTGAATATCATTCTGACGACCGGAGAAGTTCCAGAGGAAGTAACGCCAGTACATGAAGTTCAACTGATAGGAGAAGAAGAAACGCAGGTTCTCGGCAAAGGTCGGCTTCATCACCGATTTGGTCTCGCCGCACTGGTTGAACTTCACCGGCTGCCCTTTGATCTGTGCCCACTCCTTATAAGCCTGCACATGGCGGCCATCCGAGCTGTACATACGCGGGAACAGCATATTCAGTTCGTCCACATACTGATATTCGGTATTATGACGCGATACATAGTACCGGTCTTTTTCATTCGGATCTTTCTTGCTGATGCGTGTCCATACCGGATCGCCTTCCTTCGTATCAGCCACGCAGGCACCCCCTTCGCTCTTCCGTTTGATTTCAGAAACGTAGGTCTGTCCGTACAGCAACGGGGTCTGTCCGTACTGCTCGCGGGCCAGGTAAGTACGCAGCGTAAAGATATCCTTCGGCGCGTTCTGGTTCATCGGGGTATCAGCCGTCGCACGGATCAGGGTCAGGGCGTATGACGAATAACCCACCACAACCACCATCAGGCTGATCAGGATCGTATTCAGCAGCTTCAGGTTCAGTTCCTTGTTCATGAACAGGTAAGCTGCCAAAGCAATACTCAGGACTGCGGCAATCACATAACCGCTGCCGATGAACGGAATACCGATCAGGATAACCGACAGCAGGAATGAAATACGCAGGCGGAGCGGATGGATCTCGTCGCGCATGGTTTCCCAGATAGACCAGATCAGGACTCCTGCCAGTACCAGTACATATACATAAACACCCGAGTTGTAAGGCATACCCAACGTATTCACAAAGAACAGTTCGAAGTAACCGCAGATCTCAACCAGCCCCTGTACCACACCGTACATCATCAGGGCGATGATCACGAAAGAGACAAGCAGGGCAATCAGCGTACCCTTCATGGTCGGATTCGGGAATTTCTTATAGTAGTAAACCAACACAATGGCCGGGATACACAGCAAGTTCAACAGGTGGACACCGATACTCAATCCCATCAGATAGGCAATCAGCACGATCCAACGGTCGGCATGCGGGGCATCAGCCACCGATTCCCATTTCAGGATCAGCCAGAATACCAGGGCCGTAAACAAAGAAGAATAGGCATATACCTCTCCTTCGACAGCCGAGAACCAGAATGTATCACTGAAGGTATAAGCCAAAGCACCTACCAGACCGGCTCCCATGATCGTAATGGTCTGGCCCATCGTGATCTCCTGCGCATCCTCAACGACAATCTTTTTGGCCAGATGGGTGATACTCCAGAAAAGGAACAGGATGGTCAGGCCACTGAACAGGGCCGACATGGTATTCACCATCTTGGCTACCGTAGAAGGATCGGAAGCAAACTGGGTAAACAGATTCGCCGTCAACATGAAGAACGGTGCTCCGGGCGGATGCCCTACTTCCAGTTTATACGCTGAAGAAATGAACTCACCGCAATCCCAAAAGCTGGCGGTGGGCTCCATCGTCATCAAATAAACACACGAAGCGATAATGCAGACAATCCACCCCAGTGTGTTGTTGATCAGTTTATACTTTTCCATACGTTGTATAAAGTAATTATTAATTATTTCGTTTGAACAGGCAACCTTTTACACAAAACAAGTGCAAATGTACGTATTTGCCTTTACACTTTAACGATGGATTGGCTTATAAATTGTGTAAGAGTTCTAAAAAGTCATTGTGTCTGTTCGTATTCGTTCTTTTCTCTTGACCCAAGTGATTGTCCGTTCTTTCTGGCTTGACCCAGAAAGAACCAAAGAAGTCAAAGCTGCGTCTGCCGAGCTACTCCGTCTCTCCGTTTCGCTGTGCGCGCCGCAAACTCGCTGCGCTCAGACAGCGACGCTCCGACCGCTCCACTTCGTTCCTCCGCTTAACGCTCACCAGAAC